>OHBA01001002.1_pt1 | contig 12049 bp, 18 predicted proteins | sample 1577281 | NCBI WGS metagenome assembly OHBA01 (sample SAMEA3879579, study PRJEB24766) | human gut metagenome | biome: human-associated habitat; feature: feces | place: USA | collected 1985/1987
TTAGAATCTATTTTAAATGGTTTTCCTAATTTTTTCAGAACAAACTCTTTTCTATCTCCTATATTAATTCTATTTGTTGTGATTTGTGTAGTCCGATATCCTGCACAAGAATTAAATAGGAGTATGAAAAATGCAATGAAAAGAATATTCTTCATACTTTTATTTTTATTTGACTCTAATTGGTTGTCTTGAAATGAAAAAAAATCACAATAGTATGATTGTTAGAGATTGACATCTACAAATATAAATATTTTCTGTTAAAAAACAACTTTAGATATCATCTATTTTACCCTTTAAAGCATTTATTATCCACCCTTTTGGATTATTCTTTTCCCGTGATTTCCCGTTTAAAACAGCCAGTTCTCCGATAAGGTCAGCTATTTTCTCCTGTGCTGTTATGAATGTTTCTTTATTTCGGTTTATTTCTTCCGAAGTGAAGCCACAGGAATAACGGAGATATTCATACACATGGCTATCTATTTGGTGGCGTGCCGTTACTTTCGCTTGAAGTTCTTTTACTTCCAGTTCTTCATCCCTGAATTGAGGTTGATATACTGGGTAAAATCTAAATCCAGTTACTTTACTACGTTTGTTGTTAGGGTTTTCACGCACTTTTACGTAGTTGAATGTGTATGGGCAGCTTTCATCAAGCGCAGCCTTTGCTGGTTTTAATACTCTTTCCTCGAAGTTGTCGATTCTGTCTTTTCCGTTTTTGTCTTTGTATTTGTCCGCAGGTATGCCAAGTCGTTCTTTTAAGTTGTCCAGTGATATATCCAAAGGGTACACCTGCCCACTCATGAGCATATAAAACCTAAGCGAATAGCCCGTAGGCAACGCAAGAGCCTTGTTTAGTTCAAACTCCCTATATCCTTTTGCGAATTTGGTAAACACGTCCCAAAGGTCATTAGATACACGAAATGTTATAATACCGGTATGCTTTTTGTATTTCGGGTTAGATATAAATCCACATTTCCACCATTCCTCATCATCTTCGTAAGTGAAAAAACGTCCAGCCAGTGAATCGAGTGCAGCTATGATTTCGTTGTAGTCACGTCCGGAAAAAATAACGTCAGACACATGCATTTGCGCATCAACATCCCAAAGTCCATGCTCAAATTTGCGTTTCGTGCCTGCATAATCTTTCAGCTTTACTCCCTTTAGTTCAGCCTGGCACGCTTCCAGTATGCGAAGAACTATTCTTTGTTCGTGTATGGACATGTCTTGCTGTTTGGACCATGTATATACCCATGATACAACTACGTCTTTATTTTTGGTAATAGGTAGCTTTTTTTTCATAACTATTTGATTTGTTGCAAAGATATGAAATACCTACATATAAACAAAAAAAGAAGGGTAAAACTCCCAAAGTGTAGGGAAAGTGCGTCTTAAAAACTCCCAAAGTGTAGGATTAAAACTCCCAAAATGTAGGGAAACACATGCTTTAATCCCTTTGTTTATCGGTGTTCCAGCAAAAGTGATAGAGCATATTACAGACGATGCTTATAACAGACAAGGGGAATTTAGAGGGAAAAAGGCTAAAAATCAACCCGAAAAGAGAGGAAAAAGCAAAGCAACACCAACCAACGGGCGGTAGGCTTGAAATGGCTTTTTTATGGCGTGTACACAAATAAGTACGCAAATAATTTGGAAGTTGGACTTTTATAGTTATATTTGCGCTGTAAATCAAATATATAAATATTATGCAGATAATTACAACGCGTGAATTTCGTGCCAATCAGAAGAAATATTTTGAACTGGCTGAAAAAGAGACAATCTTTGTTTCTCGTCGTAATGCCGCCCCCATAGTCGTATATGCGGCTACGGAAGAGGATTTTCCCTCAAGGGAAGAATTGGAGGCTATTCAGAGGGGTATTGAAGATATTAAGCAGGGACGAACTTTTAAAATGCGGAAGGATGAATCATTAGATGATTTTTTGAACCGTATAGAGGATGAGTGCAATGTATGAGATAGAATTTTCAAAAGAAGCTGCAAAACATGTACTGTTGCTAAGAAAGTCCTCTCCGCAACTCTTCAAAAAGTTAGAGAGGCTATTGGATGAGCTGAAAGAACATCCATACACCGGGACTGGACACCCCGAACAGTTGAAGTATTTGCAGGGTGTATGGTCAAGGCAGCTTGATAAGAAAAACCGTATTAGATATACGGTGAACGAAACCACCATTGTTGTTTTTGTTATTTCTGTTTGGGGGCACTATGACGATAAATGACGTAAAAAAACAATGTAAAAATTAAAGATATGGCAGCTATAAATCTTACATCCGAGGAATTTGCTGACCGAATAGAGGAAATGCTTGATTTGGCGAGTAAAGGCGACAATGTACTTATTCATCACGAGGGGAAAACCTATACTGTTATTCCTATAAGTGATGAAGAATTGGAGAACTTAGCCGAGAAAGAAAAAGCGTTACTGAATAAGTAATTTTTCTCTTTTCTGTCTGCAAATGTAACTTCATACTCCGTAACCGTCAAGGGCTCCGCAAGTCCGGATTCGGAAAAATCCTGCGCTCGCAGGCTCGTGCGGTTTTTCCAGCCCGTCCCCTTGACCGTTCTCCGTATTCCGTTGTGAAAAAGGCAGGAAAAAGAGAAAAAATGTGTGCCTATGCAGCGTGTCAGCGTTGTGTGTATTCCCATGCGGCATGTGTTTATAAAGTAAGAAGTGTCCTTGTCGGACATTTCTTGCTTTTCTCGCTTTGCTCAAAAAGATTTTTTCCCTATTTTCGTGGCATGGAAGTAAGACGAAGCGAAAAGATTACATTCCGATGTACCGCACTTGAGAAAGCGGCACTTTCGGAGCAGGCAGCCCGGTGCGGCTTAAGCACATCGGAGTACTGCCGGAGCCTGTCCCTTGGCGGTCGTCCCAGGGAGAGATACACCGAAGAGGAACGAGAACTTATCCGGGATATCGCCCGGCTGAAGGGGACACTCCAACGGCTGAACAACTACTTCGGCGGTCGCCAATACCGGGAAGTATTCGAAGAGAACCAGGTACTAATCACAGAACTTAAAAAAATACTTTCACGATGATAGGGAAAGGAAAGAGCATATCACATGGTACTGCAGCACTGGAGTACGACCTTGCCAAAGAGATAGACGGGCAGGCTGCAGCCACCGAGATAGCCAGGCATGAGCTTTACGGGTGTACGGGCGCGGAAATGGTGCAGGAAATGAAGCCTTACTTTGCTGATTTTCCTAACGTAAAAAACAACTGCCTCCGTTTTGAGGTCAGCCCCTCGATAGAGGAAAGCGCCAGTTTTACCGATGCGGACTGGGCGGTGCTTGGTAACGACTTCATGCAGCGCATGGGACTGATGAATCACCAGTACATTATCATCAAACACAGCGGAACGGAGAGCAAAAAGGACCAAGCCCACCTACACATACTGGTAAATCGGGTTTCCTTGTCCGGGGAACTTTACCGGGACAACTGGATAGGGAAAAAGGCAACGGAAGCCGCCAACGCCATAGCCAGGGAGCGGAACTTTATTCAGTCGCAGGACATAGGTAAAGCCAACAAAAAGGAAATCAAGGAAGCTATGAACAGCGTATTGAAGAAGATGCAAGGCTTTGATTTAAGTAAATTCCAGGAGGAACTTGGCAAACTGGGCTTCAAAGTCCGGGAAGCCAGGGCAAGCACCGGGAAACTTAACGGCTACTATGTTACAGCCCGGAGCGGAACGGAGTACAAGGCAAGCGAAATTGGCAAAGGCTACACGCTCGCTCATATCGAGCAGACACAGAAAAAATTGAAGTATAATCAAATGAGTATATCACATGGAAACAAACTCACGTCCGGAAAAGGAGGTTTCCACCTCTAAGCAAGGGCAATACCGACCACGCCGGAAAGACACCACTCCGAGAGTGAACCCGCTGCTTGCGGTTGAACTGGTATATCAAGAATTGAAGCGAGTGGAAGCCTATACAAAGCGCATAGAGGACGCAACAGCCCAAAAAATACAGATAGACATGGAAAGCTTTGAAAGCGCTGAAAAACGCCTAAAAAGTGTATTAACAGATTTTGAACGGCAGGGGAACAGAATGAAAAGTAGTGGCTATGTGGATAAACGGGTTTCGTTCTACTCTGTTCTTTGTGCTGTTATTTCCTTATTGTTTGCCTGCTTCATGTGCTATCTGTGGACGGACGCAGCCAAAGACCGGGATAACTACAAGCGGTATTACGAGTATTATCAACAGCAGATGAATGAAGAAGACACAACAAAAAAATAGGCGGAAGTTTCCGCCTATTTTTTTATCGCCTTAATACTGTAATAGATTTTAAAGTAACATCAAAAGTCAAAACAGAATATCCAAGAACATTATCTTTACCTTCTGCACCATAAGCAGACCTCCACGGAACATAAATTAGCCAACGTTCTCCCGTGTGCATATATTGTAAAAACGTACACCAACCAGTAGTTAAGTAATATGGCTCATCGGAGCTAATCGTAAATTGTGTTGTTACATCAAAATCTTCTGATGGATACTTTTCAAAAGGAGGGGAAATTTCTTTGTCCAGTGCAGTATAACCATTAAAGTTGCCACCGAATTTTTCTCCATTGATTAAGGTTCCACAATAATACACATTAACCGTACTTAGCCAAAAAGGTCTTTCCCCTTCAGGATTTGCTACAAGCTTCTTACAATAAATGTATGCATCTGCTTTATTGGTACTGCTTATTACATCTTGCAGTATGAAAAATTCTCCTTCTTTGACATTTTTAATTTGTTCTAATGTCGCAATGTAATTTTCACCTGCTAGTTCTGCTATTGAGTCGCAAAAAGTTTGATTACGTTCCTTCCAATTATCATACTTTGTAGCTTCCTCTTTTTCTTCACAAGAAATGGTCGATATAGAAAGTGCTAATAACGCAAGAATGTAAAATATCTGTTTCATTGGTTATTATAGGACATGTTGATTTGACATTTATATGCTTTATTCTTGTCATATGTCGCAGTTCCGTTTGCATCTTTGAGCGTCATGTCTGTCCAAACGTAAGCTAACTCTGAAAAGACATCAGTTGGTCTTGCTAAATAATAATTGGCATAAACATTAATATTTCCACCAGCATTGCCAATAAAACGATTGGTGTTGTTCTTACTTGTTATAGCAAAGTCTCTGGCAGAATCCCGTTTCCAACCATACCACATTTTCTTTTGGGCACCAAAATGATAATAAAGTTTGTATAATTTAGGAGTACCTTCAGCCCCCAAGTTTTCATATTTTACAGAGCCAGAAAAGGTAGTCTTCTTACTTCCTGATATGATTTTAAAACTATTAACAGGTATGTTCTCAGCTCTGGTTGACACTTCACTGCTATTTTTTAGGTTGTTACAGTAAAGTAAAGCATCCTCTTCTCTCATTGTGTCAGAGAAGGTGATATCGTAAATAACATTTCCTATTACTATTTTACGATTTTCTCCTACTAAAAAGGCATAGATGTCCCCTTCTTCAGATGTTGGAATATAGGGAGATAAATCATCCTCTTGTTGATTGTTGAAAATGAAAAAATTGCTGTACTTCTCTTTATATGCGGCATGCTTTACTCTAAAATCCGATTCACTTGTGGCAGAGGCGCCAAGGCTATCTAATTCTTCATCTGCTATTCTGAGTAATTTTTCTAAGGATATAAATCCTAAAGAATCAGTAAATTTAAGTCTTTCATCAATTGACATTTCTTCTAAATCATCTAATAATTTTTGCACCTCTGCTTCAGAGTTGAATTGTAAAGCCATAGTTGCATAATTGGCGTCATTAGTTCTAGTGCTTGCAGTAGAAACATTCCCATCGATAATATGTACAACCTTTATGTCTTGTGGCTCATTAATTGGTGTACTCTCAAGTTCATCTTGACTGCAAGAATGAAGCGTAATCAGCATTAAGGATGCTAAACCTAAATAGAACTTTTTCATATTAAAAAGATTTAATTAAGAATGTATGAAGTTTTATAAATTCATAAGGCAAAGATACGATATTTATTACAACTGCTCATAGTTCAATCCTTGATTTTGGGCTATCTCCTTGAATTCGTTATTGGACGGGATATTAAATTTCTTTGATTTTTCCTTTGAGAGCATTAATTATCCACCCTTTAGGGTTGTTCTTGCCTCTTGATTTTCCATTCAGAATAGCCAGTTTCCCGATAAGGTCGTCTATCCTTTCTTGTGCTGTTATGAATGTTTCCTTATTGCGGTTTATTTCTTCCGATGTAAAACCGCAGGAATAGCGGAGATATTCATATACATGGCTATCTATCTGATAACGTGCCGTTACTTTTGCTTGTAATTCTTTTCCTTCCAGTTCTTGGTCTCTAAACTGGGGTTGATAGACCGGGTAAAATCTAAATCCGGTTACTTTACTACGTTTGTTGTTAGGGTTCTCGCGAACTTTCACGTAGTTGAATGTGTATGGGCAACTTTCATCAAGCGCAGCCTTTGCAGGCTTTAATACTCTTTCTTCGAAATGATCTATTCGGTCTTTCCCATTCTTGTCCTTGTATTTGTCCGCAGGTATGCCAAGACGTTCCTTCAAATTGTCAAGGGATATATCCAAAGGGTACACCTGTCCACTCATAAGCATATAGAATCTAAGAGAATAGCCCGTAGGCAGTGCAAGAGCTTTGTTTAACTCAAATTCCCTATATCCTTTAGCGAAGTTCATGAAAACGTCCCACAATCTGTTATCAACAGAAAAAGCCATTATTCCCTTACGATATCTTACATAAGGTTTTTCTATGAACCCACAAGCCCACCAGTCTTCAGTCATAGGGTCTTTATACTCAAAAGTACGTTCTCGCAGTTTACGGAGAGTGTTTTCTACATCTACGGGTTTATAGTCCGAAAAGAAAGCATGTGATATCGGCATCTCTAAATCAACATTCCACAACCCATGCTGTAACTGGTACATGTTATCTTTTATTTTTATTCCTTTGAGTTCTGTTTGACAAAATTCAAGGATACGTAATAGAACACGCTGTTCGTTTATAGACATTTCTTGTTGTTTTGACCACGTATATATCCATGAAACAACGATGTCTTTGTTCTTTGTTGTGGGTAGTTTTTTAGCCATAACTCTCTATTTTTCTGCAAATATACATAATCCCCACATTTATACAATAATGTGGGGCTAAACTTTAAAGTTGTGGGGAGATAGGGGGCTTAAAAACTTTAAAGTTGTGGGAACTAAACTTTAAAGTTGTGGGGAAACATGTGCTTTAATCCCTTTGTTTATGGGTGTTTTCGCAAAAGTGATAGAGCATATTACAGACGATGCTTATAACAGACAAGGGGAATTTAGGGATTAAGAGAGCGTTTTTTACTATCGGAAAAAGAAAAACAATAGGGAAAAAGCAAAGCAAAACCAACCGTAGGGCGGTAGGATTGGAAATGGCTTTTTATCGCGTGTACACATGTAGGTACACAAATAAGTACACTGAAATTTTATCGGTTAATTCTTTTATGTTATATTTGCGATGTAAATCAAATATATAGATATTATGCAGATAGTTACAACACGTGAATTTAGAGCCAATCAGAAGAAATATTTTGAACTGGCAGAAACGGAAACTGTTTTTGTTACCCGTAAGAATAAAAGACCAATCGTCATTAATGTGGCAGAAGATGATTACATACCAAAGCGGGATTTAGTTGGAGAGCTCAGAGGGGCTTTGCAGCAGATGAAAGACCACATGGACGGAAAAATAAAACTCAAATCCTTAGATGAATTAATAGATGAGCTTTGAAATAATAACATCAGACTATTTTGATACAGAAGCCAAAGCACTGGCAAAAAGATACAAAAGTTTCAAAAAGGATTTGATAGAGTTTCGGAAGGAATTAGAAAAGGCACCGTTACAAGGGAGTGAAATAGCTCCTAATATCCGTAAAATCCGAATGGCTATTGCGACCAAAGGACGTGGTAAGTCTGGCGGTGCTCGTATCATCACATACAACGCTCTTGTAACAGAACAAGAGGGGAAAGTTTATTTGTTGCTTATTTACGATAAGGCAGACGCATCGAGTGTAAAAATGAATGTCGTGAAGCAAATAGTAAAGGAACTTATCGGTTAACTTCTCTTTTCCGGTAGCAAAAATAACTCCATACTCCGTAACCGTCAAGGGCTGCGCAAGTCCGGTCCCGGAAAAATCCTGCGCTCGCAGGCTCGTGCGGTTTTTCCAGCCCGTTCCCTTGACCGTTCTCCGTATTCCGTTGTGAGAAAGGCTGGGAAAAGAGAAAAAAATGTGTTCCTATGCAGTATGTTAGCGCTGCGTGCATTCCCATGCGGCATGTGTGTATATAGCAAGAAGTGTCCTTGTCGGACAATTCTTGCTTTTCTCGCTTTGCTCAAAAAGATTTTTTGGTTACTTTTGCCGCATGGAACCAAGAAGAAGCGCAAAGATAACCTTCCGCTGCACCGTCCTTGAGAAGGACGCACTTGCGGAGCAGGCAGCCCGGTGCGGATTGAGCACATCGGCGTACTGCCGCACCCTTTCCCTTGGAGGTCGTCCCAGGGAGAGGTACACAGAAGAGGAACGGGAACTTCTCCGGGACATCGCCCAGTTGAAGGGAACACTCCAAAGACTGAACAACTACTTCGGAGGTCGCCAGTACAGGGAAGTGTTCGAGGAAAACAGGGCATTGATAACAGAACTAAAAAAAATACTCTTACGATGATTGCAAAAGGAAAGAGCATATCACATGGCACGGCCGCACTGGAGTATGACCTTGCCAAGGAGATAGACGGACAGACGGCAGCCACCGAGATAGCTCGGCATGAACTTTACGGGTGTACGGGGGCGGAAATGGTACAGGAAATGAAACCTTACCATGTTGATTTTCCGAATGTGAAAAACAATTGTCTGCGATTTGAGGTAAGCCCCTCGATAGAGGAGAGTTCCACTTTTACCGATGCGGACTGGGCGGAACTTGGTAACGACTTCATGCAGCGTATGGGACTGGCAGACCACCAGTACATCGTCATCCGGCACAGTGGAACGGAGAGCAAGAAAAAACAGGCACACCTGCATATACTGGCAAACAGGGTTTCCCTGTCCGGGGAACTGTACCGGGACAACTGGATAGGGAAAAAGGCGACGGAAGCCGCCAACGCAATAGCCAGGGAACGGAACTTCGTGCAGTCGCAAGACATCGGCAAAGCCAACAAGGCGGAAATCAAGGAAGCCATGGACGGTGTATTGAGAAAAATGCAGGGATTTGACTTAACCAAATTCAAGGAAGAACTTGGTAAACTTGGTTTCAAAGTCCGTGAAGCCCGGGCAAGCACCGGAAAACTGAACGGCTACTATGTCACAGCCCGCAGCGGTACGGAGTACAAGGCAAGCCAGATAGGGGCAGGATACACGCTCGCACATATCGAGCGGACACAAAACAAACTGAAGTATAATTCAATGAACATATCCCATGGAAACAGACTCACGCCCGGAGGCGGCAGCTTCACCCGTTAAGCAGGGACAGTACAGCCCCCAGAAAAGAAAAGACACCACGCCGAAAGTAAACCCGCAGCTTGCGGTAGAACTGGTATATCAAGAACTGAAACGGGTGGAAGCCTATACAAAGCGCATAGAGGACGCAACGGCCCAAAAGGTACAGATAGACGGGGAAAGTCTCAAAAGTGCCGAGAATTGCCTAAAAAACGTACTGGCGGACTTTGAACGACATGGGAACAGGATGAAAAACAGAGGCTATGTGGATAAACGGATTTCCTTCTACTCCATTCTCTGTGCCGTTATCTCCCTTCTGTTCGCCTGTCTCATGTGCTATCTGTGGACGGATGCAGCAAAGGACAGGGATAAATACAAAGTGTTCTATGAATACTATCAAAAAGTGGACAAGCCCAAAAGCGGAGAATAACAATTTCCGCTTTTGGGCTTGTTAATGTATTGAATGGTGTTATATTGCATGAAAACCAAGAGAAAAATAGACTTTAAAAGCTTCTTAAAATTTTTCTTTTTAATTAATCTGTACTAAAAAATAATTGCTATTCTTTTATAAGTCGAATATTATCTGGTGTAGGTTCTTCCTCTTGTTCTATTTTAACTAAAATAGAATCATCGAATGTAAGACTTGTTGTTAAGATATATTCGTATCGAGCTACAACCATAGGTTCTTTATAATAAAGAACTTCTAATGTTTTGTTTCCATTATTATATGAATTAATTTTAAAAGGAGGACCATATTTCTTTAAAACCAATTCTTTTGGAGAGCCAATTTTCACAGGATCAGTGGTGAAACGACTAACCCTATATCCGGCACAAGAGCCACAGAATAAAACTATTAAAAATAAAAGGGATATTTTCATGTTATTGAATTTTTATGGGCATTCTTGAATTCAGCATATTTTTGAAATAAATCAACAAGCAGTGGGGTTAGTATCATCGGAACATGAAATTAAAAACATAATTGGCAAAATCAATAAATACACATACTGTTTCATTATTAATATAATTAAGTTAATACCGAATATGTTAAAAATCAAAAGTACCATGTTTATAAGAGGACCGAGAAGGTTTATAATAATCCTCACCCGGGGTCTGGGGTTGTATGAAATCCTGTCTGAATATTTCCGTAGGATTATCTGTAATTAAATTTGCATCATGGGTATATATGTTAAAATAGCACTCTGGATCTGTTTTTTGGTTATATGGTCCTTCTCCCACAAAAGAAAATTTGTAAAAACCAATTTTTTCTCCGTCTTTTCTGACTGTAAGGAACCAGACATTACCACTACTTATCGTTTTAAATCTCAATCCGTTTAATGATGAATAAGTTTCCTCTATAAACTGGCCATTCAAATATGTCTGTTTTTTACAAGTAAAAGGTAACTCAAATCTACCACCTTCAGCTGGTAGAATAAAAGGATTCTGTTCCGAATGGATTTTATACACAAATGTCAACTTTCCTTTATCTATAATTAGTGGAATTTTTTCTACTTTTATGCCATTAATAGTAGAGTAAGAAATCTGTAAATCAGCATTCAAAATTTTATCTTCTTTATTAATATTTGAGGTTATATTTAATACTACCTGATCGCCCTCCACTTTTGTTTCTATATCAGAAAAAAGAGTTTTATCAAATTCTACCGAAACATCCCTGGGAATAATCGGAACCTCTGAATCTAAAATATCATCTATCAATGTTTTTTGAATAATTGTAAAAGTAATAGTACGTTTCTCCCCCAAACAACTAAATGGTTTAGATACGTTCTCACTTGGCAGCAACTGATATTTAAAAATTTTATTATTTTCTTCTTTTTCACAGGAAAATAATGCTAAGGCAACGAACAAAGGAATGAATATTTTCTTCATATTAACACTGTTTAGTTTTTTTTACAAATTAAAGAATTTTCCCTGTACAATAAAATACCAATTAATTGGTATTTTATCACAAATAACCATTCATGTATTTATTGTTTCAAGGTTACAACGACAGTAGATATTCCATCAGGAACACTGAATCCAAAGGAAATGGCAATTGGTTGTCGCATATCAATATTCTTATTCAATTGAACTTTATATTTGCCTCTTTGTATTTTGCTTATGGTCATAAAACCAAAGTCTATCTTTACAAGTATGCGATTCCTACAATGGAAAGTGGCCTTACTTCCGTCAGAAAGCTCAACAACAGTTACTTCCTTTGACATTATTTCTTTTGTAATCCTATATTCTTCCTGTCCCACAATTATAAATCCATACATATTGTAATCACCGCATGCTATCTGAAAATAGGCTTCAGGGTGTTCCAGTGACAGGTCTATGTGACTCGGGGTAATACTTGGCAATCTGTTTCTCTCTTCATTAGAGCAAGAAAACATTAAAATTATTGTTATATATAACAATAGGTATTTTGTTGTATTCATTATGGCAAATATTTGGTTGTATGAATATTTAAAGCCTTAGCCTTGTACTGGGCATAGCATTCTTTCCAATGGGTATGTTGAAAACGATCCGCACTTTTACTGAACAATTATTTTATTTAAAAGGCTTTACCTTAACAGTAACCTTTTCCGTTTTATT
>OHBA01001005.1_pt1 | contig 12018 bp, 7 predicted proteins | sample 1577281 | NCBI WGS metagenome assembly OHBA01 (sample SAMEA3879579, study PRJEB24766) | human gut metagenome | biome: human-associated habitat; feature: feces | place: USA | collected 1985/1987
TTATTGTATTTTCTCTCTCTGAGCTAAAATCTTATCCGTTTGGAAGAAGCCTAACAACTTCCTCTATAGGATTTCTGTTTTCCTGTTCCGTACTTTAATTTTCGATAGTGAGTAATACTGTTTTTGTGTACCGAAACGGCCTTCGAGCCTGGTGGCTTTGAAAATTCTATAAACAGAAGTTACTTAACACCTATTCAATACAAGCGATGATATTCAATTCTAAAACTTGAAGCATAATTGTAAACTTCAGCATGGCCAAGCGAAGGGTTACATTTGCCAAGTTGAGATTGATAGGGCCCGGTACCTTTCACTGAAAAGATCTCTTAATCAAGCTTCATATCAGAATGAGAAACACGAGACCTAAACAATGCCAGCTAGGCATAAAACTGATTGGTCATTTCGACTCCTCCTTGTGATTAAGCCATCAGACAAACGTTACTTATGAACATTTTTAAGTGTTTTCCCAGGGACATCATGCAGTTTCGGGCGACTTAGACGTACGTTATAGATGTTCATCCATTTCTCAAGAATATCGCGTAATTCTTGCAGTTTCTGGCCATATGAGTTTTCCATTATCAGGTTTCTCATTTCCCCTCTGTCATTTTGCATATCAAACAGCTGTTCGCGATATCTTCCTTTATCGTAAAGCACATATTTATAACGTTCGCTACGTACTACCCAGCCCCTCGTCTTGCTACCGTCAAACCGTGTTTCGGTGATGATATATTCTTGATGTAAAGCTTGCGGATTTCCTTCCTCTGCAATTTTCCGGAAAGACTTTCCTGCTGCTCCCTTCGGCATTTTGGCACCTGCCCAGTCACACACGGAGGCAAAGAAATCTACACCGTTACTAATAAGCTGGGGTAACACTTTGCCTGCATTCTTCTTGCCTGGCAGCGTTACAATAAGAGGGATATTGATAATCTCCTCATATAAAGCAGACTTCTGGTTCCAACGATGGGCACCTATACCATCGCCGTGATCGCTGGAAAAGATTACCACTGTATTTTCCCAAAGATTATTCCGATCGATGGCATCAATAATCTTTCCTATTTCTCTATCTACTTTTTCTACCAAGCGATAATAAGTATATCGGTACATACGCCAGTCTTCGGGGGTAAAACCAGCGGTTGGATATACATTGTAGTTATTGATTCTTTCACTTTCAATGACGTCAGCATCATACGGGTTTTTGGCAAAATTGGCAGGCAATCCCGGACAATCCCGTATATCAGGTATATCAATATTTCCATAAGGGAAGTTCTGACGACGTGCATATTCGCAGATATTATGTGGGTTGTCATAGGAAGCCACCAAAAAAAACGGCTTTTTATGTTTGCGCGAGAGATATTCGGCACAAGCTTCTGCCAGCCCATCATCACTATGTTTATATATATTGTCGAAGCCATATTCTTTGTCTGGAACTTCGAGTAAAGGAAGATGCCATTTACCGCCATAGGCACAATCATAACCGGCATTCTTTATTAAAGTGCCCAGTGTTTGTGCCTTAAGAGAGTCGGGCATCGGTGATCCGTTGACAGACAGCCCTACTGCATCCGGATAGTACCCTGTAAACATAGCTCCACGTGAGGGGCCACTGAGTGGAGCTGTACAATAAGCGTTATTAAATAGTATACCGGCCGCTGCCAAACGGTCAAGGTTGGGAGTGTGCAGATCCGGATTTCCGGCACAGCTCATGGCGCTGGCCGTTTGCTGATCGGTGAAGATGTAGATGATGTTAGGACGTTCGATGGCAGAAGCCATAGAAGAGCATAACAACGAAAAACAAGCCAAATACTTCATTGAATTTTCTTTTACCATATTATTTCAATAATTCAATTTTGTTTTAAAGTGATATCATATTTCAAGTTCCGGTAAGGCATCAACCAGCCTTTTTTCTACTTTCTTTCCGTCTACCCGATCTATGATGGTCGTAGCACCTTTGTTTGAGTCATAATTGAAGTCCAGCGAAACACCGTTCTGTTTATTCTCTATATACAAGAACGCATTACCTTCACCTTCCAGATTACATTCGATAACCCATTCTTCTACTGTTATGCGGTTCCTTTCACGATTAATTACAGCATCGGCACGGTTGTTTCCATGTACATCAATCACATTGAGAAAACAGATTTTGCTGCAAGAAGCTGTCGTTGCTGTAAAATGATAATGATTGGAGAGAGTTTTGCCAAGTCGTTTTTTCCAATCAACAGCAGCCACAAAAAAGGTGTCTGTTTGCGCATAAGTCATTTTCTGTGAGGAGAACAGATGAGCTATAGATACTCCGTCTGCCTTGTTCTTTCCTAAGATGCGCAATCCGTCTTTCTCTTCAGCGACTTCCATGGGCAGTTCTACCGTATGCAGCAGATAATTCCATTCTACCGGTTCTTTACCAACCAGTTCGTCATAAACAACGAACAAACCCGAACGTCCCAGCTGAACAATATGTCTTCGAAAAAAATCCAGTTTATTCTCATCCCAACCTTTCTCCGGTGTATACTGAGTACCAGACAAGCGCCCACGTTCCAGCCACAACGGAGAAACCACTTTTCCATAAGCGTTAGAAGCATCACCTACAACGTAGGAGATTTCTTCTCCTTCATAATAGCGAGGAATCCATCCATAACCTTCCGTTCCAATCTTTTGTCCCATACCATTCACCAATATGGAATTATGGGCGCGAGTATTCCGATAAGCATACATGCAATGGTCATCTGTAAAGCCGGTACGATGTCCACTGCTATAGAAAATTGCCTTTCCACCAAAGAAAGTATTGAAGGCGTTTTGATTAGCTAAAGCATGGGAAGTGGCACCATAGGGGCTGCTACGGAAAGAGAGCATGGCATTGTTGGTGTGATGTCCTATGTCTGTGTTCATCAGTGCAGTGCCTGTCTGGCTGAAAACTTTGGACTGAGGCAGCTCCAACAGCTTACTACTATAAGCAGGCCTCTCCTTTTTTGTCGTACAACGATACCAGGTCAAGTCCGCCGGTTTGGCTTCAAAAGCTTTCGACAGAATATCAGGGTCTTCCTGCATAATTTCGTGTACATAAGCTGCCGCCCACGGATTGTTACATTCGCGTGCCAGCGCATCTGCATATCCTACGCGACCTCCATTCGGAGTGCGCTGTCCCTCATGCGAATTGCCATGTCCTCCGGATTTGGAAAAGGGAGGTTGCTGGTAAATGACATATAAAGCATTGTTGTTATACCACGGATCGGCAAAGAAATTGAAACCGGATATACGGGAGAAAAAGGCCGGTACCTCTATCAGTGTGCGTATATTTACATGAAAATATGAATCTCCATTATGCCAAGCACCATCCTTATTCAGTCCCGGAAGACGGGAGATCCATTCATTATAGCAATAATCTGCCCACACGGATGCTTCCGGAATCTCACCAACTGTGGCAAAGGCCGCCATTGTAAGAATGCGGAAAGTCATTTGCCATACATGATTGTCTGCAATACGGTTCTCCAGATGATTAACGTATTCATTATAGAATTTATTCCCGATATTCCGGATATTATCTAATAATAACTGTTTTTCTGACGGAGACAACAGGTTGTAGAACCCGTCGTACGCCGATGTGCTCATAGAGAGCAAAGTGGATAGATTGAAGTCACCTGCAAAGTATTTGCTTGTTTGCCAGGAAAGGATTTCACTCAACCGGTTGATGCCTTCACGATAATACTTCTTGTCTTTCGTCAGCAGATAGGCGCGTACCAATGCTTCCACATTGGCTTCTTCTCTATCCACAATCTTACGGCTCTCGCGGATAAGGGCTGACTCACGCTGTACTACATTGGTTAATGTAACTACATTTGTTGTATCTATCTCTTCCTGAAGATGCTTCAACGGATGAGAAATGCACCGGGAAGCTTTGTCCATATAGGCCTGAGCTTCCGGATTATTTTTATTCTTCGTTATAATTTCCTCCCAATCATCCGCATCCAATAATACGCGTGGGTGGTGAGACGTATATTTTGCCAAGACTTTCTCCAATGTGGGCGGATTAAATTCCGGTGTATCTTTACCTATATGGAATTGATAAACCGGTGACCATTCTTCTTTACCTCCAGGAGTGACGTAAGCATATTGCCAGTACCATTTTCCCTGAGCCAGGCACTGGAAAGGATTGAAAAAAGCCCAGGCGCGTTCCCCAATCAACACTTCCTTTTGAAAGTTCTTGTCCTGAGAAATACGAATCCGATAGACTACTTTCGGTTTTTCATCCACTTGTCCCGGAACTCCATCCAATACCGGACCTAAATGCGGGAATTTATCCGGCCACATAAAGCGCGGCGGATTCATCTTAACGCAAGCACCATTCGCAGGAGAGGGAGTTGCACGAACTTCGTGCATCAATGTCTCGCCGGAAACTGTTATGACAGCAGATTGCTCGGAACTGCCACATGCCATCAATAGGCAAAAGGCGGGTAAGCCTAATAATATCTTTCTCATCTCAGTATTTTATTTTTGTTTTTGAAACCAACCAGTTCTTTCAGGCTGACTGTCTTATTGTTGACCAGTGGATGTGCCCAAAAACCGATAAACGTAATATATCCCATGAAAACCAAGATAAGGAGCATTCCTATGCGTAATGAAGTGGTATCGGATAGCAGACTGACAAACAGCGGACCTCCTGCGCCTCCCACAATTCCGGAGCAAAGAATACCGGCAAAAGAACCGTGATTCTGGGCTACTGTGTTCAGAGCCAGTGAGAATACGATGGAGTACATCATTGAAATGCAGAAACCGATTGCCGGAAATGCACATACCGCAACTTTTGCAGAACCGAACAATGCGATCAAGAGTAAACTCATGGAAAGCAGTCCTGATATTTGTAGGAGACGTTTACTGTCTATCAGCTTCAGCAAGAACATACCAAATAGGCAACCGACGGTCATCGAACCCCAGAAATAACTGATACTTTGTGCACCGACAGTTTTTGGATCAATGCCATGATACTGTTCCAAGAAGGTACTCATAAAAATAGAGACACCCTGTTCTGTACTGACATAACAGAAGATTCCCAAAAAGAAAAGCCATACGTATTTTTGACGGAACAATTTTTTATAGGAAGAGGAGGAACCACTGCGTTCATCATCTTTCAATTCAATGCGCGGAAAATGAACGAATGACACAACGAGCAGCATAGCCAACAACAGTGCTGTAAATACCCAATACAGAGAAACCCAGGGAAGAGTAACCGGAGTAACTTTTGCCAGAATATCCAGCAAAAAGTTCTGTCCCTGCTGATAAACTTCCGGTTCCAGTGCATGTATCAGCCAAGTGTAAACCAAGGGACTGATAAAAGAGGCTACTCCGAATACAAACTGTGCCAACTCTGCTATAAACGCATAATTCTCCTCTCCGCCGACAACACGTTGCAAAGGGTTGATTACAGTTTGCAACATGGCCATTCCCAAACCAATGATGAAAGAAGACAGAAGCAGTATCAGGTAAAAAGGGAAACATGCAAACAAGGTAGTACCTATAAATGGCATTAGGAAGCCGGTAAATAGCACCGGCTTTTCTCCATATTTATCTATTAATATACCTGCCGGTATCGACATGATGGCATAGGCCAAGAAAAAAGAGGTCGGAATAAACCCTGCCATTGCCAGATCCTTCAGTTCAAAGTTATGGATAATGTCGGGGATTAACGGCCCGAGAATATTCGTAATGAATGAAATAGTAAACCAAAACATCATGATTAATGTCAGCATACTCCATTTCTTGTTACTTTTCATGATATATCGTTCATTTTAAGATTAATGATGCCGCTCCGATAAATCCGGCTTTATTACCCAATGATGCGGCTACAATTTCTGTATTTAAGGCACAATCGGCTATAACATGCTCTCGAACCACTTCCCTTATTTTCTCTAAATAGAAAATACCGGATTCTGTAACCCCTCCTCCCAATACAATCCGTTGAGGGCTGAATATATTGACAAATCCGGCAATTCCTCTTCCCAAATAGTAAAAGTGTTCACTCATGCATTCAACAGCCATCGGAAAATTTTCATGATACAGGCGGACTATTAGTTCTCCGTTTATTTCCATATCAAAACTCAGATTCCGCTCTTTAGCCAACGTGCTGAAATGCCTTACCAAAGCAGAAGTCGAGGCATAATGCTCCAGGCAGCCGATCGCTCCGCAGGCACAACGTTCACCGTTAGCAATCAATGGCACGTGTCCCAGCTCCGTACCCCGATTGGCATAGCCGTTGAATAATTTGCCATCAATGATGACGGCTCCACCGATGCCGGTTCCCACTGTCAGAAACACCACGTGGGTACACCCCCTCCCTGCACCATATTTCGCTTCCCCCAACCCCATCAGGTTGGCGTCATTTCCAACGACTACCGGTAGTTTCATCTGTTCTTCCAAAAGAGAAGCCACATCTATGTTTTCCCAACCGATAATATTTTCTGCACCTCCCAATACGATACGGTTCGTCTCATCTACAATTCCGGGTGTACCAAGCCCAATGCCCAATACTGTCCAGTTTTGTTTGGCAGCTTCATCTTTTAACAACATGACAGCTTTTATCAACTGCTCTATTACTTTTGCAGCTGAAACAGAAGCAAAAGAGGGTAATTTTCCCTCAAAGAAAGAATTACCCGCTTTATCCACCAAAGCATATTTTATAGATGTACCACCTAAATCAATGCCAATTGCATATTCCATAGTTTATTATATCAAATAAGGAAACATTATGTTCTTTCTACCCATATAGGAGAACTCCATGCCCATTGCTGGTCACGCTGGCGAACCCTGACATAGTAATAGTCCGTATCTCTTTCGGGTTGGGTATCCTCCATATAATGCTCAACCGTAAAGCAACTTTCCGGCATTGCACGGTTGAAGAGAATAGCCTCACTGAGCCACCCTATCATGAAATGTGAACGGGAACCTTCCAAAAGTTCACCCAACGAATGCTCAAATTTCTTGCCATTGAATTCGGCTGTAATCACGCCATCTTTAGGCATAGTCACATCCAGAATGACAGCTTGCGTGGCAGGAGTCGTGGTATTGGGGTTTTTGGAACTGTACATATCCAACTCTGTATCCTTGCTCGTAACAGACACAATACGGTTAACTTTTGTCTCAAACTCTGGTTCTCCCGGTTGCGGAGAAGTGAAGGCAGCGCCACGGAAGCAAGGTTCCACTGCATTGATAGTTCCTTTGTTTATGGACAGCTTTCCTTGCCAATGCACATACTGTTCTTCGCGGTTCCAACCGAAATCAACTTTTACCTTGCAACGTACCATATCTCCTTCTGGCATCTCGGGCAACAATGGGCCACTTAAACGAGCAATGCACTTTCTGTTCTTAACGATGTCAATATAATCAATACAGCTACCTCCCTCCACATTCAGATAAATACGACGGCTATTTCCCCGTACGACATCACCCGGGAACGCATCATTCAAACGAAAATCTATATTTATTTTATCACCGGTGGCACAGCAGACATGACGGTTCTTCATGGCATCCCAGATTTTATCACGGCTCAACGATTCTGCAAGGATACCTATGCGACCGTCACCGTAACTGCCCGGATAACCTGCATGTTGGTCGGTCGAACCCATAATACCGAATTTCTTACCTTGCTCCAATCCGCATTGAATAGTACCTTCCCATTGGCGGGGACCCATGTCATGCAGATAACTGTAATCTCCCTGATCGCTTTCTGCCAATCCATGGCGGGAATACATCTCTACAAACGGGGTCTGGTCTCCTTCCGTAAAGAAGTTCCAATTGTATCCGCGATAGCCTGTCTGATATCCCATATGATGCGGAGTAATAAATACCTTATGCCCGCGGGCTTTCCGTTTCCAGTCTTCAATGGAGGTACATTCCACCAGCGGTGCGTCCAAGTCATAATTCAGAGCCACATGGTCGCCATGTTCCATGCTGTGCGCCTCATAACCAACAAAAGCCAGGAATTCTCCTTCCTTATTGTATTCATTGGTCATGGCGACATATTTCTCATAACCTCCCTCTCGCAAACGCTTGAAGGCACCGGTATGATAATCGATCACCCACTTCAGACGGGGATCATCGGCTCCGGGAATATCCGGCCACATGGCATGAGGAGTGACAGATACAAAATCCAGTTGTTCTTTGGCAGCCTCAAATGCAGAACGCATGTCGCCATGACCGTAGGTTATGTTACAATGATTATGCAAATCTCCCCAGAAATACTTCAGATTACTGGCAGAGGGCATGACTTTCTTTCCTGCGGCAGTTCCTTGCTGACATGCAGATAATAGGCTACCGGAAGCGGCCAGCCCGACAAGAGACCAGCCGGTATGCTTTAAAAAATTTCTTCTGTCCATAATTTAAATTTAGATTATCTGTTTTTCATCAATCGTCTGTCACCTTTGAATAACTCTTTGACCTTTTCATCGGGGTCATCATCCTTATACTGTTTTTGAATCTTTTTCAGCAATGAAATGAGTTCCGCTTGTTTGTCGGCATACTCCGGTTTACCAAACACACTGTTCAGTTCACTCGGGTCATTCTTCAAGTCATACATTTCCCATTCGTCCACATCGTTATAGAAGTGAATCAGCTTGAAGTCAGCGGTACGAATGCCGTAATGCCTTTTAACCGAGTGCTCTGCCGGATACTCATAATAGTGATAATAGGCGGCTTTTCTCCAGTCAGCCGGTGTTTTCCCCCCATTCTCCAGAATGGTCCTGAGAGACTGTCCCTGAATATCTGCTGGTATATCTACTCCGGCAAAATCCAGCAGGGTAGGAGCAAAATCCACATTCATGGCAATAGCGCTCGATACACTCCCCGCCTTGATGGCCTTCGGATAACGGATAACCAATGGCATGCGCTGGCATTCTTCATACATAAAGCGCTTGTCGAACCAGCCATGTTCGCCCAGAAAGAAACCCTGGTCCGAAGTATAGATTATGATTGTATTGTCCAATTCACCGTTTTTCTCCAGATAGCCGAGCAACCTTCCTATATTTTCGTCCACAGCTACAATAGTTGCCAAGTAATCGCGCATATATTGCTGGTACTTCCAACTGATCAGTTCTTTCCCTCTTAAGTTGCCGCTACGGTATTCTGAAATACGCTGGGCGTATACCGAATCCCACTTATCTTGTACATCAGCCGGCATACGCTTGTAGACTTGATAGAGGCGATTGGTCGTATCTTTCAGCATTTCTTCACGGGTCAGCAGTTTCAGATCCCAGTCATTGGTCAATGTATGCTCGATGGACATATCCTGTTCTATAGCAGCAGAGCCTCTGCCTTCGTATGTATCGAAAAGCGTAGCGGGTTCGGGGAATACGGTATTGTTGAACATTCCCAAATGACGGGGGGCGGGCATCCAGTTACGGTGGGGGGCTTTCTGGTGATACATCATACAGAATGGTTTGCTTCTGTCTCTGTGTTCCAGATATTCGATGGCCTTGTCTGTGATAACGTCAGTTGTATAGCCTTGCTCTACAATCTGCTTTCCGTTCTCGTTGAAATCGGGATTATAATAGTCCCCCTGTTCATGTTGTCCGGTCAGGATGCACCAATAGTCAAATCCCTGAGGCTCGGTAATCAGATGCCATTTGCCGACAATTGAAGTCTGGTAACCAGCGGCCTGCAACAATTGTCTGTGAATCCATTGATGTGGCTGAATTTGCCCGTCAGGATGCAAGCCCTTGACGGGCCGGATAAAGCATTGACCGCATAACAATTGTCCATACGAACACCTTCATTGGCAATCCTATCCATGTTGGGAGTCTGAAGGAAACGTCCACCGTAACATGACATAGCTTGCGTAGTATGGTCGTCCGTCATCATAAAGATGATATTCGGACGTTTCACTTCCTCTTTGCCGGAACTGCAAGCGGACATTCCGATGGCAGTCAAAGGCAGAAATATGTATGATAAACGATTCATTATAAAAATCTTTTATAACCCGTTGGCGGAATTTAAGAAAATCCGGACGATTGTGAACTGCAATAAGGCACGGAACAGCAATCTGCATTCCTTACAAATAATACAGATGCAAGAAATAGCAGTATACTGAACCTAATTCAGTCGTATATTGAATGCCATTCAGTCGTATACTGAATGCCATTCAGTCGTATACTGAATAGGGTTCAATCGTATACTGAATGCAATGCATCCAATAGGTACTGATAATCAAAATATTACAAAGCAGATTCATACCTTCAATATATTACAACAAACCATTAAAGTATCATTGCAGTCATTCCGCAGCGGTAATGAATTAATTCCGCCAACGGGTTATTATAGTTTATATTCCAATTGACGTTTCTTTCCGCCAACAGATATTTCTATTTTCACCCCATTTTCGTCAAATGCCTTGTTCAGGAACTTAGCTTTGAATATAGGGAAGGAAGCTGTATTTTTCGACGGATAAAGAATAGTTATGTAACGTACAGCGTCCGAATCCTTTTTATCTATATCAAAAGATACAGTTGTACGGGGTACTCGTAAACGATAGGCAGTTGAACGCCAGCCTTCTTTTTCTTTCATTGAAATTTTCTTCTCGGCAAAGCATTGCAGTTTCACGTTGCTTGGGCCGTCATAAACTGTAGTCAGCATATTATTCTTTCTGTCTATATTTACAGTACCTTCACACAAATGGTAGTTCAGATTCACTACTCCTTGGGCGTTTCCCACGGCTTCATCTACAATTACAAAATAAGATTGGTCTACAAAGAAAACAGAACGTCTGTGTTTCAAACCATCATAATGCGGATTCTCAGTCACCAGAATCTGCTCATTGCCTTCGGGCTTCCATAGTTTGGTGACAGACTGGGTTGTTTGCAGGTTTTTCCCATCCAATGTCAACGTATTGTGAGAACTTGTCCGGCGAAACCAATTACGAAGTTTCATTACTTCATCATCACCGGCATAGACGTAGGAACCGCTATCCGGGAAGAGATTCCGGCCATTGAACCAAAACTCAAAAGTTCCGTTGTCCGGCTGGCAGTGCCATTCCCCTTTGGGACCGGCCTTTACAACCATTACGGTAGCATCCTGCTTCCAGCCGTTTCTGAAAGTAAAGAAGCCGGAAGTCTGCGCACCGTGAGAAAGGTTGGGCAAGGGAGCGCCTTCACGACCTTCTGTGGCATAATAACGAATCCACTCACAATCAGGAAATAGCTTGAGCCAATCCTGATAATTACGGATTTCTGCCGGACGGTCTCCCAACTTGGCATCACTGAAACAAGGATTGCTGTAATCCGGAAAACAAATATTGGCATAAAACTCAATCATGCTCTTGACTGTATTCACGTATTCAGCTGGAAATTCCTGACGGAAGCCATTAACATCCGCCATACGCAAAGCCTTGCAGAAAATATTGATTGCCGCCAGATGATAATGCGGGTCCAATTCATATTGACCACCATCCGGATAGACTTGTTTTTTAATTTCGCGGTTCAAAATGCTTATCCCACTTTTTCTCCATTCGCTTGCTTCCTTAAATTCGGGGAAAAACGCACCCGCATATACCATGCGCTGAGCTTCAAACAACAAGTGGTTACCCTGATCCGAGTAATTGCCAAGAATATGCAGTGCATGCCGGTGATAATTAATCAGAAATTCAGTCAAGAACTCCGGAGTGAAAGCCTTTGAAGAAACGAACAACAGGAATTGCAGCGTTTGATCCTGCAAACGGTTGCTCACCTCCAGAGGACGCCATGCAAAGCGTACATTTTCCGCATTTCCCTTTACCTCGCCTGCGCTGACCAGTTCGTATTCTTCTTTCTCTACCCCTGTCAAAGGATTCTTTTTAATCCAATCCATATATTGGTATGCCCATTCTTTAGCATATTTCTCGTCTCCAGAGATTCGATATGCCTTACCCATTGGGGTGAACCATTTGTGGCGGTGCAATTGCCAGCGCAACTCATTGTCTTGTACCGGCCAATATTGCCAGTTGATATCTTTGCCGTAATTATAAGAAGGCTGATATCCTTTGTGCACAAAGGATATCAGCCTTCTTATAAT
>OHBA01001018.1_pt1 | contig 11924 bp, 7 predicted proteins | sample 1577281 | NCBI WGS metagenome assembly OHBA01 (sample SAMEA3879579, study PRJEB24766) | human gut metagenome | biome: human-associated habitat; feature: feces | place: USA | collected 1985/1987
GTATCCTTACGAACAGATGAAAACAATGCGGGAACCTTATAAAATTTTAGATGCCGAGGGTGTTTATCTTTATACGAAAGATCAGAAACTGATCGATTCGGTATCGTCCTGGTGGTGTATGATCCATGGCTATAAACACCCGGAACTGACGGCTGCCATCAAAGAACAGGCAGATCATTTCTGCCATGTCATGCTTGGCGGACTGACACATGAGCCGGTGCAGAAGCTTTCGGATAAGTTGCAGGAGTATTTGCCGGGAGATTTGGATTACTGCTTTTTCTCGGATTCCGGAAGTGTTGCGGTGGAAGTCTCCTTAAAGATGGCATTACAGTACAATACAAATCAGGGCAGAAAACGTCCGCTTGTGCTTGCATTAGAGCATGCTTACCACGGGGATACGTTTAAGGCGATGGAAGTGGGGGATGATGAGGATTATCATTTCGCATTTGAAGAAAAAACGGGTGTGGTTCATATACCGACCGAAATCGCGGCACTGGAGGAGGCATTTGAGAAATATCATGACGAATTGAACTGTTTTATCGTGGAACCGCTGCTGCAGGGCGCAGGCGGAATGCGGATGTATGATATTTCTTTCCTGAAACGCGCACGCGAATTGTGTGATGCGTATGATGTACTTTTGATCTTTGATGAGGTTGCAACAGGATTTGGAAGAACCGGCAGCCGTTTTGTGGCAGATCTGGTACTGCCGGATATCTTAGTGCTCGGAAAGGCACTGACCGGAGGTTATATCGGTCATGCGGTGACAGTGGCAAACCACAAGGTATTTGATGCATTTTACAGCGATAATGACCGTCATGCACTGATGCACGGACCGACCTTTATGGGAAATGCACTTGCCTGTGCCGTGGCACTCAAAGGAATCGAAATTTTCGAGCGGGAAGATTATATGGGGAAGATCAAACGCATTGAAGAAATTTCACACCGTGAGATGGACGGCTTTACGGATCCGAGGATCAAAGAAGTGCGTATTATGGGCGGCTGTACCTGTGTGGAAGTGCATGATGGAGCAGCCCTTGAGGGATTCCAGCAGTTTGCATATGAGAGAGGAGTCTTTTGCCGTCCGTTCTTAAAGTACATGTATTCCATGGTTCCTTACATTATAGAGGAAGAGGAACTGGTTCAGATTTTTGATGTGATGAAAGCATGGTTTCGCAGAGGTTAAAGCAGGTACTTGACATTAGACAGACAACTATTAATCACTGTATGAAAAATCTGCATGATAAGGAGAAAAGACTATGTTAACAGCATTGTTTATTATTTTAATGTTTGCCGTATTTGGAAAATTGATCCTGTTTGCTTTCAAGGCATCCTGGGGGATCTTAAAAGTTTTACTTACGATCATTATCTTTCCGTTGTTTTTGATCGGGTTATTTGTTTCAGGACTGGTTTATATTGCACTGATACTGCTTGTAATCGCAGGAATTGTGTCGGTGGTCAAATCGTTGACATAAAAATTACAATAGCGGATGTTCGGCACATGCTGCCAGACGTTCATAGCGTCTGTCGACTTCTGCCTGAATCTGGTCTGCAACCGATTTATATTCTTCGGTGGCAAGATGTTTCGTGCGCCCCATCATGGAAAACCATTCCGTGACGGGGATTTTTTTATGCGATTTTTTTGGATCATAGCTCAGTGATGTGATGCCGCGTTCGATTTCATAGAGCGGAAAATAACAGCAGTCTACGGCGGCAGCAATGACTTTTCGTTCTGTGTCCGGACGGTCATTCCAGTTGAGCGGGCAGGCGGAGAGCGCTTTTACATAGGCGGTGCCGAATTCCCTTGCATAGGCAGCTGCTTTTGCAGCCTTTTTGATAAAATCATGTGGGTTCGACTCGGCGACGGTTGCCACATAGGGGAGGTGGGCCGCGGCCATGATCTGGGGCATGTCTTTGTGGAAAAAGGTCTTTCCGTACTGTGTTTTTCCGAGGTGGGAGGTGGAGCTTTTCGCACCCATCGGGGTAGAGTAGGAAAGCTGGTAACCGGTGTTCATATATCCGCCGTTGTCATATTCAAATAAGAGCAGATGATGTCCGCGCAGTGCCGTTCCGAGTGCAGAACCCATGCCGATATCCATGCCGCCGTCACCACTTGCCATGATAAATGTGATCTCGCCTTTGGGATATTCCCCGCGTTTTTGCCGTTCCTCAAATACTTCCACCAGACCGCTTAAAGTAGCAGCTCCATTTTGAAACAGGTTGTGGATATATGGGATGCGGAATGCCGTTTTTGGGTAGGCAGTGGTTGTCACCATGCCGCAGCCGGTCTGGAACAGAAAGACCACATTTCCTTCGATCCCTTTTAACAGCAGATTTAAGTTGACCGGTATACCACAGCCGGGACAGGTTCCGATTCCCGGGGCGATCCGCTTGGGCATGGCGGTGGCGTCTTTGATCAATCCACCTTTTACAAGCATTTTTCCGGTTGCAGGATCGAAAGTGCAGGTTGTGACACCGGGGGACTGGCGATCTTTGGTGAGGGGTGCATAATACTGTGGCTGTGGGCAATTTTCTGTCGTACCCGGTGTGATTCCATAGTAATCAAAAGCCCTGGCATCAGGCGAAAGTCCCTCACGAAACAGTGCAACAGCATCCTCCACAAAAAAATCCTTCCCGCCAAGTCCGTAAATGCGGGTCAGTACCCGGATCGGGTGTGTGGAATCCGTGATATCCTGCAGGGCGGCGCGCAGTTCTAAGGACATATTTCCGCCGCCGGCGCCGTAGCTGTCCTGACGGTCTGCGGCAACGATCGTCTTTGCATGCATACAGAGATGGCGTAATTCGTCAGATGGAAATGGACGAAGCACATTTAATGTGACGACGCCAGCGCGGATGCCCTCTTTGCGCAGCGTATCTGCTGCAACTGTGGCGGGGTGAAAAGAGGAACCGAGCAGAAAAAGGATAATATCTGCATCTTCACACAGATATCCGCGGCAAAAAGTATGCATTCTTCCGGAGAGGGAGGCGAACTCATCAAACAGCATGGGAAGTTTTTTTCGTGTTTCTTCCATGGCGAGAAAAAGCTGATATTTGTTGTTGATGATATCCGGTTCATTCATATAGGAGCCGACAGAGACCGGGTGATTCAGGTCGAGTACACTGTAAAAACGATTCTCCCCGGTGGAGTCATTTCCGGCAAAAGTGGAGATTTCGGGATTGTCACAGGAGAGTTTTTTCCCGATAAAGTGCTGTACGGTTTCATCTTCAGAAAAGACCATGCATTTTTGTTTCTGATGGCTGGTAAAGAAACCGTCAAAGGCAACGACAACCGGGAGATTGACTTTTTCGGCAAGTTTTAAGGCAATCAGATTGAAGTCGTAGACCATCTGCGGGTCATCCGCAAACAGAATGATCCAGCCGGTATTTAAAAGATACATGATATCGCTGTGATCACCTTTGATGCACAGAGGGCCGGAGACGGTACGGCAGGCGACATTCATGACCATCGGCATGCGTGTGCCGGACTGAACCGGAAACTGCTCCAGGGCGTAGAGCAGACCGTTGGCGCTGGTGGCATTAAATACGCGTCCGCCGCCCGCCGAAGCACCGTAACAGATACCGGCGGCACTGTGTTCTCCCTCGGCGGCGATCAGCCGGATGTTGTGCTCGCCTCTTGCACCCGAAAGATCGAGATTTTCCGCAATCTGTGTGGAGGGGGTGATCGGATAATATCCCATGATATGATAATTGATCTGCTTTGCAGCGTAGGCGGCAAGCTCATTTCCACTTTCGTAAAGTTTGCGCTGGGCAGCGGTTTTCTTTACGAAAGCCTGTGTTGATGATTGCTGCTGATCCGATGATGGAAAAGCCTGTGTTGTTGATTGCTGCTGATCTGACATTATACGATACCTCCGTCAATACGTTTTTCATCAAGATAAGAATCACTGGTGATCCAGGAATTTGCGCCGGTCTTCTGGTACCGGACAGAGTCTGGCAGCAGATCCTGATCCGGCATGGAATGCGGCTTGTCCGGGTAATCTTTTTCTTCTGCTTTTACCAGAGCGTGAGTCGGACAGACATCCACACAGCGGAGACAGCCTTTGCAGTGTCTGTAATCAAGTCCCTGGTTGACCATTGCCTCTTTCCCCTTATAAGTTCCCGGTGCAAACTGAAATACCATATCCGGACAGGTAGAATCACAGAGTCCGCAGTTGATGCACCGATCCTGCAAAAAGAGAGGAATATAACCTTCGCGGGAGGGGGAGAGGTCATTTGATACCGTGCTGCCGGGGCGTGTATTGATCCCGCCGATCGGGGCGTTTTTGTAGCCCCAGATATAAGTTTCTTTTGCGAGAGAAGGGGAAGCAGTTCTGTCAGGAATCTTTTTTTCAGCTGTTTTTTCATACCCCATTTTTAAACCCTGCAGATTTGCCCCGATCAGTGCCGGATATTTTTTCCCAATAGTATTTTTGCAGAGTGTTTCAATGGAATCCATCGGGATAAAAGGACACGCTCTGGTGATCGCACCGAGCATAACCATGTTAATGCGGGATCTGGATTCCATGGCGATGGAGAGTGCGTCCAGACAATACAGCGTTCCAGTTGGAATATTGTATTTTTCTGCCGCTTCATCACAGGATAAAGGTGTATTTAAAACAATTTTTGTGTCGGCGGAAATCCCGTCTAATACTGGGTAAGTCCCGATCAGCCCTTCGTGAAAAATGCCAAGTACATGCGGTTGTAATACCGGGCTGTTGATGCGCAGTGGATGGGAAGCGGGACTCCAGCGGATATAGGATTTTACCGGTGAACCTCGTTTTTCAGATCCGTAGCTGGAAAAACTTAAGGAGTTTAAGGAAAGGTATAAGGCACCGAGTTCGCCGAGCATTTTTCCGCAGAGATTTGCGCCGAGACCGCCGATGCTCTCTAACCGTATTTCAAAATAACCGTATTCATTTGTAACCGGAAGTGTAACTGGGGTGTACATCATATGCTCCATTCTTGCGCTATATTCACGCATTTTATTGATTCACTCATATACAAAAGTTTGATTTTACATAGCAAATGTGATTTTACATAGCTATGTGTCTGTTATTTTATAGTGTGTACAGAAGCAGACGAATCATGCGCTTTTTTTTGTTTACATCCGGGGGGAAAGTGATTAGAATAGACAGGTAGGTTTTATGGGTGGTGTCATATATATGAAAGAGAAAATCATAGCATTTGTAAAAAAAGAAACAGTGCTGGTCGTTGCAGCCATTTTAGCTGTAATATCCGCTTTTTTTGTGCATCCGGATCAGGCAAGGTTCGAGAGCCAGCGTGCGGCTGAAAAGCCTTCGGGCGGCGAGTTCGCCCCTCTTTCGTCCAATCCGATCGTCGCGCAGCTGCAGCGCTTCCTCAGGGGCGACACGGGGACTTCTTCTGTCTCGGGCGCGCAGGCCGCGCCTCAGGGAGCCTCCCGTGTTTCAACGAGTGCCGTGAGGGAGGCTCTGGCAGCAAGCGCCGCAGGGCGTACCGCGGGAGATTTCACCGCCTTCGCGGAGAGCTTGCCGCCTGAGCTTTCGGATGAGAAGGTTGATTTTGTACCCGATGGTATGAAAGAATATGACGTCTCGGGCATGCCGCCCGACGTGCCGTTCGACGATGAAGCTCCCTACCGCTATGACGACGCCGGAGATCCCGACGCGGATCTCAACGTGGGTCTGTGACGGCGGGGGAGGCCGCGCGCCGGCGCGACTAGCTTTTCCCTAAGGAGCTCATTTTGAAGAAGACTTTATGGGCGGCCCTGCTGGCTGCCGGCACGATGGTTTCTGCGGCGGTCGACGCCGAGCCCCTTCGCATCGGTGTGCTTCCAGCCGCCGACGCCATTGTGATCCACGCCGCGGCCGACGAGAAGCTGTTCAAGGCCAGAGGGCTTGACGTTGAGGTGATTCCCTTCAAGTCTGCTCTCGAACTTGGTGCCGCCATGCGTGCGGGCCGCCTTGACGGGCATTTCGGCGATCTGATGAACGTCTTCACTCAGAATGAGCGCGGCGTTCCCCAGGCCGTGATTCTCACGACGACCCATACGAGCCGGGCACAGCGTGCCTTCGGTCTCGTCGTCGCGCCTGCTGCCGCCGAGAAGATCCGCTCGCTCAAGGATCTCGACGGCACTGAGACGGCCATGAGCTCCGCCACGATCATCGACTACTTGCTCGACCGCATGAAGGCTGAGGAAAAGCTTTCCGACGGCGCGCTCAGGAACCTTGAGGTCAAGCAGATCCCGATCCGCCTTCAGATGCTTCAGACCGGCAAGGCCGCGACGGCCATGCTGCCCGAGCCGCTCGTCTCCGTCGTCGAAGCGAAGGGTGGACGCGTGATCTGGGATGACCGCGGTCTCAACGAGGCGCTTGCCGTCGTTGCGCTCAAGAAGGACAGTCTTGACGACAAGACCGTCGCCGCCTTCCGGGGTGCCGTGGCGGACGCCGCCAGACTCATCGAGTCGGAGCCCGACCGCTTCCGCGCCGTCATGGTGAAGAAGGGCCTGCTGCCTGCGCCCGTTGCGCAGAACTACACGATGGTCCGCTTCTCCATGTTCGGCACGAATGACGGTCTGCCTCCCCTGCCGAGCGCCGAAGACGTGCGCCGCGTGGGAGAATGGATGGTCGGAAAGAACATGATCAAGGCGGTGCCCGCTTACGACAGCGTGGTGATCCGTCCGTAATTCGAAGGTGCGCATGCAGAATCAAAGGGAAGAGGCGCTTGAGCCGCCGGGACTGGCCTGCAACGGGCTTACGCTTGGCTACGACGGCAGGCCCGTCATTGAGGGGCTGGATCTGTCGTTGCCGCCGGGGGCCTCGCTTGCCATCGTCGGCGAGTCCGGTTGCGGGAAGTCGACGCTTCTCACCGCTCTCGCGGGGCTGAGGCCTGCGATTTCGGGGACGGTCAGGTGGACCTCTCCTCAGGGCGGAGTCCGTTCGATTCAGGACATGCGCACAAGCTTCGTCTGGCAGCATCTCGGTCTTTTTCCGTGGAAGCGCGTGAGGGAGAACCTCGCGCTTCCACTGGAGCTTTCCGCCGGACGCTGCGCCGATTCGGCCGGGCGTGTCTCGGCCATGCTTTCCGAACTCAGACTCTCTGGGCTCGAGTCGCGCTTTCCCTCCGAGCTTTCGGGAGGACAGCGGCAGCGTCTTGCGCTCGGCCGCGCGCTCATTGTGCAGCCTCAGGTTCTCTTCATGGACGAGCCCTTCTCGGCTCTTGACGCGCTTTTGCGCGCGCGCATGCAGGATTTCCTGACGGCGCTCCGCCGCAGGCATCCATGCAGCGTGATTCTGGTGACACACGACATCAGCGAGGCCGTTGCGCTCGGTTCGCATGTCCTGATGCTTGCGCCCCACGGCCGCAGAGCGCCCGAATGCTTTGAAAATCCCGCCTACTCGCAGGAGCTCGGCTGCGGCGACAGGGCCTCGCCTGCCTTTTACGACACCGTGCGCCGCATTCACGCGGGGCTGGCGGCCGCTTCCGGAGAGGACGAATGATCGTGATGCGCTACATCCTCGGCTTTCTCTTTCTGGGCGGATGCTGGCACGCGGGCGCGGTTGCGCTCGGACCCGACCTTCTGCCCGATCCCGTGGCCACGATCAGGCTCTTCGCCGAGTCTCTAGGCACGCCTGAATTCTGGGGGCACATCCTCGTGAGCCTCTGGCGCCTGACGCTCGGCCTTGTTGCGGCCGTCGCGGTTGCCTTTCCTCTGGGACTTCTGCTCGGACACTGCCGTGCGGCGGATCTGGCGGGCAGTCCGCTCCTCTTCATTACTTATCCGCTGCCCAAGATCGTATTGCTTCCCGTGTTCTTCACGTTGGTGGGGCTCGGAGACGCCTCGCGCGTTCTCCTCATTGCGCTTACGACGGGCTATCAGGTGCTCGTCATCATCCGTGCCGGGGCGCTCAGCATCGATCCCTCCTGGGTCAAGGCCTTCCGCTCGATGGGCGGCACGACGGCCGAGGCCGTCCGACATCTCTATGTTCCCGCATCGCTCCCCGCGCTCTTCACCTCCCTCAAGGTGGCGAGCGGCACGGCGGTCGCGGTGCTCTTTCTGGCCGAAAGCTTCGCAACCACCTCGGGGCTCGGCTACCTCATCATGGACGCCTGGGGCATGGGGGACGTGCTCTCCATGTTCAACGCCATTCTGGGCATGAGCCTTCTTGGTCTCGTGATCTACGGCGTCATCGGACTGCTCGAGAGGGTGTGCTGTCCCTGGCTCTTTGCGGGCAGGAGGTAGGGCTCCGACAGAGGGTGCCTATTCGGACAAACCATCATAAACGGCGGAATTTTCCGCCGTTTTTTGATTAAAAGCATGCTTTCTGACGGAAAAACACGACTTCGAAGGCAGGGATTGCCATTACGCCGCCTCCACTTTCGGGAGGCGGTGTGGCAAAATGATTAAGTCATTGTCCTTTGCTTTGTCAAGCGGAAAGACGTACTTTTTTGAAACCTTTGAAAAAAGCATATCGGCTCCCGGCTTGGCGAATGACATCACGTGGAGACGACACGCGGATTTTGCCGTGAGTTTTTCGACCGGAAGAATTCAGGGCAAAAGATGCGTCGGAGGGCGCCCGACGGGCGCCATGCTCCGCATGCAGCGGCGAAGGGAGGCCTCCGGGTCTCCGTGTTTGATCCGCGTGCCGCTCGGCCTAGTCAGTCGTGCGCAGCGCAGGGAGTCGGCGTGAGAGAGATGCGCGCCGTCTCAGCAGAAGAGGGCAGGTATGGCTGTATCCAAAAAGACGACGGTGAATGAGGCGGCTCAGGATGAAACGGAGCAGGCGCCTCAGACGGTGGCTCCCAAAAGGAGGCGTGCGCCAGCAAAGCGCGCCGAGAAGGAGGTCGCGACCTTGGAAACCACCGGTCTGAAGCTCTCCGTGGAGGCCTCTGAAGAGGCGGTGGCCCCCAAGACCAAGCCCGTGCGTCGCCGCACCCGCAAGACCGCCGAGGCCGCTGAAGCCGCTGAAGCCGCCCCTGCCGTCGAGGAAGCGGCTCCCGCCGCTGAAGAGGAGGCCGCCAAGCCCCGCCGCACCCGCCGCAAGAAGGCGGGGACCGAGGAAAAGGAGGCGGATGCTGCAAAGGCCGCGCCGAAGCGCAGGAAGACCGCTTCAAAGAAGTCGAAGGCCAAGGGACGCTCGGATGAGGACGATCTGGCCGAATACGACGACGATGGAACGGGCGACTTCGACGCTGTGCTTGACGACGACGTCGACTACGAGGAGGACATTCCCGATCTGCCTGATGATCTTTCCGAAGAGGACGAGGCCGATGAAGCCGGCGAGGCGGAGACGGACGCCCAGATCGGCCGCCGCAAGCGCAAGGCGCGCAGCGCCCGCGACAAGAAGGCGCTTCTCAACGGTTACGGCTCCGACGAGGAGGACTCCACCGAGGACCGCCGTTCCAAGCTCTTCACGCTCATCCGCATGGGGCGCGAGCGCGGCTACGTCACCTACGGCGAAATCAACGACAACCTGCCCAACAGCCTGATCGATGACGATGCGATCGAGACCGTCGTGGCGATTCTTTCGAATCTGCATATTCAGGTCTTTGAATCCGCTCCCGACGAGGATACGCTCGCCATGATGGGCAACGAGAGCGTTGCCAGCGAGGAGGATGCGGATGCGGAGGCCGAAGCCGCGCTCTCGACCGTCGACAGCGAATTCGGCCGCACGACCGACCCCGTGCGCATCTACATGCGCGAGATGGGCTCGGTGGAGCTTCTTTCCCGTGAAGGCGAAATCGAAATCTCCAAGCGCATCGAGGACGGCCTGAAGCACATGGTGCTCGCCATCTCCCGCTGCCCGGTCACCGTGGCGGCGATCGTCGGCTATGCGCATGAAATCCGCGAGGGCACGCTGCCCATTGACGACATCGTCGACGGCCTCGTTGCTGCGGATGATACGGGCAACGTGCTCGGCCACAACGACGATGAGACCGACATGGGCGCCTCCGCCATGACGGTGGACCAGCTCGAGGACATGAAGCAGCGCAGCCTCGCGATCTTTGCCGTCGTGGAGGAGCATTTCAATACGCTCAAGACCGTTGTCCGCGAGGAGGGTTACGGCAGCGACAGGCTCGACCCGCTCAAGGATTCGATCCAGCGCGAGCTGATGGCCGTGCGCTTCACCGCCAAGACCGCTGACAAGCTCTGCGAGCTTCTTCGCACGACGATCGACGAGGTGCGCACCCGCCAGAAGACGATCTACAACGAGCTCGTGCGACGCGTCGGGCTTGACCGCACGTGGTTCCTTGCAACATTTGCCGATCATGCGACCGATCTTGACTGGATGAGCGCCATTGTACGTGACAATCCCGAAAAGGCCGCCTATCTCGAGCACCTCAGGCCCACGGTTGAGGAGGAGCAGCGCAAGCTTGCCGAACTGGTCTCGAATGCCTGCATGACCGTGCCCGAGCTCTTTGATACCTACAAGCAGATGGCGACGGGCGAGGCCAAGGCACGCAACGCCAAGCGTGAGATGACCGAGGCCAATCTCAGGCTCGTCATCTCGATCGCGAAGAAGTACACGAACCGCGGCCTGCAGTTCCTCGATCTCATTCAGGAGGGCAATGTCGGCCTCATGAAAGCCGTCGACAAGTTCGAGTACCGCCGCGGCTACAAGTTCTCGACCTATGCCACCTGGTGGATCCGTCAGGCCATCACGCGTTCGATCGCGGACCAGGCCCGTACGATCCGCATTCCCGTGCACATGATCGAGACGATCAACCGCATGAATCGCATCACGCGCCAGATCCTGCAGGAAACGGGCGTCGAGCCCGATTCCCGCGAGCTTGCGAAGCTGATGGAGCTGCCCGAGGACAAAATTCTCAAGATCATGAAGATCGCCAAGGAGCCCATCTCGATGGAGACACCGATCGGCGACGATGACGATTCCCATCTCGGCGACTTCCTTGAGGACACGCAGACGGTGGCGCCTGCCGAGGCCATTCAGAACACGAGCCTCTCCGAAACCGTCCGTCAGGTTCTCGACAGCCTTTCCCCGAGGGAGGCCAAAGTTCTGCGCATGCGCTTCGGCATCGAGATGCAGTCCGACCACACGCTTGAGGAGGTCGGCAAGCAGTTCGACGTCACGCGCGAACGCATCCGCCAGATCGAGACGAAGGCGCTCAGAAAGCTTCGTCATCCGTCTAGAGCCGACAAGCTGAGAAGCTTCGTCGAGGGCGACGGAAAGGATTGATGCCTTGCATGACGGGGAGCGGCTAAGGCCGTTCCCCGTTTTCAAATACGGCGCCCGTGCCGCTCGGAGGCCCTGACGGGAGGGCGACGGGCGGCGTTTCGCCGTTTGTTGCTTTTTCTGCTTGAAAAGAGTATGGCGCAGTGTTAAGCTATCCGCCTTTTTCGCCCATGACGGTGTCTGCCGACACTGTCGCGGAAGGCGTCGTGCGGTCTGGACCGCCGGAGGCGCAGGATCGCGTTGCTCCGGAAGAGAACGGGAGATCAGGCAGCGACGGCACGAAGCGCGCTGACGTAGGACGAAAAATAATCGATGCAGCGCCGGGCTGCGAGGATGACCGGCTGCTTTTCCCTGGATGCATGGTTCCCAGGCCGATAGTCGGCAGGCCCCGAGAAGACAGAATGATTCGGGCGGACGAGAGGAGGATGCGGGAGAAGGGCGGCGCCGAGGCGGTCCGGAGAAATTAGGAAGAAGCGGGGCAATTGCAACAATAAGAGCCCCGCCAACGAGAGATTGGAACAGATGAAGACGAACGAAGACGCTTTTGAGAATGATGACGACATCGACGAAATGGAGGAGGACTCTTCCATCGACGATGAAGCCGCAGAACTCGACAAGTGGGAGGACGAAGGTTCCGAGGAACAGGGTTCGGCTTCTGGCAGCCGCCGTTCGGTGACGGCGGGCAATGGCTACGGCGCTCTGGTGCGTCTCGGCCGCTCCCGCGGCTGGGTGACGGTTGAGGAAATCAACGAC
>OHBA01001032.1_pt1 | contig 11788 bp, 10 predicted proteins | sample 1577281 | NCBI WGS metagenome assembly OHBA01 (sample SAMEA3879579, study PRJEB24766) | human gut metagenome | biome: human-associated habitat; feature: feces | place: USA | collected 1985/1987
GGCAATGATCATCAACCCGGAACTTGCCGCTGCAAACGAGATCGCACGCATTTTCCAGTTTCCATCTGCGATCCGTGTGGATACCTTTGCCAAGGGTCATGTAGAATTACTTCATTTTAAAGTAACCAAAGGCTCTCCGCTGATCGCCTTAAAACTGTTTAACCTGCATCAGACATTGCACAGCAACGTTCTGGTCTGCACCGTCATCCGTGGGGATAAAGTCATCATTCCAAACGGTGATTTTGAATTTCAGGAAAACGACGTGGTTGCGATCGCATCCGAGCGCCGCAATGCGATCGACTTTTTCCGCAAGATCGGCATCGTGAAAAACCGTGTCGGAAACGCCATTCTCGCCGGTGGCGGCAAAGTGTCATATTATCTGGCAAAAAGTCTGCTCGCTTCTGGCATCCGTGTGACGATCATTGAAGTAGACCGCGAACGCTGTGACATATTAAGTGAACTGCTGCCGCATGCCACCGTGATCTGCGGGGATGCAACTGATCAGAATCTTCTTTTACAGGAAGGTCTTGAACATGCGCAGGGTTTTGCAGCGCTGACCGGATTAGATGAGGAGAATATCCTTCTCTCCCTCTATGCAAATGATATCTCCAACGCAAAGACCGTGACAAAAATCAACCGGATCAATTTCCATTCGGTCATCAACGAGCTGAATCTTGGAAGTATTATTTATCCGCGTATCATTACGTCGGATTACATTTTAAAATATGTACGTTCCACTTATAATTCCAAAGACAGCAATGTAGAAACGCTCTATAAACTTGCAAACGGTAAAGCCGAGGCTTTGGAATTTATTATCAAAGCAGACTCCGCCGTTGCAGGAATTCCACTCGCAGATCTGCATTTCCGAAAAAATACTCTGATCTGCTGTATTTACCGCAATGGCAAAGTTATTATCCCGAGTGGTCAGGATATCATGATGGCCGGTGACTCTGTTTTAGTCGTACTATCCGGTTACCGCATTTCCGATATCAAAGAGATTCTGGAGGACTAGGCGGCAATGAATTATTCGATCGTTTTATATATTTTAGGCTGTGTTTTAAAATTTGAAAGTGCCTTTCTGGTACTTCCAGCACTGGTCGGACTGATCTACCGTGAACATGCTTCTGTCTCCTATCTGGCAGTTGCAGTTTTATGTCTGATACTCGGTGTTCTTCTGACTCATAAAAAGCCACGTTCTACAAATCTCTACACCAGGGAAGGTTTTGTAGCTGTCGCACTCAGCTGGATCATCATGAGTATTTTCGGTGCCATTCCTTTTGTGCTGACCGGAGATATTCCGTTTTATGTGGATGCACTGTTTGAGACGATCTCCGGTTTTACTACAACGGGGTCAAGTATTCTGACCGATGTGGAGAGCATCTCAAAAGCCAGCCTGTTCTGGCGCAGTTTCTCCCACTGGATCGGCGGTATGGGAGTGTTCGTTTTCATTATGGCGATCCTCCCTATGATGGGCGGCTCCACGATGAACCTGATGAAAGCAGAGAGCCCCGGGCCTTCCGTGAGCAAGCTGGTTCCGCATGTGAAAGATACCGCAAAAATCCTTTACGGCATCTATATTGCCATCACGATCTGTGAAGCGACGATTTTGCGTGCACTCGGCATGCCGTTATTTGATTCGCTGACGACTACCTTTGGTACTGTCGGCACCGGTGGATTCGGCATCAGAAATGACAGTATTGCCGGTTATTCCCCTGCGATCCAGATTACGATCACAGTTTTCATGATCTTAAGCGGTATCAATTATACTGCCTATTTTTATATACTGACAGGCAAAATAAAAGAACTCTTTAAAATTGAAGAAGTCCGCTGGTATCTCGCGATCATCTTCGGATCGGTGGCTGTCATCACATGGAATGTCCGGTCCTTGTATCCGACGTTCAGCGAGACTCTGCGCCATGCATTTTTTCAGGTTGGCTCCATTATCACAACGACCGGATATGCGACCACAGACTTTGATCTCTGGCCTGCTTTATCTAAAACTCTGTTGGTAACACTAATGTTTATCGGTGCCTGTGCTGGAAGCACAAGCGGCGGTATAAAAGTTTCCCGTATCCTGATCTTACTGAAAACGATCCGTAAGGAACTTTCACTGATCATCCATCCGCGTCAGGTAAAAAAGATCCGTATGGACGGACATCCGGTCGATCACGAAACCTTACGTTCCGCGAACGTATTTCTGGTCGTTTATTTTGTACTGCTGCTGACTTCTATGCTCCTGATCAGTGTGGATGAGTTTGATTTTTCAACGAATTTTACTTCCGTTGTCACGGTGTTAAATAATATCGGCCCCGGGTTAAATCTCGTCGGTCCGACACAGAATTTTTCAATTTTTTCTCCGTTTTCCAAATTTGTTCTGATGTTTGACATGCTTGCCGGAAGACTGGAACTGTTTCCGATGATGATTCTTTTAATGCCATCAACCTGGAAACGCAAATAATCGGATATGTGATACAGATATTCGATCGTCATGAATAACAGAATCACAAAATGACTATGAAAGGATTTATTTATGTGGATTGCAAATAACTGGAAAGATTATGAAGTAATAGACTGCTCCTGTGGCGAAAAGTTAGAGCGCTGGGGTAATTATACGCTTGTGCGCCCGGACCCACAGGTCATCTGGGATACGCCCAAAAAAGAAAAAGGCTGGAAACACATGAACGCTCACTATCATCGCAGCAAAAAAGGCGGCGGTGAGTGGGAATTTTTCGATCTGCCGGAGCAGTGGAGTATCCATTACGGTTCCCTGACATTCCAGCTGAAACCGTTCAGTTTTAAACACACCGGACTTTTCCCGGAGCAGGCGGTAAACTGGGACTGGTTTTCCGATAAGATCCGTTCGGCAAAACGCCCGGTCAAAGTCTTAAATCTGTTCGCCTACACGGGCGGTGCCACACTTGCCGCTGCCGCTGCCGGAGCTTCGGTCACACATGTGGATGCCTCAAAAGGTATGGTCACCTGGGCAAAAGAAAACGCTGCATCCTCCGGTCTCTCGGATGCGCCGATCCGCTGGATCGTAGATGACTGTGTCAAATTCGTGGAGCGTGAGATCCGCCGCGGCAATCACTACGACGCGATCATCATGGACCCGCCTTCCTACGGAAGAGGTCCTAAAGGTGAGATCTGGAAAATCGAGGAATCCGTTTATCCGCTGATCAAACTCTGCGCCCAGCTGCTGACAGACAAGCCTCTGTTTTTCCTTGTAAATTCTTACACAACGGGACTTCAGCCTGCAGTGCTGCGCTATATGATCGCCACTGCGTTAGAAAAATATGACGGAACCGTCACCGCAGATGAGATTGGACTGCCGGTGTCCTCCAATGGACTGGTGCTGCCTTGCGGGGCAAGCGGACGGTTTGAGGGGAAATAAAGACTACCCTGATTTTTTTATATAACTTTCTCAAAAAAGGAGTTCTGCATCAACAAAAGTTGTTGACGCAGAACTCCTTAACTTTTTACAACATCTTCTTCTTCCGAAGCACCAGCATCGTCACAATGCAAATCAGCAGTGTCAGAACACAGATGATCAGAAATCCGTGCGGTGTATTTGCAAACGGCATCCATTTTTCATTGACATTCATTCCATAGATACCGGAAATAACAGTCGGGATTGCCATGACGATCGTGATGGATGTCAGGTATTTCATGACATTGTTCAGACGATTATCAATGACAGATGACATCAATTCTCTGGTACCATTGATAATATCACGGTAAATGGATGTCATCTCGATTGCCTGCCGGTTCTCGACAATAACATCACCTAGCAGTTCCTTGTCCTCCGGGTACTGCTCTAAGCGCTTATACCTGGTCAGTCGGTCTAAGACCACGCCATTTGCACGCAGGGATGTCGCAAAGTAGACCAACGTAGACTCTAATTCGTGAAGGTCGATCAGATCGATATCCTCTGTATTTTTGCCGATCCGCTCCTCGATCTCCGTTCTTTTCTTATCGATGACACGCAGGTTCATCTGATAGTTTGTCGCCGTGCGGAACAAAATCTGATATACAAAACGCATTTTTTTCTTCGTGCTGAACTCTTTCACACGGTTGTTGACAAAGTTCTGCAATACCGGTGTATCATCGGTACAGACTGTCACAATCACATCCTGCGTTAAAATGATACCGAGTGGGATTGTCGTGTAACTCTGTTTTTCATGACGTATCTCAACCGTTGGAATATCGACTAAAATCAAAGTATAACCATCCTGAAGTTCGATACGGGAGCTCTCCTCCTCATCGAGTGCGGCCTGGATATCTTCGATATCTACATTCAATACTTCTGCAATCTCGGCACATTCCTGATGCGTCGGCTGGAGCATCTGCACCCATACGCCGTCCCCGATCTTTTCCTCTTCCTGGATCCGCTGATTATCCGTCTTAAAATATCTTATCATGGCATTTTCCTCAATTTCCCGGGATACTGCCATGTATCATGCCAGGTTTTTGCACATTACATTTTCCGGGAATCTTTCTATTCAATTTCTCTGTCATAAATGATCTGATATGCGTTTAAGCCCAGTTTCCTGCCAAACTTAACGCCTGCCTGTCTGATCTGACCACAGTAAGAAAAACCAAAGCGTTCATGCAGACGGATACTGACTTCATTTTCACTGGTAATCAGTGAAACAACTGTTCCGATCTGCGGGCACTCTTTGGCATATTGCAATGTTTTCTCCATGAGACTGCGGCCAATGCCACGCCCTCGATAACCCGCATGAATATAAATAGAGATCTCAACTGCAGGGTCAAAAGCCTTTCTTTCCCTGTAACGTGAAAGAGAGGCATAACCCGCGACTGTGCCTGCCTCTTCATATACAAAGATCACATGCTGGCCTGTGTGTGCCTGAAACCACGCCAGACGATCCTCGTAATCCTTGATTTCCGTATCAAATGTTGCTGTTGTATGTAAAATGGCATCGTTGTAAATGTCCATCACTGCCGGAATGTCTTTTAACTCTGCTTTACGAATCATAATAATCCCCATTTTTGCGCATCTCAAGTTTGTGCGTAAGCACAAATCTTGCGTGTGAAAAATCTTATTTTTCACACTGATACCTCAACATTATTTATCATAGCACAGATTTTTATACGACGCCATGAAAAGTTTGTAAATTCCATGTAAATGAGATTTTGGGTTATCATTTATTTTTCATATTCTTCCCACAGCTTCCGCAAACGCTTCCAGATAAATATCTGCCTGCTCCCTGATCTTGTCCTGTTCCTTTTCACTTGCCGCATCATAAATACCAACCGTCACAAACCCGGCTTTTTTCGCCGTCCCGATCGCATAAAGTGCATCTTCAAACACCAGCGTGTGTTCCGGTTTTGTTCCAAGGAAATCAGAAGCCGCATGATAAATGTCCGGCTCCACTTTTCCTTTGCCGATTTCCGTGCAGGTAAATATCCGTTCAAAATAAGAAAGCAGGCCTGTGCGCTTTAATGCTGCCTCCACCATAGGGCGGTCTGTCGAGGTTGCCACGACCATTTTTATTCCTTCTGCCTGCAGTTTATCCAAAAACTCCCTCACGCCCTCTTTGGGCTGTACCTCTTTTTCATACGCAGTATAAACGATATTATTTACACCGGTCACGATCTCATCCGTCGATTCCGTGAGGTGGTAATTTTCTTTCACGTATTCCGCACCCTTTTGCATGCTCATGGAAAACAAAATCTCCGAAAGTTTTTCCCGCACCTCAATTCCTTTGTTCTGCAGATACCGCTCGCTGGCGTGTTCCCAGACCGGCATGGAATCAAGCAGTGTTCCGTCCATATCAAAAATTGCGCCCTGTATCAGCTCTGTTTTCATATTCATCCCTATTCTTGCATTTGTAGTTTTGCTTTTCTTCAATGTCAGACTCATGCATCTCAAAAATTTATTTACCATTAATGCCAGGTTCATGCATTTTGACTTACCTGCACACTTCCTCGGACAACTTCCTCAGTTCCTGTGCAGCTGCCCTGATATCCTTCTGCGCAAAGATAGCGCTGATCACAGCCACGCCGTCAATCCCCGTTCCCTTTAACTGTAAAATGTTGTCCCGGCTGATCCCGCCGATCGCAACCACGGGGATCTGTACTGCTGCACAGATTTCTTTTAACACCTCATGATCTAACGTTCCCACATCTTTTTTCGTGCCGCTTCCAAACACAGCACCAGAGCCAAGGTAAGTCGCCCCGCATTTTTCAGCGCGCAGCGCTTCCTCCACCGAGTGTGCCGAAACTCCGATGATCTTATCCTCTCCAAGTCTTTTTCGCACTTCCCCTGCCTCCATATCATCCTGTCCGACATGCACACCGTCCGCATCAATCTCCAATGCAAGATCCACGTTGTCATTAATGATAAACGGCACCTTGTACTCCCTGCACAGTTTTTGTATCTCTTTTGCCTCCTCTAAAAATGCCTGCTCCGAAAGATTTTTCTCGCGAAGCTGTAAAAAGGACACACCGCCCTCCAACGCCTGTCTGACCTGCTCATATAATGTCTGACCATTTAACCAGCTTCTGTCTGTTACCCCATATAATAATAACTGTTTTCTATCGAATCTCATAACGTGCTCCTCTCTCTAATATATCTCCATCCATACACGACACTGCATCCATCAGGCTCACACGGTAAGTTCCGCTGCCCGACTGTCCGCTTTTCTCCGCCGCAAGCTCCCCGGCATATCCCATCATGCAGACTGCTGCCGCCGCTGCCTGTAACTTATTTTCCGGATTCGCAGCAAGAAATGCGGTTAAAATACCGGACAGCTGACATCCTGCCCCGGTCACATGCCCCATCTGCGGATTACCATTTCGAATCACATAACAACTGCTGCCATCCGTGACCAGATCTATGGCTCCGGTGATGGCAACGATCGTCTGCAGTTTCTTTGACAGCATTTTTGCATTACTAATATGCTGTGCTAAATTTTCCTCTGTCACTGTATCTGCATTATCTGCGTCCACGCCTCTTCCAGAACCATCTATACCTGTAATTTTTCCACAATGATCTGATTTATCAGTAATTTTTTCCACATCCATTGTATCTGACACTGCCATATTTCCACTATTTTTTTCCTGTGTTCCACACAAAGATGCCAAGGTTTTGATCTCTGAAATATTTCCCCGGATCGCATCAAACCGTACTTCCTTTAAAAGCTGCTCCGCCGTCTGTTTCCGGAAACTGCTTGCACCGACTCCAACCGGGTCTAACACCACAACATGTCCAAGTTTATTTGCCATTTTCCCCGCTTTTTGCATTGCAGGGATTTTCTTTTGATTTAGCGTTCCAAGATTTAGATTTAACCCCATGCAGTGTGCCGTGATTTCTTCTACCTCTGCCTCCTCATCTGCCATGATCGGACTTGCCCCGCATGCCAAAAGGACATTTGCAACATCATTTGCTGTCACATAGTTTGTTATATTATGGATCAACGGTGCCACGCACCGCACATTTTCCAGATACTCTTTCATAAATTTTCTCCATTATAAAATTCCACAGTAGATTTCACTGACAAAATTTCCTGCCCTGTGTTAACCACTTTTACGCACATTATACCTCATTTCCCCCTTCCCGCCTATGCGACTTTATGAATTTCTCATCTGTTTTTAAGATTTCCTTCATTTTCCAGTCAAGAAATGGTCACAATTATTCCGTATCATTAATAACATCAAAAGGAGCTGTTGAGTTTCGACTCGGTGGTTGGGGTTCTGTCAGTTCCGTCAAAAAACAATCCTGCCAGATTTTCCGGCAGGTTTACATATAAAAAGGACTTTAGAAAACATCCCCTCCGTTTTCTAAAGTCCTTTTCCATATACCGGTCCAATGAGCATTCACTATATTGCAGGCACGGATCCATATCCCATTTTATATACGATCAGATACAGGATCAGCAGATGCACCGGATAAAATGCGTAAAAGAAATATTTCATTCCAAAGCCACGTTTTCCATTGTAATAAAAGATTGGAACGAATGCAAACACTGCTGCCCATTCCCACCATACAAATGCCAGACATCCAAACACGACCTGCTGTATTCTGCTTCTCCGGAACAGGTAAAATACCATGATGCAGAGAACTCCGAGTGCGCCGTAATCCGTTGATAAAAACTCTGCCGCAAACATTCCGGCAAGGATCGCAATCGTAGATAATGCCGTCCGCTTCCAGACACTCCAGCGGCTCTGGTTCATCACCGCATCATACGCCATCATGGTAAGCAGACCCAGCAATAATGTAAAAAACACATTCTGATATCCGACTTCCAAAACTTTTCCGTTGAATGCCAGATCAAACGGGATCTCAGATACTGCCGCAAAACATCCCAGACGCAGTGCATATTTTTCCCGGTCTCTTGTATGCATAAATCCTTCTACCAGAAGAAAACAGAATATCGGAAACGCAATTCTTCCGATATTCCGCATCACACGATACAGCTGATAAAGGCCGTCATTATAGCCTCCGAATTTTAATATACGAATGATCACGGTTGCCGCAATATGATCGATCAGCATTGTTACGATCGCGATTATTTTTAATGCGCTTCCACTGAGTCCTTTTCTTTCCATGAAATCCCCTATCTGTCTCAAATTTCTCTCTTAACCGAAAAAAGAGAAAGACCCGTTCATCTTTCTCTTTTCCTGTTTTCATCTGGTACTAGCCTACAAATTCTTCTACACATCTGCGGTATGCTGCTACCGGATCATCTGCCTGAGTAATCGGTCTTCCGACTACGATATAGTCAGAACCAAGTTCTTTTGCCTTTGCCGGTGTTGTCACACGTTTCTGATCGCCAACATCGCCGTCTGCAAAACGGACACCCGGTGTAATGGCAAGGAATTTGTCTCCACATACCTCGTGTACTTTTCCTGCTTCAAGCGGAGAACATACAACGCCGTCTAATCCGGCTTCCATCGTATTCTTAGCATAATGCATAACAGTCTGGTCGATCGGTTTATCGATCCACAGTTCCTGCTGCATTACCTCTTCACTGGTGGAAGTAAGCTGTGTGACTGCGATCAGCAGTGGTCTTGTTCCATCTTCTCTCGTGAGTCCCTCGATGGCTGCCTGCATCATCGCCTTGGTACCTGCCGCATGTACGTTACACATATCCACGTCCAGTCCTGATAATACGGACATTGCTTTTTTAACGGTATTTGGAATGTCATGTAATTTTAAATCAAGGAAAATCTTGTGTCCCATCTGTTTGATCGTGCGGACGATCTCCGGTCCCTCTGCATAAAACAGCTCCATGCCGATTTTTACAAAAGGTTTTTCCTCTTTGAATTTTCCAAGAAAATTGATCACTTCTTCTTTGCTGTTAAAATCACATGCAATAATAACGTCTCTTCCCATATCTTCCTCCTGCTTTACCCTATCCGGTTTATTTTCCCATTGTCAAATGCAATCTATCGTCAAGAATTATACCCGTATAGCAGGTGTTTTGCAAGTCATTTCCATGACTTAAGCGAGCTTAAAACGATTGATCGTCTCCATCAGGTCTTTTGCGATTGCCTGCAGCGTCTCGGTATGTTCGCTGATCTCTTCCATTGTAACATTTACCTGCTCGGTGGAAGCATTGACTTCCTCGGTTGCCGCTGCGGACTGCTCAGATACCGATGCGATCGTTCCCATCTTATCCACAACAAGATCTTTGTTGGCAGACATAGTGTCATTCAGGGCATTGATACGTTCCATACCGGAGCCTAACATTTCGATCTGTTTCATAATCTCGCCAAAGATCTCTTCCGTGCGGTTGATCGCCTCCTGCTGCTCAGTCTGCAGTACTTCATTTTCCTGCATCGTGGACTCAACCAGTTTTGATTTTTCCGTGATTTCCGTGATGATCTTCTTGATCTCATCCGTTGACTCTTTCGACTCATCCGCCAGTTTACGGATCTCATCTGCAACAACTGCAAAACCTTTTCCCATCTCTCCGGCTCTTGCTGCCTCAATACTTGCATTTAACGACAACAGGTTCGTCTGGGATGTGATGTCTGCGATCGTATCCGATATGTAAAAAATCTTATCAATACTCTCAACCATCTCATTCATAACCTCTAACGAAACTTTTGATTTTTCAGCTGTTTTTCCTGATTTTTCAATCAGATCTTTTACACTCTCAATTCCCTCGGTGCTGACTTCATTTGCCTTTTCTGTCATTCCATTCATGCCGGAAACATATTCTTTTGTCTCATCTAAGCTGTTCTTTAAATGCTCTACTTCCGTGTTGGCTTCCTGTGTACTTTCCGCCTGTTTTACCGCACCCTGCGCCACACTGTCGATTGCCTGTGTTACCTGCTCGATCGTTGTTTTTGTATTTCCAGCGACTTCTGAGATGCCTCCTGCAACTTCAAGAATATGGTTTGATTTATCCTCGACTGCATGGATCAGTCCGGACACATCATCCATCATACCGTTAAAATTTGTTTCAAGCACGCCAAACTCATCGCTTCTGGTAACTTTGATCTTCTCGGAAAAATCACCGCCCGCCACACGATGTGTCGCATTCTGGAGTTTTTTGATCTCGCGGTTAAAACTGAGCGCTGTCAGGACTGCGATCACACATCCAAAGATCAGACCGATCACACCGGCCATCAACGTTCCTATGTTAATGTTGATCAGGTTCTTCTGGTTTTCCTGATCACTGATACAGCCGAGCAGTCTCCATCCGGTAATGCGGTCTGTCATCGCCGTAATGGCACAGTCCCTTCCCTCTGCACGCATGGTATAAGATGCCTGCAATACGATATCATCCGCTGCCGGATCTTCATTTTCCTCCAGCTGTGCTTTCTGTTCTTCGAGTTTATCTAATTCTTCTGTTAACGGAGCAAAAAATTCGAGGTCAGCAACTGTACCATCTGCAAAAGTATTACTTTCGCTGTCAACCACGATATTTCCCTGCTCATCTACCAGCATAACAAATCCCGTATTTAAAAGTCTGATATTTTCCACATAGTCTGCCAGTGCAGATGCATCAATATCCATCGCAACAACGCCCTGGACAACATCTTTATATTTTACTTCCTGACATACCGTAATGATCTGCTCCCCGGTTTCTTCATCCACATACGGCGCAGTGATATAGCTGAAAATAGAATTTACTTTTGCTTTTCTTCCCTGACATGCGGTGTACCATTCTTTCCCGGAAAGGTCTTTATTTTCCACCGTGTTCATCGCTGTCTTTGAACCGTCAGCTTCGTATTGTACCCATCCGGTGATTGTTCTGCCATCATTTAAAGCATAATAGGCACGCACCGAACCATTTACGACTTTACAGGCTGCAACCAGTTCGTCGTTTACATTGTCAATATATTTATCATAGTTTTCCGGCTCAAGCAAAAGCTGTTTGATACTGTCTTTTCTCGTCAAAAGATCCACCGGTATACTGATCGTTTTCTCATATGTCTGCAGACTTGTCATCGCACTGTTTAGTGTCTGCCCACTCGTAAGCTGCATGTTACTGTTTAACACGCTCTCTACTTTACTGTGTGTCAGAAGTGCACAGATCAAAACACTTCCAAGAATCGCAGCCATAAACGCTGCGATCAGCTTCGCACTAAGACTTGTTTTTTTCTTCATTTATGAAATCCCCCTTCTTTTCTCGTTATGTAAGCGGTTACATTTTTATTATAACATAGATATGACAAATAGGGAATATATTTTAAACAAAAAAAAACCGCCAACCCATGATCTCTCAAGGATTGACGGCTTCCCATCTCATAGTCGGCGCGACAGGATTTGAACCTGCGACCTCTGCGTCCCGAACGCAGCGCTCTACCAAGC
>OHBA01001033.1_pt1 | contig 11780 bp, 8 predicted proteins | sample 1577281 | NCBI WGS metagenome assembly OHBA01 (sample SAMEA3879579, study PRJEB24766) | human gut metagenome | biome: human-associated habitat; feature: feces | place: USA | collected 1985/1987
ATGCTGCAAGGTATCGCAGATCATTCGCGTTTCCTCCAATAAAAGAAGCGCCCGCCTCCCCTCTGAAAAAGAGACGGAGAGGGGCGCTTTTATTCTGTTACAGCTTTGCGATGGCAGCTTCGATCATGGCCTGTGCCTCGGCAACGATGGGCTCATCCTCGGGGATCAGGCCGGGCATCGGGGCGCGCACGCTGCCCAGCTCCAGCCCGTACATCCGGCGCAAAATCTCCTTTTGCACGGCATACAGGTTACCGTGGGCAGAGCACATCTTGTAGATGATGCGGTTTGCCTCATACTGGATGGCACGGGCCTTTGCGATCTCGCCCTTTTCCAGATGGGCATTCATGGCCAGATACAGCTCCGGCATCACGGCGTATGTGCCGCCGATGCCGCCGTCTGCGCCGATGACGCGGCCGGAAACAAACTGCTCGTCCGGGCCGTTGAACACCACAAAGCCCTCCTCGCCGCGGGCGGCGATACCGGCATCCTTGAACATCTGGATGTCCTGTACAGGCATGGAGGAATTCTTCACACCGATGACCCTTGGGTTCTTCCTCATCTCGGCAAACAGGCTCTGTGTCAGGGCCACGCCTGCCAGCTGCGGTATGTTGTAGATAATAAAATCCGTGTTGGGAGCTGCCTCGCTCATGGCATTCCAGTAAGCGGCAATGGCATACTCCGGCAGGTGGAAGTAAATGGGCGGGATGGATGCAATGGCATCAACGCCAAGGCTTTCAGCATGCTTTGCCAGCTCCACGCTGTCCTTTGTATTATTGCAGCCCACATGAGCAATCACGGTCAGCCTGCCCTTGGCGGCTGCCATCACATTCTCCAGCGTAATCTTGCGGTCTTCCAGACTCTGGTAGATGCACTCTCCTGAAGATCCATTTACATAAACACCCTTAACGCCTTTTCTGATATGGTACTCAGTCAGAGCCCTTACCCTCTCCGGGCTCACATTTCCCTCTGCGTCGTAGCATGCGTAAAATGCAGGAATAACACCTTTGTACTTTTCTAAGTTTGCCATAATCTTACTTCTCCTTTCAATGACCCCTTGGGTCCCCTTTATATGAAATGGTTAACATGTTTGTACTAATCCAGCGCCTCTGCAAAGGACTTTGTAATCAGCTGGGGTCTGGTGATAATGGAACCCACCACCACGCTGAAGGCCCCCAGTTCAATAACTCTCTTTGCCTTTTCCGGCGTGTTGATGTTCCCCTCCGCAATGACGCGGTGTTTCACCTTTGCCACAATCTGACGGATGATTTCAAAATCATTGGATTCAATTTTAAGGCTTTTACTCTGGTCCGTATAGCCCACCAGTGTGGTCCCGATAAAGTCAAATCCCAGCTGGTCCGCGAAAAGGGCTTCCTCCACCGTAGAACAGTCCGCCATCAGCAGCTGTTCCGGATAGCTTTTCCTGATTTCCCTGTAAAATTCATCCAGGGTCCTGCCGCCCGGCCTCAGGTCGCCGGTGGCGTCCAGGGCAATGATCTCCGGTTTAACCTCCATCAGCTCGTTGATTTCCTTCATGGTAGGCGTGATGTATACCTTGCTGTCCTCATAGTCACGTTTCACGATGCCGATGACAGGCAGGTCAACCTGGGTCCGGATTTCAGCGATGTCCTCCTTGGTGTTGGCACGGATGCCGAATGCTCCGCCCTCCTTTGCTGCCAGGGCCATCCGGCCCATGATAAAGGACGAATGAAGCGGCTCATGGGGCAGGGCCTGGCAGGATACAATCAGTTTCCCCTTCAGGCTCTCTACTTTTTCGTTCATATGAGTTCCTCCTTGTTATGAGTACTTAGCAGCCTTGTTCCGGCCGCTCATCTCTTGTAGCTAAAGTATAGCAGGTTTGATTTTATTTTCAATAGACTTGGATTGTTCAGAAAGTTCTTTCATTATTTTTAAATCAGGGTGCCATATTATACAAGTTTTCAGCAGTTGATTTGGATATTATGCACAATAAAACGTTCCTTGTTTCTTCATAAATACAAAAAGGAAGCCTACAAGGCTTCCTGACATCGTTCCCGGTACTGGGCCGGCGTTTCCTGGGTATGTTTCTTGAAAAACTTGGAAAAATAGTTTGGGTCCTCGATGCCCACGCTGCGGGCCACCTCATAAATTCTCAAATCCGTTCCCTCCAGAAGCTTTTTGGCTGCCTCGATGCGGATGGATACCAGATAGTCCATGAAGTTGATTCCCATAACAGACTTGAAGGTCCTGCTGAGATACGAGTTGTTGATATAGTTGATCTTTGATATCTTAGCCAGCGACAGAGTGGAATCATCCATATGCTCGTTCATGTACTGGACAATCCGGTGGACCAGCATGGTGTTCTTCTTGTTCATGTACTCTTCAATCTGGCAGACCGTAAAGTCTGTAAACTGGCTGATATACTTCTCAATCTCCTCTGCCCCGGTGAGACGGAGTATCTTCTCATAGGGCAGATGGTCCGTGCTGTATATCTCTATGTACGGGATTCCATTGTCGCTCAGGGTGGACAGGGTCACATTGACAATGGAATAGGATATGACAAGATAATCCGAAAGGCTGCTCTGCGGCAGGCCCTTAAGTGTCCCGTAGGCCGTGCCCACCAGCTGCCTCACCTTGTCCCCGGAAGGTATCCCCAGGTACAGGGGCAGCTCCTCTGTCAGGGTCTGGATCAGCTCCTGGAGGCCTCCCATATCGGATTCCCTGCCCGATGAAAGAAATGCCTGGTTGTGGCTGTAGCTGGCAATCATGGCATTCTTATATGCCTGCTTGTAGCTGTAGCGGATCTCCTCCAGGGAATCCACCGGATTTCCGCAGCCCGCATAGATTCCCATGGACAGCTTTTCTTTAATCAGTACGGTAAAATGGGCGCCGTAGGACATGAGGCTGATTTTCTTATTCTGGCTCAGGAGAATCAGGTTCTGGTGTATGTCCTTTAGCAGCAGCACGTCCGTAAGGCGGCTTACTGCCGGGGACAGAACCTCCATGCACTGCTGCCTTCTCAGCTCGTCCTCCTCCGGGTCATTGTGCTTCTCCGGCATCAGTACCATCACATTGTAGTATCCTGCCTCCCGGCTCAGAGGGATGTCATAGTACCGGATAGTTTCCCACAGATTTTCCTGGTCCGCCTTGTTTAGAAGCAGATTGTTCAGGAAATTCTGGACAATCAGCATCCTGGACTCCGCAATCCTCCTCTTAAGCCCTTCAAACTCAAAGACAGCCCTGCGCTCCTCCATGATATCCGCCCGTACGTCCTTCATGACCTCAATCAGCTCCGCCCTCCGTATGGGCTTTAACAGGAAACTCTTGATGCCCAGCTCCACGGATTTCTGCGCATACTGGAACAGGTCATGGGCAGTCAGCACAATGACCACTATCTGGGGATATTCCTCGGACAGCATCTGCGCAAACTCCAGACCATTGATATAAGGCATCTCAATGTCGGTGATAACCACATCGGGATGTTCCTCCCCTATGAGCTCCATGGCCTGGTTGGCGCTGGCCGCGTCCCCCACGGGCTGGTATCCGATGGACTGCCAGTCCACAAACACCCTGAGAAGTTTCCTGGTCTTCTCCTCGTCATCCACAAACATTACTTTTAAAAGCTGGTCATATTCTGTCTCCATGGTCCTCTTCTCCCCCGTAAGTCACCGGCAGAAGGAATGTGACTTCCGTCCCGCCCTCCGGCACGCTTCTAATCTGGTAGGATGCCTGCTCACCGTATATCAGTACGATTCTCTGTATGGTGCCAATCAGGCCAATCCCGGTTCCCGACACGTCAATGTCAATATTCCATATTTTATGATAGTCCTGAAGTTTTGACAAGGTAAGCCCATCTATGCCCACTCCGTTGTCCTGAACCTGTATTTTCATCCGGCTCCCCTCCTCCGGCCCAATCCGGATACGGATACGCCCGTTTCCGCCCATTGGTTTGATTCCGTGATACACGGCATTTTCCACCAGGGGCTGGAGAATCAGGTGGGGCACCAGTACCCTGAGGCAGCTTTCATCCACCTGGTATTCCACGTCAAACAAATCCCCGTACCTGAGCCTCAAAAGCGTTACATAATCACTTACAATAGCGGTCTCCTTTTCAACAGAAATCATCTGCTCTCCCTGGCTCAGGCTCTGCCGGTAAAAGCTGCCCAGGGTTTCTATGGCCTCATAGGTCTGGGATGGCTCCTCAGTCAGGGCCATATAACCGATGGCATCCAGTGTATTATAAAGGAAATGGGGCTTTACCTGTTCAAACAATGCATGGAGCTCTGCCTTTTCCTTGATTTTCTGCTCCTCCACCAGCCTGGAGAGCAGGGAGGATATCTCATCCACCATGTTGTTATAATTTGTCTGTAAAATCCCAATCTCGCTTTTTGGATATTTTACGGGTATCTTCTTGAAATTCCGGTCCTTCACCGTGTTCATCACGCCAATCAGCGCATAGATAGGATTGGATACGGACTTGGATATATAAAGGGACCCAAAAAGCATCAGCACCACATTCACCAGGAAAATAAGGGTGGCAATCAGAAACAGGTCCCCAAAGGCGCTCCGGTTTACCTGATAAGGTATCCTGGCAATCAGGCGCCATCCATAATCCGGCAGGTAAAGGGCGGTGGTATACTCCCCATCCCCCTTCCGGCTCACCAGAAGGTTCTCCCTATTGCAGGTTCCGGCCAGCTGCTTGAGGGAATCATGGTATTCGAAACCGGACGTGCCTGCAATCAGGTTTCCATCCTGGTCCATCAGTCCTATCATGGCTTGGCTTCCATAAGCAGCCGCGCTGCAGATTTCCGCTATGGCGTCTGTGGGAATATTCATAATAATGAATCCCTGGGGCTTCTGGGTCTCCAGGCTGTTTATGGCCCGGATGACGGATACAAATCTGGAATTATATCTTTTATAGAAAATGCCGCCCGCCTCATACTCCAGTATATAGCTCCCCCCTGCTTCCAGGGCTTTCCTGTACCACGGACATTTCAATGTGGAATCCACGCTGAGCCTCTTCATGTCATGCTTATCAACGCCATACAGGTGGGCCGAAAAATCCAGAAGATAAATGGACTCCAGATAGTGGTTGCTGTCAAGGGCGGTAAACAGCATATTGTCATATGTCTTTCTGTCCTCAGGTCTTGGAAGATGATTTACCACATCCAGGGTGCCTCCCTTTAACAGCATGTTAAAATCATCATTCACATTGAGGACCATCTCGTCCAGATTGTTCCTGACCGCGGTCACCATCTGCACCGAGGACTGCTCCATCATGGAATCCTCCTGTTTGCCGGCTGCCCATGAATACAGGGAATAGGTCAGAAAAAAACTGATTAGGAAAAAAAACACGAATACAGCCATGATTCTTCGTGAAATATGCTCATGGAACAACCAGTCACTGGCCCCTTTTATGTTCTCACATAATCCTTTCATATACGTCCCCATAACCGGCTAATGCCGGACGCTAAAACCGGTTTCACCCAGCCCTACGTCCAGCACAGTCTCAGTCTCTCAAGTATATTGTTTACCTGTTCCCCGCAGGTCCCCATGTTCAGTCTGAAATACCCTCTGCCGGCCTCCTTAAAATGAGTGCCCATCAGCGGTATCAAGCGGCCCTTTTCTTCCAGCAGACCCTGCATATCCTCCTCGGATAAGCCGGTGCGTCCGTATCCAATCCACATGAGATAGGTGCCGTCAGGCACATAGGCGTCCAGCCAGGGCAGTTCCCGGCTGATGAATGACTGGGCCGTCTTAATGTTTTCATAAATCTGCGCCCGCATCCCGCTCATCCACTCCCCGCATTCCCTGTAAGCCGGTTTAAGGATGTCGGCCGCAAACACATTGGGGTTGTGAAGCCCCCACCGGTCTATGGTTTCCTCCATGGCCCGCCGCATTTCGGGATTTGGGAGAATGACACTGGAAAAAATCAGTCCGGGGATATTCAGGGTTTTTGTCAGGGAATTGAACACAATGGCCTTTTCCTGTTCCGGATTGTCATACATCTTCAAGAGGGGCGTATACACATGGCCCGGCCACGCAAAATCCCCGTGTATATCGTCTGACAGCAGAAGCAGGTCATGGCGTCTGCAAAAGGAAATAATGCCTGACAGCTCCTCTTCCTCCCACACTCTGCCCGTGGGGTTATGGGGATTGCAGAGGATGTATGCCCTGGTTCCCTGGTCCGCCAGACGCTCCAGACCGTCAAAATCAATGGTAAACCGCCCGCCTTCGAAAATCAGAGGACTTTCCTTTAAAATCCGGCCCCATTTTTCCACCGCCCCTGTCAGGGCGGGATAGGCCGGCGTGTTCACAATAATGGAATCCCCTGGCTCCGTAAAGGTATCTACCGCCATGTTAAGGGCCATGTTGATTCTGGGGGAAAACAGCACCCACTCCGGCTCTGCCTCACAATGGTACTGCTCTTTCATCCAGCCTGCAATCAGCTTCTCATATTCGTCCGGCAGTTCGGTATAGCCAAAGACGCCATGGTCCAGTCTTCTTTTCATGGCATCCAGAATCTGCTTTGGCGGCGCCAGGTCCATGTCCGCCACCCCGCAGTACAGATACGCCGGATTGTCTTTATAATCCTGTCTGTATTTAGCACAAAGAGTGTCATACCGGTCCGTTACATATCTTACTTCCATCCTGTTTCCCTCCTGTCATCTGCTCACTCTTCCTTTAACCCGTTCATCCTGTCTATGAATTCCCCGGGTGTAATATCCCCCCTGAAGAGAAGCTCCAGGCTGTCCAGGTATCTGGCCGCATCGGTTCCCTCCAGAAGATTATCCCACCATATGGTATAGCTGCGGGCGTGGTCCGTATACTCATGAATCTCCTGCATAAGCGGGTTCAGTCCGGCGTCCCCGGTGTCCACATTGATATAGGGAAGGTCGTTTGACTTGCATTTGTAAAGCTCCACAGCCAGTCCCATGGCCAGATACTCCGCCAGGTCCACGGTGAGCTCCGGGTCCTCTGTCCGGCTGCTCACTGCGAAAGCGCTGTCCGGCCCTCCGGTGAAATCATATATGGTGGATTTCCCGGACCCGGTTTCAGGAAAGGGGGCGGCCTTCACCTTGCCGGCCACCCTGGATGTCTCCCGGTAGACACGGGATGAGGTCCAGCTGCCGTTGAGATACATGGGGGTCTGTCCCTGCATGAACAGGGCCTCCGCCTCCTCCCGGAGCGCAGTGGCGGAATCAGCTGTAAATGCCCCCATATCCACCAGTTGCCGCAGTTTTCTGGCAGCCTCCAGAAATCCCGGGTCGCTGTAATCCGTCCGCTTTGCAGCTGCATCCGCAACCTTTTCAGGACCCACTTCCCTCAGTGCCAGAAGGTCATAGTACATGGCAATGGTCCATGGCTCATTGCCCCCCACGGGCATAGGCGTTATGCCGTTATCCACAAATGTCTGGCATACCTGGACAAATTCGCCCCAGGTCACAGGTATTTCCAAACCAAAACAATCCATCATCTCCATGTTGTAATACATCATGGCCACGGAACTGTCCAGCGGCAGCGCATATGTCCCGCCGTCAAACTGAATTCCCTTCATCATGGCATCGTTCAGATGACTCTGGAAATCATCGCTGTAATACCGGCTTACCTCCAGCACCTTGCCCGCGTCCACCATGGGTTTTAAGAATTCGTGGCTCCAGGTATAAAAGATGTCCGGAAGCTCATTGGCCGCAGCCGCGGCCTTAATCTTTGTCTTATACCCTTCATTTTCAGCTGTATCCACCTGTATAACAACATTGAATTTTTCCTCTGCCTCCCTGGTCAGCTGCTCCATGATACGCGCTGCCTGGTCGTCATCGCTTCCATAGATATGCCACAGCCGTATAACTGGTCTGTCCCCCGGCACGCCCTCTGCAGCAGCCGGAACTCCCGGCGGAATCTCCGCCCGGACATCCCAGTCCTTTTCCGACCTGCTGCACGCCCCTATTCCAAAGACAGCGGCCAAAACCAAAATCCATATTGCTGAATATCTCAAACCCCTCATACCTTCCCTCACAGCCTTCTCAGACACGCTCTACCCCTTCACTGCCCCGGCAGTAGCTCCTTCCAGTATTCGCCTGGAACAGAGGACGAACATGATAAGAATAGGAATAACCGACAGTGCAACTCCTATGTATACGGTTCCATAATCATTCTTATATACGCCCTGCATCTGCTGCACCAGAATGGGCAGCGTGAATTTGTCCTGTGAGAACAAAAGGATGGACGGCTTCACAAAGGCATTCCAGGATTCCACAAAGGTGAAAATGGCCTGGGTTGCCACTCCCGGCATTATGATTGGAAAAATGATTTCGTTGAAAATACGGAACTCCCCGCATCCGTCTATGCGGGCGCTCTCGATCAGCTCATCCGGCACATAGGAATCAATGTACTGCCTGTTCCAGAATACCATGGCCGGCGGTGCAAAACAAGTGATAAGAAGGGCCGCGTAATTGTCCAGCATATGTATGTTGTTCATGAGCTGGAAATACCCGATGATTCCCAACTGGCCCGGAAGCATCATGGTAGCCAGCACCAGCCAGAATAACTGCTTGTTGTACTTAAATTTATATTTAGCAAAGCCGTAGGCGGTCAGCGCGCCTACGTAAACCGTAATTATTGTGCTGGCAAGGGAAATGAAAAGACTGTTAAGAAGCCCCTTCCATATGTTTACATTGGCAGCCAGGTGCTGGTAATTGGTCTTTAGAGATTTTCCCGGCAGCATCTGAAAGGAGGTGGCCAGTGCAGCGTTGTCATGGGTACAGTTGATAATCATGTTGTAAAAGGGCACGATGCAGATTAGTGCCAGCAGAACCAGGACCCCATAGGTAATTGCCCGGAAAAACTTTGTCTTTACACTGTACTTCTTGAGTTCCTTTTTTTCCATTTTAAAAATTCCTCTCCTTCCCTGCCGTATATTTCATAAATATAAGCGAAAATACAATGATGATGACAAACAGGCCGTACGAAATAGCGGAACCATATCCGTAATCATAATTCTGGAACGCGATGTTATACATATACATGACCATGGTGAGGACAGATTTGCTGGGTCCTCCCGTGGCCCCCGCAAAGGTGAAGGGCAGGTCGAAAAGCTGGAGTCCTCCAATAATGGATGTGACAAAGGCGTAGGTCATAATATTTCGCAGCTGAGGCAGCACAATATGGAAAAAGGTCTGAAACTTATTGGCCCCATCCACCTCGGCCGCCTCCATAATATCATACGGTATGCCCTTGATTCCGGCTGTAAATATGATGGTGTAATAGCCGAAATACTGCCAGAACAGCACAAAAGCAACTATCAGCTGGGTAAACAGCCCGTTCATCTTCCAGTTGACAGGCTCTCCTATGATATGCAGGGCCATCAGAAGCTTGTTTACGCTTCCCGCCTTAAAGTCAAACAGCAGGCTGAACAGGACGCCCAGGGAAACTGCGGTTACGAGGTTTGGAAAATAAAAAATGGTCTTGAACAGGTTCCCGCCCCTGAACCGGTGCTGGTTCAGCAGAAAGGCCAGAATCAGGCCGAATATCATCTGGGGCGCCATGGCCAGCAGGGCGATGAACACTGTATTGAAAATAGATTTGAAAAACACCGCGTCATTTAAAAGACGCCTGTAGTTTGCCAGGCCGGTAAAGACAGGAGTCCCCAGGCCGTCCCAGCTGTGAAAGCTGAGTTTAAACGTGTACAGTATGGGATACAGTGTAAAGCATAAAAATATAATAAAATACGGCAGGATAAAAAGCAATCCCCGATTGCTCTTATCCAGGCTTCTCCTTTTTGAGGGCTGTATGCTCTTCCCCTTCTCCGTCATGAAATCCTCCCATCTGAAGGCAGGCCAAAGGCTTCTTTAAAGCCCGGCCCCTTCTTCCGTGAAACAGATGCAGGATATGAATTATCTCACACCCTGCATCCTCTGGTCATTTACAAATCCGGCAGCCGCACTCAGGTCTGCCGTGGTCCGGCATGTTCTAGTCAATTACTATCTCAGGATAGATGCGCTGCATATCCTCCTTGAATCCCTGGCATGCCTCCTCCGGAGTGGCGCCGCCGCCTGCCAGTAAATCCATCTGGGCAGTCATGCTGGTCCATGCCTGGCGGTCGTACTTGGTCATGGGGTCTGCCTTGACGTTCATTGCCGTGTCATAGAAGCTCTGGAAATACTGCTGGTCGCCTGTGACAATGTCCGTATGTCCTTCTTCAATACACTGCTCAATTGCCGGTATGTAAGCCGGGAAATCGCCTAACTGTCCTGCCAGGCCATTGACCAGGTAATCCTTGTCAGCGGTCATTGTCTTCACCCACGCATAGGCTGCTTCCTTGTTTTTGGAACCGGAGTATATACCGTACCAGGTACCTCCGTTCTGGTAAGGCGCATGAGCTTCCATATAGCCCCATGTATCTGCTGCCTTCTCCATCTCTCCCTCAGGGATGCCCGGTTTGATACAGAAATTAAGAGCCCAGCTCGGCAGACCAATGAGGATGAACATATCCTGTGAATACATGCCTGAGGTCCAGCCTGCCGACCACTGGTCTGCCCTGGCATCCACATTGTTGTCAACCACGCGCTGCATCAGGTTGAGCTGTTCCATCAGGAAATCGTCGGAAATAATATGGTTGTTCTCATCCACCCACGGAGCGCCTTTGTAGGAGCAGTAAATCTGCTCAACCGTCTCAATATCATCCAACAGCCCTATCTTGCCGCCGGATTTCTCATACACCTGCTTTCCCGCTTCGATGATGGAATCCCAGTCCTTTAACATCTCATGTAATTCTTCGGGATCATCTGTTCCCAGATATTCCCTTGCCAGGGCCTTTTTGTACCAGAATCCGCCTGGAGTTGCCTGGTAGGACAGCCCTCTTAAATTACCGCTGTTATCCCTTGAGAGCTCGTCCACATAGGGAATCATATCCTTGGAAAGAGCCTCTGCGTCGTAGCTCTCCGTACTCAGGTTCTCCAGCAGGTCGGTGTTCTTGTACATACCAAAGTCTGAAATTTCAAAGGTAGCCACGTCAGGCGCATTGGTGCCTGTGCGGAATGCGTTCTGGAGTTTTGTGCGGTACTCGTTGCCCGGCATGACAGTGACTGTCACCTTTACGCCGGGAACCCGCTTGTTGAATTCTTCCACATAGAAGTTCATCTCGCTCTGGCTCAGGTTGGTCCACACATTGATTTCCCCGGTGGCTCCGGACACGTCCACGCCGGCTGCGCCGCCAGCCTGGCCCGCTGCCTCTGTCTTTCCCTCTGCTGCCTGGGAGGATTCCTTACCGGAAGCCTCTGCCTTTTGCGCTGCTCCGGTGGGCGCGGATGCCGAAGAACCGCATCCTGCCAGCGTACCTGCTGCCAGGGCTGCTGCTGTCAATAAAGCTAATGGTCTTTTTCTCATGATAATTCCCCTTTCTATTCTGCATTCCGTGGATTTTCCCGGAATGTTGCTGCCTTTCTCCTGATACATCTAAAATGGGCGTAAATCTGTGTGTCTGTCCACCATACACACAAACTCGCTGATTAACTCAATACAGTCCTCCACATCGTTCAGGGAGCACACCTCAGCCGGCGTATGCATATACCGCAGCGGCAGGTTCACCAGAGTTGCAGGCACGCCATGCCCGCTGATATGTATGGCGTCCGTATCTGTAAGAGTCCTTCCCGGCGTAATGACCGGCTGTGTACGGATACCCAACCGGCCGGCCGCCTGTTCCAGCATCCGGTTCATCACCAGATGGCCCATAGTCCCCACACAGATTCCGGGGCCGCCTCCCAGGGCCACTCTTCCGCGTACAGCATCATTTCCACCCGGCCCGT
>OHBA01001035.1_pt1 | contig 11761 bp, 8 predicted proteins | sample 1577281 | NCBI WGS metagenome assembly OHBA01 (sample SAMEA3879579, study PRJEB24766) | human gut metagenome | biome: human-associated habitat; feature: feces | place: USA | collected 1985/1987
ATATTACAAATGCGGGATTTCATTGACAAAGAAAAACGGTCAACTATAATGGAAACTAGCAAAATAGAAAGGTTAAGGGATATGAAGAAGAATGAAGAGAAACAGCAGGAAACTGCAAAGGAAAAAATGAGCAGAAAAAAACTCCTTTGTGTAATCGGAATTCCTGTAGGAATATTAGTTGTGATTTATCTGGTACTGGCACTGTTTTTTCAGAGCCATTTTGCATTTCGTACCACGATAAATAATGTGGGGGTATCCGCTTCCTCAACCAGTGGTGTGGAAAAGAAGATCACGAAGCAGGCATCCAGGTATGAGATGAAACTGGTGGAGCGTGAGGATAAGACAGAGAGCATCAGTGGAACAGACATTGACATGGAGCCGGTATTTGATAAGCAGGTAAAAGAGCTTTTAAAGAAACAGAATGGATTTGCATGGCCGTACTATCTTATTTCTCCACAGAAATACGAAGCGGAGACCATGATATCTTTTGATGAAGAAAAATTGAAGGATGTTCTGGATAATTTGTCCTGTATGGATGAAAGCAAATGGACGGATTCCGAAAATGCACAGATTAAGGATTATACAAAGGATGGCTATGAAGTGCAGCCGGAGGTATATGGAACAAAAATCGATAAGGATGCATTTACGGAGAAAATCAAAGAAGCCTTGGATAAAATGCAGCCGGAATTTGACCTTTCCGGGGAAGGCTGTTATGAAGATCCTAAGGTAAAAGAAGAGGATGATGTATTTCAGGATGCATTGGATACTTTGAATAAATATACCCAGATGAAGATTACCTATCAGGCAGAAGGCAAGGATGATGTGGTTTTGGATGGAGAAACCATCAGTACCTGGCTTTCTGTGGATGATGATTTCAATGTGTCTGTAGATGATGAGGCATTGAGTTCTTATGTAAAAGCTATGGCAAAAAATTATAATACCGCCTATGGAAACCGGACACTGGATACCTCTTATGGACAGACAGTGACAATTTATGGTGGAAATTACGGATGGTGGGTAGATAATGCAGCTGAAAAGGAAATGATACTGGAGGATTTGAAAGCCGGTAAGGATGTAACAAGAGAGCCGGTTTATTCCCAGACGGCTAACAGCCATGGTGAGAATGACTATGGTAATACATATGTGGAAATCAATCTGACCGCACAGCATTTGTTTTTCTATAAGAACGGATCACTGGTGGTAGAATCTGATTTTGTCTCCGGTAACCTTGCAAAGAATCATGGAACGCCGTCCGGCTCTTTTGGTGTTACTTATAAGGCAAAGGATGCGGTGCTTCGCGGCGAAGATTATGAGTCTCCGGTATCTTTCTGGATGCCTTTTAACGGTGGTGTTGGAATGCATGATGCCAGCTGGAGAAGTACTTTTGGTGGAACAATTTATAAAAGAAGCGGTTCACATGGATGTATCAATCTTCCATACAGTGCAGCAAAAACAATTTATGAAAATATAGAAGCTGGTTATCCGGTGCTTGTTTATGAACTGCCGGGAACCGAGAGCCAGAAGGGCAAGGATATGGATGCAGCATCTGCAGTAGATGAGGCAATCACCTCCATTGGAGCAGTAACCCTGGACTCCGCAGGAACCATTGCGTCTGTCCGTTCCCAGTATGATGCTTTATCTGACAGCGCCAAAGCATATGTAAAGAATCTGAATGTGCTGACAGCAGCCGAGTCAGCTCTGTCACAGTTGCAGTATGAACAGGCCCTGCAGGAATTGCAGAATCAGGAAAGTATAGATGCACAGAATGTAACGAATACAATCATGGCATTGCCAGATACGATAACTGCCACAGATGCAGCAGCAGTAGCCAATGCAAGAAATGCCTATAATGCCTTAAGCGAGGGCGCAAAAGCGAAGGTACCACAGAGTGCACTGGACAAGCTGGCAGCCGCTGAAGCAGCATTGTAGGGAATTGGAATAAAGAATAAGAACGCCAGCTCCTGTTCAGACAATTTTAGTATGATGAATGTCTGTAGGAACCACTGAAAATAAATTGAAATTAGAAATAACACCAGCCTCTGCCTGGATGATTGTAGATGCATGAGGGAGGGCTGTTAGGGACTTATGAAATTCGTTCGGAAACAGGCAACGCCGGTACAGGGATGTACCGGCGAGGCGCAGATGAACATGGATGTGAATTTGCGCCGGTTGTCAGAATCATATATGTTTTTATCGAATTTCCAATGTCCCTTACAGCCCTCTCTCGTATCTGAATCATTCAGGCAGAGACTGGTGTTTTTATATAAGATTTTATATTTTCACAGTTATTTATAAATCCTTATCTTGCATATGGAAAAATGTTGCCAAATAGCAATTGAGATGTTGCAGACTAGAACGGTAATATTGCAAAGAAACAGGGCACATAGTATAATATTATCAAGAAGTAAAAAATATAAATTATGTTGCTGACGAGCACAAAGACAGATGAATAATATCCTGTGAAAATGTGCCGGATAACAGGAACGGATGAAAATAAATCGAAAGGAGAATGTATTGATGAAGGAGCAGGTTTTGACAAGGTTTAAGGAATTATTTGGGGATGAAGGAGACATCCGTGTGTATTTTGCACCGGGACGTGTGAATCTGATTGGAGAGCATACGGATTACAACGGAGGTCATGTATTTCCATGCGCACTGACCATTGGAACTTATGGCGTGGCAAGAAAACGTGCCGATAAGAAACTGAGATTTTATTCCATGAATTTTGAACAGCTTGGTGTGCTGGAATCTTCCATTGAAGGCTTGAAGCCGGAGAAAGAAGCAGACTGGACGAATTATCCGAAGGGTGTTATCTGGGCGTTTGGAGAAAAGGGCATGCAGGTAGATACCGGACTGGATTTGTTATTATTTGGAAATATCCCGAATGGTTCCGGACTTTCTTCTTCTGCATCTGTTGAGGTACTTACCGGATATATCTTAAAGGACTTATTCGGATTTGGTGTAACGAATCAGGATCTGGCTTTAATCGGACAGTTTTCAGAGAATAAATTCAATGGAGTGAACTGTGGCATCATGGATCAGTTTGCTATTGCCATGGGAAAAGCAGAGCATGCGATTTTCTTAGACACGGCTACTTTAAAATATGAATATGCGCCGGTTCGTTTAAAAGATGCTAAAATTGTAATTTCCTGCAGCAATAAGAAGCGTGGTCTGGGTGATTCGAAATATAATGAACGTCGTGCAGAGTGTGAGGAAGCGCTGGCAGAATTACAGAAGGTGGTGGACATCAAAAGTCTTGGTGAATTGTCCGAGGAACAGTTTGAAGAATATAAGGGAGCCATCGGAAGTGAGGTCCGCATGCGTCGGGCAAAACATGCGGTATATGAGAACCAGAGAACCCTAAAAGCAGTGGAAGCTTTGAAAGAAAATGATGTGGAAACCTTTGGAAAGCTGATGAATGCATCCCATGTATCCTTAAGGGATGATTATGAAGTAACCGGAATTGAACTGGATACCTTAGTGGAAGAAGCCTGGAAGGTGGATGGAGTCATTGGATCCCGTATGACAGGTGCAGGCTTTGGCGGATGCACCGTCAGTATTGTAAAGGATGAAGCAGTAGAGCATTTTATTGAAGCAGTAGGCAGTGCCTATGAAAAGAAAATTGGATACAGCGCAGATTTCTATGTAGTAGAAATTGGAGACGGTCCATCCAGACTGGCATAAGAAACAGGAGGTAAGTCATGATTTGTGAAGATATCTTAAAATTAACAGAATATGGCATGGTAACCGGACTGGTTCCGAAGGAAGATGAAAGATTTACCATCAACCGCCTGCTGGAATTGTTTGAATTAGAAGAATTAGATGAGGACGCTGTGGCAGCTTATCAGTCACGGACTCCGATGAGCAGAGAAGAAGCAGAAGAGAGTCTGGAAGAATTATTAAACCGTCTGCTGGATTATGCTTATGAAAATGGCATTTTAAAGGAAAACAGCGTGGTATACCGAGATTTATTTGATACGAAAATCATGGGAATGCTGATGCCGAGACCAGGTGAAGTAATTCATAAATTTCAGAGCCTTTATGAGAAGGATGCAAAGGCGGCAACAGATTATTATTATACTCTTAGCCAGGACAGCAATTATATCCGCAGATACCGTATCAGACGTGATATGAAATGGACCGCAGAGACGGAGTTTGGTGAACTGGATATTACAATTAACTTATCCAAGCCGGAAAAGGACCCGAAAGCCATTGCAGCTGCAAAGCTGGCAAAACAGAGCGGCTATCCGAAATGCCTTTTGTGTAAGGAAAATGAAGGTTATGCAGGAAGAGTCAACCACCCGGCAAGACAGAATCACCGTATTATTCCGGTAACAATCAATCATAGTGACTGGTTCTTACAGTATTCTCCTTATGTGTACTATAATGAGCACTGCATCGTGTTTAATGGAAAGCATACACCGATGAAAATCGAGAAGGCAACCTTTGGAAAACTGCTGGATTTTGTAAAACAGTTTCCGCATTATTTCGTTGGCTCCAATGCAGACCTGCCGATTGTAGGAGGTTCGATTTTAAGTCATGACCATTTCCAGGGTGGACATTATGAATTTGCCATGGCAAAGGCACCGCTGGAAAAAGAGCTTACCTTTGCGGGCTTTGAAGATGTGAAAGCCGGAATTGTAAAATGGCCGATGTCAGTTATCCGCCTGTCCGCACCGGATACAGAACGGCTGATTGAGCTGGCAGATAAAATACTTCTGACCTGGCGTGGCTATACGGATGAGGCAGCATTTATTTTTGCAGAAACAGACGGGGAGCCACATAATACCATTACGCCAATTGCAAGAAAACGAGGCAATAATTACGAACTGGATTTAGTGCTTCGTAATAATATTACAACAAAGGAGCATCCGCTGGGCGTATATCATCCGCATGCGAAGCTTCATCATATTAAGAAGGAAAATATCGGCTTAATCGAGGTAATGGGTCTGGCAGTGCTGCCGGCACGTCTGAAGGACGAGATGGCACAGCTTAAGACGGCAATTCTTTCCAGGGCTGATTTACGGAGCAATGAAGTTTTAAGTAAGCATGCAGACTGGGTAGAGGAATTTTTGCCGAAATATGAGAGCATTACGGAAGAAAATATCGACGGGATTATCCGAAAGGAAATCGGACTGGTATTCCGTGAAGTTCTTCTGGATGCCGGTGTATACAAATGCACCGAAGAAGGAAGAGAAGCATTCTTATGTTTTATTGACACGGTAAATAAATAGAAAAAGGTGTTTATCCGGGAGAGGGATTCTGGTTAACATAAGAAAAGAGCATCATTGGCATAAGGTGTCATCCAATGGGAAGGATGAAAAGCACCGCCTTTGATGCTCTTTGTTGTATGTTATGACTCTTGCAAGAAGGAAAGAAATGCATTAATATAAGAGCAATATGATAAATTATGCAAAAGAATAAGGACAGAATGGAGATTTTATGAAACAGCAGATAAAGAGTTCTTTGATATTATTATTGACCGCAACCATCTGGGGCGTTGCTTTTGTAGCCCAGAGCGTGGGCATGGAATATATTGGTCCCTTTACCTTTAACGCAATCCGATGCGTTCTGGGGGGACTGGTGCTAATCCCGGTTATTCTGGTTTTAAAGAAAAAGAAAGAGACAGGAGCAGAAAATCAGGAAAAAGAGGATAAAAAGACTTTGTGGGCAGGCGGAATTGCCTGTGGTGTAATTCTTTGCATTGCATCCAATCTGCAGCAGTTTGGCATTATGGAAGCAAGCGTTGGTAAATCTGGCTTTTTTACGGCGTTGTATATTGTGATGATTCCGGTTATCGGCATCTTTATTGGAAAGTGTCCGGGAATCAAGCTGTGGTTTTGTGTAGCACTGGCAGTTGTGGGAATGTATCTGCTTTGTATGAAGGACGGCAGTTTTACCATTGAGCGGGCAGACATCATGCTTCTTTTATGTGCACTGGTATTTTCCTTTCATATACTGGTGGTTGATTATTTTTCGCCGAAGGTAGACGGCGTAAAAATGTCCTGTATACAGTTTTTTGTATGCGGAGTACTTTCAGCAGTAGGAATGCTGTTTACAGAGACACCGGATATTTCCAATATTCAGGCGGCATGGCTGCCTTTGTTGTATGCGGGACTTCTTTCCTGCGGCGTTGGCTACACCTTGCAGATTGTAGGACAGAAAGGCATCAACCCGGTTATCGCATCCCTTATTATGAGCCTGGAATCCGTGATTTCCGCACTGGCTGGCTGGGTGATCTTGGGACAGGTATTATCACCAAAAGAAATTTTAGGCTGCGTATTGATGTTTGTGGCAATTATTATCACGCAGATTCCCATCGGAAACAAGAAAACAGATTGATTTTACGGATAGTCTCAGCTATACTGTAACAGAACAGAAAGAGAAAGAAGGCATAAGATATGTTGTCAAAAAAGATAAAACAGGCAATGGCAGGAAGCTCTGCAATTCGTGCCATGTTTATGGAAGGAAAAGAAATGGCTGCCAGATATGGGGCAGAAAATGTGTATGATTTCAGCCTTGGCAATCCGGCTACACCGGCACCGGAAAAAATTAAGACAGCAATTTATGATATTTTGGATAAAGAAGACCCGCTTGTGGTGCATGGATATATGGCAAATGCAGGCTATGAGGAAGTAAGGGAGGCAATTGCAGAGAACTTAAATGAACGCTTCGGAACCAATTTCCATGGGAAGAACCTGATTATGACAGTTGGTGCAGCAGGCGGTCTGAATATTATTTTTAAGACGATTTTAGATCCGGGCAATGAAGTTATGGTATTTGCTCCGTATTTTGGTGAATATAAAAGCTATGCCGCAAACTTCGATGCAAAGATTGTGGAAGTCATGCCAGATGAAGCAGATTTTATGCCGGATTTAGCAGACTTTGAACGAAAAATTACAAAAGATACAAGAGCGGTTATCATCAACAATCCGAACAACCCGACCGGAGTGGTATATTCAGATGCAACCTTAAAAGAGATTGCTAGAATTTTAACTGCGAAGGAAGAGGAATTTGGAACCGATATTTATCTTATTTCCGATGAACCATACCGTGAACTGGTTTACGACGGCGTACAGGAGAATTTCCTGACGAAATATTATAAAGATACGCTGGTAGGATATTCCTTCAGTAAATCTTTATCACTTCCGGGCGAGCGGATCGGTTATGTGGTAGTGCCGGATGAAGCGGCAGATTCCGCAGAATTAATCGAGGGAATTACCGTATCAAACCGTACTCTTGGCTTTGTAAATGCACCATCCCTCATTCAGAAAGCAGTGGCAGAGTGCTTAAAGGAAAAGACCAATCTTGAATTTTATGACCGCAACCGTATTGCTTTATATGAAGGACTGACGAAGCTTGGATTCACCTGCATCAAACCACAGGGAGCATTTTATCTGTGGCTGAAATCTCCGGTTGCAAAGGAAGAAGAATTTGTAGAAGCTGCGAAGAAATACCATTTGATTCTGGTAAAAGGAAGTGCCTTCGGCTATGGCGGTTATGTACGCCTTGCATACTGCACTTCTTATGAGACAGTAGTAAATTCCATGCAGGCATTTGCAAAGCTGGCAGCAGAGTATGGACTGAAGGCAGCAGAATAAAAAATCGGAAAACGAAAGAATGATAAAATCAAGCAGCAGATAGAAGGAGTAAGACATGAAAGCATGGGAAAATAATATACGCAAAGTTATCCCGTATGTTCCGGGAGAACAGCCGAAGAAAGAGAAAATGATAAAACTGAATACCAATGAGAACCCGTATCCACCGGCACCGGGAGTAAAGGATGTTTTAACCTCTTTTGATACCGACCGGCTGCGTCTTTATCCGGATCCAAAGATTGAGAAACTGACGGACGCAATTGCAGAACGATATGGTTTAAATCCCAATCAGGTATTTGTGGGCGTTGGCTCAGATGATGTACTTGCCATGTGCTTTATGACATTTTTTAATTCTAATCGTCCGATTCTGTTTCCGGATATTACTTATTCTTTCTATGATGTCTGGGCAGAGGAATTCCGTATTCCATATAAGCAGATTCCGCTGGATAGGAATTTTACGATTCGCCCGGAGGATTATGCTGGGGAAAACGGAGGAATTGTATTCCCAAATCCAAACGCACCGACAGGAAAGCTGCTTCCGTTAGAAGATGTGGAACGCATCATTGCACAGAATCCGGATGTCATTGTTATTGTGGATGAAGCATATATTGATTTCGGTGGAACATCTGCATTGCCGCTTATTGATAAATATGACAATGTACTGGTAGTCCAGACCTTTAGCAAATCCCATTCCATGGCAGGCATGCGGATTGGATATGCGATGGCACAGCCTGAATTAATCAAATATTTGAACGATGTTAAATATTCATTTAATTCTTACACCTTAAATTCCCTTACGATTGAAATGGGAACGGCTGCTATTTTGGATGAAGCTTATTTTAAAAAGACAACACAGAAGATTATTGCAACGAGAGAGCGTACCAAGGAAGAACTTCGGGCACTGGGATACCGGATGGATGATTCAAAGAGCAACTTCCTCTTTGTAACCCACGATACGATTTCCATGGAGAAGCTGTTTGAAGATTTGAAGAAGAAGGACATTTATGTCCGTCATTTCTCCAAACCGGAGCGGATTGCAAATTACCTGCGTATTACCATTGGTACAGATGAAGAAATGAATACGCTGATTACGTTTTTGAAAAACTATAAACAGTCATAATTCATTAGGAAAGGAGTATTATGTTATTACATTATCTGATTGTATTTTTAGTTTCCATGGTACCACTGATTGAACTGAGAGGAGCGATTCCATTTTCACAGGGCTTTGGACTTCCATTGATACCATCTTATATTGTTTCCATCATTGGAAATATGCTGCCGGTACCATTTATTTATTTCTTTGCAAGAAAAGTACTGATTTGGGGTGCAGATAAGCCTGTTATTGGAAAATTCTTCGGCTGGTGTCTGGAAAAAGGTGAAAAGGGTGGTAAGAAGCTGCAGGCAAAGGCAGGAAGAGGATTATTCTTGGCATTACTGCTCTTTGTTGGAATCCCGGTGCCGGGAACCGGAGCCTGGACAGGAACTCTGGCAGCCAGCATCTTAGATATGGATTTTAAATCATCTGTTATCGCAGTGATGCTTGGCGTATTGCTGGCTGGTGTAATTATGATGTTAATCAGTGTTGGGGCATTTTCTATGATTCGCTAACAGAGTGGAATGTAAAAAGGATATCTAAGTGATAAAAAGCACAGCATGTATAGTAATGTTATTTACTATATATTCTGTGCTTTTTAAATTTATAGGAAATTGGTTTTCTGTAAAGTTAAAAACGCTCTGCGAAGATGTGCACTGCGGCGTATAAGGTAGATGTCGCAAGCGACCGCCGCAGGCACGAGAATGTGCCAAGGCACATTATTTGTTTAATAATGATTTAATTTCTGATGCTTTGAACTACAGTGCGGATGCTTTTTCGGCAAAATCTGTATTTACAAGATCTTCATAAGGAGCGGCACCGGAGAGAACACCAGACTCTTCTAAAATAGTAAGCATTAAGTCATAGCCTTCTTCCCGGAGTATTAAATCTGTGTTCCAGGTTTCCTGGTCATAGTAGCGGTTTACAATAAGTGTAAGGGTTTTAAGATCTGTTTCGCTAAACTGCGGTACAATGACAGAAGCAATTTCTTCCGGACTGTGACCTGCTACATAATCCATGCCTTTCTGTAAGGCATTGGTGAAATGCTGGATAAGGTCGGCATTTTCCTTAAGATAGCTTTCTTTGGCACAAAAAGCAGTATATGGAAGGTAGCCGGAATCCACGCCAATGGACGCTACCACATAGCCGTCACCGGACTGCTCCAAAGCAGTAGCGGATGGTTCAAATTCAATGGTATAATCCCCCTGCCCGCCGGAAAAAGCCGCTGCGGTAGAACCAAAGTCAATACTCTGGTCGATTTTGACTTCGGAAGGAGAAACACCATTTTCCCGGAGTACATATTCATATACCATTTCCGGTGTGCCACCGGCTCTTCCGCCCAGCACATCTTTTCCAATCATATCTTCATAGGAAAAGGATTCGGTGTTTTCCCTTGCAACCACAAAGTTACCGGCACGCTGGGTAAGCTGTGCAAAATTGATGACATGGTCTTTTGCACCTTCCGTGTAGGCATAAATACTTGCCTCTGTTCCCATGAACCCTACATCTGCATCCCCGGAAACAACGGCAGCCATGGTTTTATCCGCTCCAAAGCCGGTGGTCAATGAGAGCTCGATTCCCTCATCTTCAAAGTAGCCTTTTTCGATGGCCACATACATCGGTGCGTAAAAGATGGAATGTGCCACTTCATTTAATTTTACGGTTGTTAATGCTTTAGAATCATCTGATTTGCAGGCACAAAGCGGGAAGGACATAAGAAGAATTAAGAAAAGAGAAATACCTTTTTTATAAAATCGTTTCATAGAGCATCCTTAAAAGACATTTGTATTATAGTATGAAAGACAGATGAAAATGTGCTATGATGGATAGGATAGGATTGTCTGAAATTTAGAAAACAGTATTAAGACAAGAGATATAAAAGGAGAACAGAACATGAACGACTACGTAGACCTTCATACTCATACAATTGCAAGCGGACATGCTTACAGTACTATTGAAGCAATGATAAAGGCGGCAGAGCAGAAAGGAATCCGTCTCTTTGGTATTACAGAGCATGCTCCGAAAATGCCGGGAACCTGCAGCGAGTTATATTTTAATAATCTTCGCGTGCTGGAAAGAAAGCATGGAGAAATGTATACGCTGTTTGGCGCAGAACTTAATATCATGGATATGGAAGGACATGTGGATCTGCCGGAGCGTACCTTAAAGCAGATGGATTTGTGCGTTGCAAGTATGCATGGTCCGTGTTTTCATCCGGGAACCATAGAAGAAAACACGAAAACTTATCTGAATGTGATGAAAAATCCCTATGTAAATATTATCGGACATCCGGATGATTCTTATTATCCGGTGGATTATCGTGCATTGGTGGAAGGTGCAAAGGAACATCATGTATTGTTAGAGGTCAACAATGGCTCCCTGACACCGGGTGGCTTCCGGCAGAATACGAAGGAAAACAGCTGCAAAATGTTAGAACTTTGCAAGGAATATAAAGTTCCGGTTATCATGGATTCCGATGCGCATGTGGATACTGCAGTTGGGAATCATCAATATCCATTGGAAGTTATTCAGATGGTAGATTTTCCGGAAGAACTGGTGGTCAATACCAATGTGGAACTGGCGAAGAGTTTTTTGAATTATTTTAAATCACCGGAACATCTATAAGGAGTTATCACAGGTGAGAAAAGAATATCAACAGCGGTATTGACAGAAAACAAGAGTTAGCATAAACTAACTCTTGTAAGGAACATTACAATACACACAAAATACTTTGGATGTAAAGGGAGCAGACTTTTGATGCGGGTCTGCTCCTTTTATATGTCATCCATTAGGGGATTGCGATGTGGGAGATAACATTTAGAATCAAAGAATTTTGCAGCAGTCAAAGCACATCTGATTTTCTTTTATGTGAAATGTCAACCGTTCTTAGGGGTCTGTTTTTCTTAATGATAAACTGTCTTTTCAGTTGCTTTGACAGAATATTGGTACTGTCCGTCGAGGACAGATGCCACCTAATGTCTGCAAGGGGCACTGGGAATTTCGATATACTTTTCATTTCATCTGGCAACCGGCACAAATTCACATCCATGTTCAATTGTGCCTCGCTGGT
>OHBA01001041.1_pt1 | contig 11723 bp, 6 predicted proteins | sample 1577281 | NCBI WGS metagenome assembly OHBA01 (sample SAMEA3879579, study PRJEB24766) | human gut metagenome | biome: human-associated habitat; feature: feces | place: USA | collected 1985/1987
CTCGCCGCCATTTTCCATGCCCTGAAGGAAAAAGGCTATCTCCATTCGCCGCGGGAAGTGACCTTTGAAGCCAATCCGGGAACTGTCGATGAAGCCTACCTTAGGGGACTGCGAGCGTTGGGGGTGGACCGCCTGAGCCTTGGCATCCAGTCTCTAGAGGACAGCGAACTGCGCCTCATGGGCCGTACCCATACAGCGGATGAGGCGCGGCACATTATCCTTCTCAGCAAAAAGGTGGGGTTTACACGTCTGTCCTGTGACCTTATCTATGGATATCCGACGCAGACGGCTGCAAGCGTCGAGGCATCCTTGACGGAACTCATGGCTCTGGGACCCAGCCATATTTCCATCTACGGGCTTTCCGTTGAACCGGGGACCGTCCTTTCCCATAATCTCCGACAAGGGCGCTGGATCCTTCCCACAGACGATGAGACGGGTAACATGTATGACCTCATCATGGACCGCCTCGTCAAGGGCGGCTACGAGCGCTACGAGATTTCCAATTTTGCCAAAGCAGGTGACAAGTCGCGGCACAACCTTGTCTATTGGCACTACAATCCCTACCTTGCCTTTGGCGCCGGAGCGACGCGCTTTGACGGCAGGACACGGGAGAACAACCCGGCTTATCTTGCGGCCTACGAAAGAGGAGAGGCACCGGAGATAGAATGCCTGTCACCTGCCGTCCAGCGGGAAGAAATGATCTTCATGAACCTACGTACCGTAAGAGGACTCTCCCTCCTGGATTATGAAGCCCGCTTTGGGCGCTCCTTTGCCTTTGATTACGGGCCTCAGATAGAGAACCTCATCCATAAGGGATGGGCCAAATGGGAGGATGGTCATTTTTGTCTCACGCCCCTTGGCATGCAGTACGGGAACCTTGCCTTCGAAGCCTTCATCACAACGGACTGACACCTCACACCATGAAGGAACGCGAGCAGCCAACACCAAGGACAATACCCCAGCGGAGGCCCTTTTCCATAGGCTTTTTCCCGCATGGGGCCTTCTTTTTTGAGGCTTTTGCTTTTTGTAAATTATTTTTCGGGAAAGTATTGACATTTTGACTAAAGAGGTGTATCTTAACCATTAGATGTTAGCACTCTAAAGTTTCGAGTGCTAATAATCTGGGAAAGAGATGATTACAGTGCTGACCGAACGACAAAAGAAAATACTTCAACTCGTCATTGATGATTACATCGAGACGGCCGAGCCTGTAGGATCCCGTACAATCGCTCGGAAATATAATCTTGGTATCAGTCCGGCGACCATTCGAAACGAAATGTCCGATCTGGAGCTCCTTGGATTCTTGGAGCAGCCCCACACATCGGCAGGACGGATTCCTTCCGCGGCGGCGTACCGCCTCTATGTGGATTCCCTTGCTGGTGAAGGATCCCTGACCTTATCATCGAGCGATATGGCGCTCATCAACAATTGGTTCAGGCAGCGGGTGCATACCATTGACGACATCTTCCAATCCACGGCCAAGATCCTGTCCCGCATGAGCAAGAACGTATCCGTCGTCCTTGCAAACAAGGACAGCGAGGCTACGTTCTCCTACATGAAGTTCCTGCCCCTCAACAAGGGTCAGGCTATCCTGTGCATCGTCACGGAAGAGGGGAATGTCGATCATGGCGTGGTGGAAATCCCCAGCGGAGTAAAAGAAAGTGAGCTGGACCAGATTGCCCAGCGTGTTTCGCAGTACCTTAATGGACGCAAACTGAATGATATTTCTCAGGAGCTCCTAGCAAAGGTACGGGAAATGCTTGCCGGGGACAAACGGCTGTATGCATCCATCGTAAGCCGTATCAAGAAGGTCAAGGCCGGCCAGCAGGAGGACAAGATGTTCCTTGGAGGAACCAAACAACTCCTGGGACAGCCTGAATTCAAGGATACGGAACGGATGCGGGAACTCTTGGGCGTCCTTGAAGAAGAACAGATGCTCAAGGATATGCTGAAGGCCAGCAGTGACTCGGGATTAAGGGTCACCATTGGCAGCGAGAATAAGTTCTCCAGCATCCAGGACTGCAGCATGATCCAAGCGACCTACCGCCTGAATGGCCAGGTCGTTGGGACCCTTGCCGTGTTGGGACCTACCCGTATGGAATACCGCAAGGTCATTTCTGTGATGGATTATCTTCATCACTACCTGAAGGTGGTCATGAATAAAATTGATAAAAAATAGGGAGGACGTACGGTGAACGAAGAGACAAAAGATCCAAAACAACAAGCCGCCGAAATGAGTGCTGACAAAGCGGAAGCAGCAAAGGCCACGGAGGCTGAGGAAAAAAACGCAGAACCGGCAGATGGTACGCCTGATCCCAAGGATCAAACGATTTCCAAGCAGCAAGAGGAAATCGATGAGCTTTCCAATCGGTTGCTTCGTCTGCAGGCCGACTTTGATAATTTCCGCAAGAGAAATACGGAAGAACGGGAACGCTTAGGCCGTTTCGTAACGGCTTCAGTGGTCCGGGAATTCCTGAAGGTCCTCGATAATTTTGAACGCGCCGAGGCCAGTGTGGAAAAAAACCATGATGCCGAGTCCATCTTAAAGGGCATGGCTATGATCCACAAACAGTTTGAAAAGGCCCTTGAAACCCTGCATATCGAAGAGATTCCTGCTGAAGGCAAGCCTTTCGATCCGCAGATCCATGAGGCCGTTATGCAAGGCAGCAATCCCGACCTGCCTGATGACAGCATTGATATGGTCCTTGAAAAAGGTTACCGGATTGGTGATGATGTCATCCGTCACAGCAAGGTAAGGGTTGTCCATAATTAACTGAAGTGAGAACCAGCAAGTTAGTTGCATGAGGAGGAATTTATAATGAGCAAGATCATTGGTATTGACTTAGGGACTACGAACTCTGTTGTCGCCGTGATGGAAGGCGGCGAACCGACTGTTATTACGACCCAGGAAGGCGGCCGCCTTACTCCGTCCGTTGTCGGTTTCACAAAAAATGGGGAACGCCTCGTTGGTCAGCTGGCAAAACGTCAGGCTGTTTCCAACCCGGAACGGACCATCAGCTCCATCAAACGTCACATGGGCACGAAGTATACCGTGACCATTGATGGCAAGGACTATACGCCAGAACAGATTTCCGCTATGATCCTTGAAAAAATGAAGGGGGACGCGGAACGTTATCTCGGCGAAAAAGTCACGGAAGCGGTCATTACTGTACCGGCTTACTTCAACGACTCCCAGCGTCAGGCTACGAAGGACGCCGGCCGTATTGCTGGTCTTGATGTCAAGAGAATCATCAACGAACCGACGGCGGCTGCCCTTGCTTATGGCATTGATAAGTCCGATGACAAGACCGTTCTCGTTTACGACCTTGGCGGCGGGACCTTCGATGTTTCCATTTTGGAACTGGGTGATGGCGTCTTCGAAGTTAAATCCACGACCGGTGATACCCATCTGGGCGGCGATGACTTCGACCATCGCATCATGGATTGGATGACCGATGAATTCAAGAAACAAAACGGCATTGACCTGACAGGTGATAAGATGGCCATGCAGCGGATTCGTGAAGCGGCTGAAAAAGCCAAGATTGAACTGTCCAGCATGATGACAACCAATATCAACCTGCCGTTCATTACGGCTGGTGCCAATGGCCCGCAGCATCTTGACATGGATCTTACTCGTGCCAAATTTGACAGCATGACGAGTGACCTTGTTGACCGCACTATCCAGTGTGTTCATACGGCCCTCAGTGATGCCAAGATGACCGTCAATGATATTGATAAGATTCTCCTTGTTGGCGGTTCTTCCCGTATCCCTGCTGTCCAGGAAGCCATCAAACGCGTTCTCGGTAAGGAACCGGCTCACGGCGTCAACCCTGATGAATGCGTTGCTGTCGGTGCTGCCATTCAGGCCGGCGTACTGGCTGGTGATGTCAAGGACGTCCTGCTTCTTGACGTAACGCCGCTTTCCCTTGGGATTGAAACCATGGGCGGTGTCTTCACCCGGATCATTGACCGCAACACGACCATCCCAACCTCCAAGAAGCAGATCTTCTCGACGGCTACGGATAATCAGCCTTCCGTTGACATCCATGTTCTCCAGGGCGAACGTGAAATGGCAGCCGACAACAAGACCCTTGGCCGTTTCGAACTGAGCGGTATCCCCGCTGCACCGCGGGGCGTGCCTCAAATCGAAGTTGCCTTTGATATTGATGCCAACGGTATCGTGAACGTAAGCGCCAAGGACCTTGGCACGGGCAAGGAACAGAAGATCACCATTACCTCTTCCGGCAGCCTGAGTAAGGAAGAAGTTGACAAGATGGTGAAGGAAGCTCAGGCTAACGAAGCTGCCGACAAGAAACGCCGTGAATCTGTTGATGCAAAGAACCAGGCCGATACACTGATTTATCAGGCTGAAAAGACCGTCAAGGATATGGAAGGCAAGGGTCACGATGACAAGATCAAGAAGGTCCAGGAAGCCATCAATACCTTGAAGGAAACCATGAAGGGTGACGATGTAGATAAGATCAAGGCGGATACGGAAGCCCTCCAGAAACCGCTCTATGAACTGTCTGCTGAACTTTATAAACAGAACCAGCAAAATGGCCAGAACGGTGGCACTGCCGGTGCTGATGCCGGCGCTGGCGCCGGGGCTTCCTCTGACAATAAGAAGAACGATGATGACGTCGTAGACGCCGAAGTCGTTGATGACGACAAAAAATAATCGTTCCTAGAGGGAGATACTGATGGCAGATAAAAAAGATTATTATGAGGTCCTGGGCGTCGACAAAAGTGCGTCGCCTGAGGAATTAAAAAAAGCATATCGCAAGCTGGCTCGTAAGTATCACCCCGATCTCAACAAGGATAATCCTGAAGCAGCCGATAAATTCAAGGAAGTCAACGAGGCCTATCAGGTTCTGAGTGACCCGCAGAAAAAGGCCGCCTATGATCAATATGGTCATGCCGCTTTCCAAAATGGCGGTCCTGGTGCCGGGGGCAATCCCTTCGGCAGTGGGTTTGGCGGTTTTAGCGGTAGCTTTGGCGGCGAAGGCATGGATGATATCTTCAACATGTTCTTCGGCGGTGCGGGCGGTCAGCAGGATGACGGGGATGTGCGAGAACCGGATGTCCGTCTTGACGGCATGGCATAATTCCAGCCCGTCCATGACAGGCATCATCACGTCGCTGATGATAATATCCGGGGCATGGCTTTTGGTCAGTTGAAGGGCTTCCACACCATCCGAAGCAATCACTACCCGTTTGAAATATTCTCCCAGTGACTTTCTCAGGAAGTCCGTCAAGTCCGGATTATCATCCACTACTAAAACACTGTAAGGACTCGTGTCGAAATTATCTTCCTCCGGTTGTTGTTCTTTACTATCGTCACTCATTAATTCGTTCAAATATGCTTTCGGTTGGCAGATAATCTCTTCCGATTGTTGTCTTAAGGGCAGTTCAAAGAAGAATGTCGCACCGGCATCCTGATTATCTTGTGCACCAATGGAACCTCCGTGTAGTTCTACCAGAATCTTGGAATAAGACAGTCCGATCCCTGTGCCGCTCTGCTCTCCTGTACCCTGATAGAAACGGGTGAAGAGTTTCTGTGTATTTACTTGTTTCAATCCGTTTCCCCGGTCAATGATGGAGATACGTACGCTATTCCTTTCGGAAAGCAACTCCGACATAATTGTTATTTCTGCATCCTGCGGACTGTGTTTCAAGGCATTGATAAGCAGATTACTTAGAATAATCTCACACTTATCTTTATCAAAACTTACAGTATCGATATGTGGATCAAGCTGATAACGGATATGGACGTTCTTTGCTTCTCCTTCACTGATGAAATCTTGGGATACATGTTCAATCCATTGATTGAGAACATACGGTTGTATCTGCAATTTGCTTTCTCCAACCTCCATCTTGCGTACATCGAGTACCATATTAATAAGGTTTTTCATTCGCTGCGCTTGACGGTAGATCGCTTTTATTGGCAAATACTGTGTATCTTCGGTAGAAAGGGATTTCAACATCCGGTTAAGTGGTGCGTATATTAACGTTAAAGGTGTACGCAACTCATGACTGATATTAATAAGAAAACGTACTTTTTCTTCATATACCTGTTGCTCATGTTCTTTCATTGCCCACTTTAACTTCTCTTCTTTACGTTTCCATGCTCTTCGGAAAGCTTCGATAATAGCGGCAGCAATAAAAACGGCGCAACAAAGAATAAACCACCATGTCCGATACCAGGGAGGAAGGATGGTTAGTTCCAGTACTTCCTGACTGGGAATCCAATTACCATCCTTGGCGGTACAGGACGCCATGATTTTATAACTTCCCGGAGGAAGTGAACGTATGGCCAGTTCGGGATTGTATGATTCGATTTGCTGGTCATTCAGCCCCTCTATCTGGTATCTGTACACTTTCTGTCGAAAAATATCTTTCTCTTTCGACATGATTCGAATAGTGATATTACTATTCCAGGGAGCAGAAATCCCTGCTGGATGATTCGTTAATTCGTTATTTACTGACTCTCCATTAATGATGACATCTGATAATTGGAGTTGGGGAAGTTCAGAAGTGGTTAATGGTATTTTGCTGTTAATATGCAGTAACCCTTTCACTCCACCCATGTAGACGTCTCCCCGCATACTTAATAGACGAGGTTTGGAAAGATATTCGTTTTGGATTACACCGTCTGATTCACCGAATAGAACGAATTTTTTCTCTTTGATGAGCCAAGCGAAAAGCATACTGTCGGCTCCTATCCATACTTTTCCTTGCTGGTCGCATGCGATCAATGTGATTTCACTAAATAGAGAGGTCGGGATTGGTGTCTGTATTTTGGTGGCAGGATTGTAGTGTACCAATCCGTAGTTGTTTCCAATCCAGAAATTTCCCTCTTCGTCTCGTGCAACAGAGTTGATCGTTGTATCTTTCCAACATCTGTACAGGGCTTTCAGTCGGTTGGTATGGTTGTCCAGTTCATATATGTGCTTCGTATCATTTAGATAAGTGATATTCTTATAATTGTCGATCGGTAAAAGAGCACCGATAATTTCCTGCTCTTTTTGTTCTATAACGGTACTGAAAGTACGTGTATTCAAATCATATATATAGATATGTTCTCCAAGGAACAGAATATTGTGATGAGTGTTCCGAAGTAGATTTACAGCCTTGCCTCGATTGCACAAGAGTGCTGTCGTTTTAGCGTCAACAATGGTGAAAGGCTGTTTTTCTCCTGTTGCCGGGTTGAAAATAAATACTCCCTGTGAGAAAAGAGAAATTAATAATTTGCCGGGAGTAAACTGGCAGATAGAGGCTACTTTGTCTTCCCAGGTGGAAGGGTAATGGATAAATTTCTCTGTGAGTGGGTTAAAGCTGTTGATGCCTCCTCCGTCTGTACCGACCCAAATTTGGTCTTGGGATTCTTGGAAAAGACTTAGAACGGTATTGTTGCTTAGTCCGCGGTCGTTGCCGGGAGGTACATCTGTATACGTTTTCATGGAAACTTCCCGGATGCTGATTAGTCCGTTACGGATGCTACCTGCCCACATATTATTGTTGCAGTCGTTGTACAGACATAAAATAGAGTTAGCGGGGAGTGAGTAGTTGTCACTTCCGGGCATATGCTCCAACAGCGAAATACGTCTTGTTTCCGGGTCGAGAATATTAATGCCTCCTCCGTCTGTTCCAATCCAGATTTCTCCTTCCCGTTCGGCGAGGCTTAGTATGACATTGTTGCTTAAAGAGGAGTTGTGGGTAGTATATGTAGCCAGTAGTTTACCGTCGCGTGTCAGACAGTTCAGCCCTCCATTGTAGGGAGCTACCCAGATTCTTTTTTGTGAGTCTATGAGTACATTCATAATTTCTTTTCCGCAATCGAAAGGAGGACGTCGGCATTTTCCGGTATTCAGGTCGAGCAGGAGTAGTCCTTGCCACCGGCTGCAACAGAGTAATGTGTGTTTATCCCATAGATTTAGTAGAGTCACATTATAATTGGGTTCTAAGTCAAATGTTTGTAGGAGGCGTAAAGAGGTATCCTGATAATTATAGAAAAAGATTTTATTTTTCGAACCGAATAACACTCCGTTATCAGTCAGGCAGGCGGAATAGGCGATGATATTATTTCCTGTCTCATCAGTCGGTATAAAAAAGTCATCGCTTTGCCTCTGATAACGTGCCACTCCTTTGTCTGTCAGAATCCAGATATTGTTTTGTTCGTCTTCTATCATCTGGTAGATTAAATTGTGAGGAATGGAATGAGGGTTATTTGCCTGATGAATATATTTTTTAAGTTCGTGTCCGTCATATCTCCCTAATCCGGAACGGGTTCCAATCCATACAAATCCTTGTTTGTCCGTTAAAATACATCTCACGGTAGAGGGAAGACCATCTTTTAGGGAGATTTGCTTATAGTAATAATGACCGGCTTGAAGAGGGGAACCGCCGATAAACAGTGTGATAAATGCAATGCATAGTAGTAAAAAGGTTTTTGTTCTCATGAGATCAGGTCAGTTAAACTGAAACAAAGATAGTGTATTCGGATGAATATTAGTTAAATCCCCTCTCTTATTTTTTGGTTTTTATGCTTATCTTTGCTCGAAAATATACGACTATGATTACCGAAGAACTACAGAAACTTTATCAGTCATATACGGGCGTTCCCGCTGAAAACATAACAGAATTACCGTCTTCCGGTTCCAACCGCCGTTATTTTCGGTTGGCGGGTATAGAAACATTGATTGGAGTCTACGGGGCTTCTATTGATGAGAATGAAGCTTTTCTTTATATGGCAGGACACTTCCGCAAATGTGGACTGCCTGTTCCCGAAGTGCGCATTGCCTCGGAAGATAAAACCTATTATTTGCAGGAAGATTTGGGCGATACTCTGTTGTTCCATGCCATAGAGAAAGGACGTGCTACCAGTGTTTTTTCCGAAGAGGAAAAAGAGTTGCTTCGCAAAACGATCCGTCTGCTTCCTGCTATTCAATTTGCCGGGGCGGATGGATTTGATTTTTCCCGTTGTTATCCTCAACCGGAGTTCAACCAACGCTCCATTCTGTGGGATTTGAATTACTTCAAATATTGCTTCCTGAAAGCTACCGGTATGGAGTTTCAGGAAGACAAACTGGAAGATGATTTCCAGAAAATGAGCGATGTCCTGCTCCGCAGTTCTTCCGCTACTTTCATGTATCGTGATTTTCAAAGTCGTAATGTGATGATAAAAGACGGGGAACCGTGGTTTATCGACTTTCAGGGCGGACGCAAAGGCCCGTTCTATTATGACATAGCCTCTTTCCTGTGGCAAGCGAAAGCGAAATATCCTGATAGCCTCCGTAAAGAACTGCTGCAAGAATATATGGAAGCTCTTCGCAAATACCAACCGATTGACGAATCCTATTTTTATAGCCAGCTTCGCCACTTTGTCCTTTTCCGTACGCTGCAAGTGCTGGGAGCCTACGGTTTCCGTGGTTACTTTGAAAAGAAACCGCATTTTATCCAAAGCGTTCCTTATGCCATCGAAAACCTGCGTGAACTGTTGAAAGAAGAATATCCGGAATATCCGTATCTCTGTAACGTTTTGCGGGAGCTTACCGGACTGAAACAATTTACGGACGACCTGAAAAAGCGGCAGCTAACCGTCAAAGTAATGAGCTTTGCCTATAAGAAAGGAATTCCTGATGACTCTACCGGCAATGGAGGAGGATATGTATTCGACTGCCGTGCCGTGAATAATCCCGGCAAGTATGAGCGTTACAAACCTTTCACCGGACTGGATGAACCTGTAATCACTTTCTTGGAAGAAGATGGCGAAATACTTCGTTTCCTCGATCATGTCTATGCTTTGGTAGATGCCTCCGTGAAACGTTATATGGAACGCGGATTCAGCAATTTGTCCGTCTGCTTCGGTTGCACCGGCGGACAGCATCGTTCTGTTTATTCAGCCCAGCACCTGGCAGAGCACCTGAATCAGAAATTTGGTGTGAAAGTCGAACTGGTGCATCGGGAACAGAACATCGAACATACGTTTGAGGCAACAATCTAAGAAGAGTAAATATAAAGAAGAAAGTAACCGAAAGAATGAAAGCAATGATATTTGCAGCCGGTTTGGGTAGCCGGCTGAAGCCACTCACCGATACCATGCCGAAGGCTTTAGTTCCCATAGCCGGACGTCCGATGTTGGAACATGTGATTTTAAAACTGAAAGCTGCCGGATTCACAGAAATAATGATTAACATCCACCATTTTGGCGAACAGATACTTGACTTCCTGAAAGCCAATGAAAATTTTGGACTCATCATACATATTTCCGACGAACGCGACTTGTTGCTCGACACCGGTGGGGGAGTTAAGAAAGCCCGTTCTTTCTTTGAAAATTCCGATGAACCTTTCCTGATACACAATGTAGATATTCTTTCAGACGTGAACCTGAAAGAACTATATGACTATCATCTACAAAGCGGTGCTGTTGCTACTTTACTGGCCAGCCAACGTAAAACCTCCCGCTATCTTCTTTTTGATACAGACAAAAGACTTTGCGGATGGATAAACAAGGATACGGAACAAGTGAAACCGGAAGGTTTTCAGTATGATCCTTCTCTTTATCAGGAATATGCATTCAGTGGTATCCATGTACTTTCGCCCGCCATTTTTCAATGGATGACCTCTCCCCGTTGGGAGGGTAAATTCTCTATTATGGATTTCTATCTTGCCACTTGCCGGCAAGTAAACTATGGTGGTTATTTGAAAGAAAAGTTACATCTGATTGATATCGGCAAACCGGAAACATTAGCGAAAGCAACAGCCTTTTTATACCAAAATACCAAATAAAGATACTGAAAGAGGCTTTTTTTAGCCTCTTTCTTGCTATGTAACAAAATATTTAAGTAACTTTGCTTGGATAAACAATCAATATTGTAATACTATACAAATTTTGCTGCATGGAACAGACTTTGGAAAATGGGATAGCTGACAACTTATTGCACAACATCTTTAATGACCTGTCTGTAGGCTTGGAGTTGTATGATAAGGACGGTCTCATGATAGATGTCAATTATTCGCGGTTGAGATCAATGGGGATAAAAGACAAAAAGGATATTCTGGGCTATAATCTATTTAATTACACTAGTTTCTCTGATGAAATCAAAGAACAGGTCAGAAAAGGAGAAACAGTGCGTTTCATGGCAAAATATAATTTTGATGACGTGCGTCATCTTTTTCCTACTAATCTGTCCGGTATAAAATTCTTCGAGATTACCGTTTCTTTCGTACATAATGAAAAGTCGGAAATTATGAATTATATGGTGATTAGTCAGGATGTCACCGAACGTGTTCTGTGGCAAAACAAATATGATAATCTTTACGAAGAAGCGGTGCGCTCAAAAAAAGAACTCCTTGAGAGCGAACAAAGAATGATCCAATTGATTCGTCAGAATGAGTTGGTATTGAACAATATTAATTCGGGATTGGCATATATTGCGAACGACTATATCGTACAATGGGAGAATATCTCGCTTTGTAGTAAAAGCCTTTCTTATGAGGCTTACAAAAAAGGGGAGCTTTGCTATCTGACGGCCCATAATCGCACCACTCCTTGTGAGAACTGTGTGATGCAACGTGCCCGGAAATCCGGTCAGGTAGAGTCTATCTTGTTTAATCTGGATAACAAGCATGTCATAGAAGTCTTTGCTACTCCCATATTTAATGAACAGGGAGATGTTGACGGTGTCGTGATTCGCGTAGATGATGTTACCGAGCGACAGCAC
>OHBA01001061.1_pt1 | contig 11540 bp, 12 predicted proteins | sample 1577281 | NCBI WGS metagenome assembly OHBA01 (sample SAMEA3879579, study PRJEB24766) | human gut metagenome | biome: human-associated habitat; feature: feces | place: USA | collected 1985/1987
CGCTCAAAAGCATTACGAAGATCCTGGAAAATCCGTCCTTTCTCGCTTTTGACCGGACAACATCCTTTCTCTATACGGTGCATGGCGATGATAACGATGTGAGTGCTTTCAAGGTTGAAAATGACGGCAGCCTGACCTTCCTCAATACGGTCCGCGCCGAAGGCCGGAACCCTGTCTATATTACGCCAAGCCTCAACAACAAGTTCCTTTTTGTGGCGACCCTCCAAGGCGGAGCCGTGGCAAGCCTGCCCATCCTGCCTGATGGGAAACTGGGCGCTGCCGTTTATGTAGAGCATCTTGAAGGCCTTGACGAAAACGGCGTGTCCCATGCCCATGAATGCCTCCTTGACCATACGGGGAAGTTCCTCCTTGTTCCTACGCAGGGACGCAAGATTGGCTATGAACGGGTATGGGTCCTGCGCGTCAACGACGAAACGGGCAAGCTGACCCGCGTTCATATCGAAGATGCCCGCACCTATGACGAGCCGCGCCACATTGACCTGACGCCGGACAATAAACAGGCCTATTTGGTGAACGAAAAAGGCAACAGCATGCGCTACTTTACCTTTGACGATACAACGGGCGTCCTTACGCCCCATCAGGTGACGCCGACCCTGCCCGAAGACTATGTGGGCCAGGGCCAGGCAAGCGCCAGTCTCGTTCACCCAAGTGGCCGCTTTGTCTACGCTTCTAACCGGATCCATGAGAGCATCGCTGTCTATGGCATCGAAGAACCGAGCGGCTTTTTGCGCAGCCGCCAGTTCATTTCCTGCGAAGGCAAGACGCCGCGCTTTATGACCTTCAGTCCTGACGCGACAGAACTTGTTGTGGCAAACGAAGACAGCGACACGCTGAAGTTCTTTGCCATCGATCCCGTAACGGGCCGTCTCACCTATACTGGCAAAACGGTTCATACGGAAAGCCCGACGAGCATCGTCTTTAAGTGAGGTGAAGGCATATGGATCTAGGTGTCATTTCCCTTGTACTGCTTCTTTTGGCGATCATCCTCGGTTTTTTCCGCAAGACCAATGTCGGTCTCGTATCCCTTCTTTTTGCCCTCATCCTGGGGCGCCTTGCGGGCATGAACGATGCGTCCATCCTGAAAGGCTTCAATCCGAACCTTTTCATCAAGCTCATGGGCGTCACCTTTCTTTTCAGCGTTCTTACTGTGAACGGGACGATTACCCTGCTTGCAAAGAAAATCGTCTCCCTGGCAGGAAGAAACAATTTCCTTATTCCCATCCTGATCTACCTCATGGGGGCGGGGCTTACCATGTGCGGCCCTGGATCCATCCCGGTCCTTGCCATCATGCCGGCTTTTGCCATTCCCATTGCGAAAGCCCATGGCTATAACCCCCTTATGCTTTCCATCATCGGCTGCTGCGGCTGCTTTTCAGGCCGCATGACTACCCTTACGCCTGAAGGGATCCTCACCTATGAGCTCCTTACAAAAGCGGGCGTCGACGTGGCCCAAGCTGTCCGTCCCGTTTTTGTGAACCAGGTGATTTCGGGCCTTCTTCTTGCGGTGATCTGCTTTGTATACTATAAAGGCTGGCGCGTCACGGTGCCGGAGGAAGCAGAAGATGGGGAGCAGGAATCCTTTAGCAAAAAGCAGCTCCTGTCCCTTTCGGGCCTTGTCGTCATGAGCATCCTGGTTGTCCTTTTTAAGTTCAATATCGGTCTGGTCTCCTTTGCCGTGGCGGCGGTCCTTCTTATGTTCCATTGCGCTAGCGAAAGTAAGAGCTTTAAAGGCGTGCCCTGGGGCGTTCTTATCATGGTTTCCGGCGTCAGTACCCTTATGAGCATCGTCATCAAGACCGGCGGAATCAAACTGCTGACCCTTGCCCTGTCGTCTCTCATGACGCCCTTTACAGGAAGCGCCATCATGGGAGCTACGGCTGGTATTATGAGCCTCTTTTCGTCCGGCCTTGGCGTTGTCTTCCCGACCCTGCTTCCCACCGTCTCGAGCGTGGCGGAAACCGTGGGCGGCCTGAACCCGATTGAACTGGGATCCCTTGTTGTCATTGGCGGCACCATTACAGGCCTTTCGCCGGTCTCTACAACAGGGGGCATGATCATGGCCCTGCTCATGGCTGACGAACAGGACAATCAGGAAAAGGAACAAAAAATCTTCCTTTCCCTCGTCTTCTGGGGCCTTGCGGCGTTGGTGCTGGTTTTTGTGTTGGCCCTTGTTGGTGTGTATCGGGTGGCGTTGTAGTTTTGGTCGGAGCAAGGATCGCTCCGACTTGATGTAGGTACGTGTCATCATTGGCTTTTAAAAGATTGCTCTGATGCCAATGATGGCATGCCCTGCCGCAAGAAGATACGCACCACAATTGCATCGTTAAGACGCCCGAAATATGCCTTCGTTCCTTTTGGGCTGAGTAAAAAATAAATAAAAGAGCTATAGTTTTACTCTATATCATGTTCATAATTATCTATTATACAAAATGCCTGCCCTGTGGTAGAATTTGAAACGTAGCGATCCTCAATCACAGGAAACCAAAGGGTTTGCAGATTGAAATCCTAATAACAACCTCTAACACCCATACAATAAGAAGCCTGGAAACTGACAGGGACAGTTTCCAGGCTTCTTATTGTTATGTGATTGGAGCGTTACCCGCGTCCCAGGACATGTTCCCGGTCCCGTTCAATGAAGGCTTTCATTTGCTGATGGTTTGCTTCAATCTTGATCCGCATGGCCTTCGCCACTTTCTGGATAAAGGAATCGTTTTCCTGATCCCTGCTGCAGTAAAAGCCAAATGTCCGCGTTGCGGACGGTGTCAGGAGCGGAAAGAAAAGAACCCGGTTTTCTTTTTCGGACAGATTCGTGAGGGGTGTCAGGGAAAGGATGGCCACTCCATAATTGTGATTCACTAAGGAATAGAGCGTATCCAGGGTCTCTGATTCGCAGATGGGGCGGGGGAGGAACCCAAAACTTTGACAGATGTGGAACGTCAGGTCCCTCAATTTGGCCCCTTTTGTATGAAGGACGAAAGGAAAGTCCCGAAAAGCGGCTAAGTCAAGGAATTTGCCGCTCCAAGCGGATTTTAGGATTTCGACCGCTTTTTTGTTGTCCCGCGATACGGCAAAGTAGAGCGGATCCTGGCAGAGGGGAACGAAAGCCACATCACTGCGCGCCGGCGGTCCCGGAAAGATTCCGAAGGAAATGCGCCCTTCAAGGATTTCCTTTTCAAGGAGCGTGGAAATCCCGTCGACAAACGCCACGTCGGAATCAGGCCGCAACTTATGGACAATCTTGATGATGGCCGGCACAAAGGATTTTGAATAGGACTGGGAAATGCCGACACGGATCATGGAGCGGTTCCGTTCTTTGGCAAGGTGCAGCGTTTCTTCCATTTGATGGATGCAGTCAAGCAGTTTTTCCGCTTCCCGCGCGTACACTTCTCCAAAGGGCGTCAGCATGACCTGGGCCTTATCCCGAAAGAAAATCGGCTCACCCAAGCGCTGTTCCAAACGGCGGATGTATTGGCTCAGTGAAGGCTGGCTGATAAAAAGACGCTGTGCGGCTTTGGAAAAATTCTGCGTGTCCCGCACGGTCAGTACATACGTTAAATCACGGCTGTCCATAATCATGTCCTTTTCTGTAAAAGAAAGAGTTAATAGCTTTCACCTATCATATCATAATAGAGATGTATTATACAATGGGTAAGCAAGGTGTTATCATCAGGGTAACAGCTTGAATGGCTGCATGCGATGATGATTCTGAGTCCCCCTCAGGATCTGGACTCCGGAGCGTAAGCTCCCGTTCATTTTTCTGGCCTTACGGTGCCCCTCACCGGAGGGCCTTTTTTCTTTGGCTTTTACACGGTACAAAAACTTACAGGAGGGAAAGCAGTTTTTCCACATCCTCTTTTTTCGTGGACCAGCTGGTTACAAAGCGCACGACGAGGGTGTCCTCATCCTTGCGTTCCCAGACCTCAAAATCGACGTTTTCCCTGAGGGCTTGGACCACTTTTTCCGGAAGGATGACAAACTGCTGGTTCGTATAGGAGTCGATGTGGAGGGCGTAGCCTTTTTCCAGCAGGCCCTTTTTCAGTTCCATGGCCATGTCGATGCCGTGACGGCCCAGCCGTTCATACAGATGGTCCGTAAAGAGCTCCGAAAACTGGATGGCCGGCACAAATCCCTTGGCGAGCATGGCACCCTGACGCTTGGCGTGGGTCGGAAAGAGCTTATCCATCCCTTTAGGAAAGACGATGGCTTCCCCTAAAAGGGCACCGACCTTGGTCCCGCCGATATAAAACGCATCGCTAAGGCGCGCAAGGTCCTGCAGGGTCAGTTCGTTTTCCTTTGCGGCAAGGGCATAGCCCAGACGGGCCCCGTCGATATAAAGGGGAAGGCCATAGGTGTTGCAGACGGCACGGATGGCTTCCACTTCACTGAGCGTATAGAGGCTGCCATATTCCGTAGGATGGGAAATGTAGACCATGCCGGGCTGGACCATGGCTGTGTAGGATTCATCTTCATAAAAGGCCTTGAGGTAGGTTTCAAGGGCTGCTGCGGAGACCTTGTCTTTTTCCGGCAGGGTGAGGACCTTGTGTCCCATCGCTTCAATGGCGCCTGCTTCGTGGCAGTTGATGTGACCTGTTTGGGCGCAGATGACGCCTTGGTAGGTCTTAAGGAAATGGGAGATGACGATGCTGTTTGCCTGCGTGCCGCCGGCCGCAAAGTAAACGCCGCCTTCCGGAACGCCGGCTGCATCAAGGATCTTTTGGGCCGCTTCCTTTGTGATTTCATCGCTGCCGTAGCCTACGTGGGGCGTCAGATTTTCCTTTGTGAGACGGGCAAGGATTTCCGGCGCGCAGCCGCAGTTATAGTCGTTCATGAAAAATAATCTAGCCATTATCTTTTTTCCTTTCCTACATAAAAGATGCGTCCGCTCCTGCGGGGGGACGCTTCCGGATGTTCGTCCGGATAGCCAATGACGCAGTGTCCGATGCCGATATAGTCGCCTTTAAGGCCCAGCTGGCGGAGAAATTCCTGCCACACAGGCTGCTTAAATTCCTCATAGGCCCGGTGAATCCAGCAGGAACCAAGACCCAAGGCGTGGGCGGCGGTCATGAGGTTTCCTAAGACAAGGGACCCATCATAAAGGGCCGTCGGGACCTCTTTGGGTGAAAGGACCACAAGGACAGCCGGGGCCCCATAAAAAGGATCCGTCCCTTCTTTATAGCCTGCAATCTGGGCATTGGCACGGGAAAGTCTGGCGATGACGTCAGGATCCGTGAGGCAGAGGATGATCGTTTTTTGACGATCCATACCGCTTGCCGCATAAAGGCCCGCTTCCATGATTTCATCAAGGAGTGCCTGGGGGACAGGGTCAGACCTGAATTTCCGAATGCTGCGCCGCGTTTTGAGGGCAGTCAAGACTTCGTTCATAGGATTCAGCTCCTTTTGTCTATTTTATGGGAACGCTTGTATCCTTCCCATGAGATGATAGGATAACTATAACGCAAAAAAATCATTTCGACAATAAGATGGATGGACTGGCCCCTTGATGGCTGGCTTTTTTCATGAAGGATCAAAGAACGGGGCCAGCGGCGGACGCAAAAAGTTTTCGATTCCCGCCTTGACAATCGGCAGAAACAAACTGACAATAGAGAAAAGAGATTGGAAAGGAGCATCATCATGAATTTTTCCCATAAAGCCCTGGGGCTGACCTTGACCGCCCTTTTGCTGGTTCCCTTCTTCAGCCAGGTCGGTGCGGCCCAGACCCCGAAAAAAGCGGCTCCTAGCGCCGTAAAAGTGGGCACTGCCAAAAAGGACCCCTCTATGACCCTTGATTTTACGAAGGAAGACGCGGCAAAAAAAATCATCCTTTCGGCAGAAACGCTCAATGATTATTTTAAAACGCATACAGATCAGAACCTTACGTATCGAGTCAAGGGAAAAGTGGTGAGTTTCCTTCTTTCAGCCGATTTGGATGTAACCGGCAAGATCCATATGGAGCCTTATTCCGTCAGCCATTCCGTAGGGACCGTGAGGACCGAGGGACTTGGCGGGAAAGCGGCAGCCAGCGTGCCCATTGAAATCTATACGGAAGAGACCCAGGACGCGTATGTGACCTACGCAAAGGAAAAGAACCTGTGGGTCAAGGAAACGGTTCCGAAAGAAGCCGACGCGGCGCCCCTTGATATGGCGGCCGTCAAGGACCTTATGACCCGTTCCATCCGCTCGGCCCATGTACTTTCGCAAGATGGCGGTAAGGAAGTCATCCTCTTTCGGATGGATGCCCTTGAGCCCCTTTGGGGAAAGGCTGCCAGCAAAGGCATCCTCAAATATATTGGTGGATCGGAAGACCCCCTGCCTGACAAGTATCAAAAACGCTTCCTTGACGCCTTGGCGCAGCAAAATTACCTCGTTACGATCGATGAAAAGACCCATCTTCCTCTAAGTTATGATGCCGATCTGACAGAACTCGTGCGAACCACGGTCTTGATCCAAAAAGAGGCGGAAGAAGCAAAGCGCGGAAAGAAATTATCGACAACGCAGCAAGCCATGGCCACGGCTTTCCTGGATTCCCTGTCCCTTAAATTCCATATGGATCTGGCCCCTGAAGAGGGGAAAACCATCGTCATTCCTAAGGACGTAAGGAACGCAAGAGAAGAAAATAAGGCGGAAGCCGCCCGTCCCGCCTAAGGAAAAAACGCAGCTAGCTCCTCGCGCAAGGCGTCTTAATGGACTTTTGTCAATAAAAAAATAAAAAATCCCAACGACAGGACCCTTCCAGATCGTTGGGATTTTTTGCTGGCCTTGTGAGCCGAAAAAAGACGCACAGACAGGCCTCAGCGGGCCCCTCGGCAGGAGATGATTTGCGCGTCAGCGATAAAAGATCTCGGACTGCGCCGTCCTCACATAGTTTTTCTCCAGCATGGCCTTATGGGACAGGAACCGGTCATCGTGGAAGAATTTCGCGTGTGTATGGCAGTAGACGATGCAGGCCTGGCATTTGATGCACGTTCCCGGTACCTCGTCCGTATTGTCCTTGTTGATGGCTCCCATGGGGCATACGGCGGCGCATTTGCCGCAGTGGTCGCATTTTTCAAAATCGGTGAGCGGTTTTGCCTTGAGGAATTTTGCCGGCTCACCGTCTTCGCCCAAAGGAATGTAGTAGGGGCCTACAGGAGCGCCGTCCTTGATGGTGATGGACCCAAAATCTTCTTGCCCGATCTTGACTTCCGCAACGCCAAGGAGCGTTTCCAGTAAGTTGTTATCTTCCTTGGTCGGATGCTCATGGCCAATATTGGCAAAGGCGTGGGGCCGCGCAAAGGCACCGGCTGCAAAGACACGGAATCCAGCAGCTGTCAGTTCTTCATTAAGTTCCGTTAGCGAGGAATCATAGCTGCGGTTCCCAAAGGTCACAAGGGCCACAGCGGGCGCGCCGCCGCCGACAAAGAGGGTCTTTAAAAAGGGCAGGGCCTTATTGGGCACGCGGCCAGCATAGGTGGGCATGCCGAAAACCACGAGGGTTTCTTCCGTAAATCGGCGGACCTTCTTTTGATCTTTAGGCAGGGTAAAGCTGTCATAGGAAAGGGGCAGTTTAAGCCGCCCGGCCAGCGTTTCCGCCGCTTTGTCGACAAGGTCACGCGTACTGCCCGTGGGGCTGAATGAAATTGCGGCAATCTTTTTGATCATCGGTTTTCCTCCTGTACCTGATCGGATCATTGATTCCTTTATTCTACCGTTATTCTACTTGAAAAAAAGGAAAAAGACAAAAGAACTTTGCAAAGGCCTGCAAATTTGTTTGCACTTTGTGAATATTTCAAAATTATTTGTGAAAAATCATCGTCTTTCTTCATTCCCTAGTGGTGAGAGATTCATTTTTATGCTACAATGTGAGTATTCAAACGGAAAAAGAACTCCGTTATTGTTAGGTTGTGGACGTATTCTGTTGATGGAGGTGATGTGCTCATGGAACTCAGGGTCCTGCGCTATTTTCTTGCCATTGCCCGTGAGGAGAACATGACAAAAGCCGCTTCTGTACTGCATTTGACGCAGCCTACCCTTTCGCGGCAGATTCACCAACTCGAACAGGAACTGGGAACGACATTGTTTATCCGCAATGGACATCATATTTTCCTGACCGCATCGGGTATGCGCCTTAAACAGCGAGCCCAGGACCTGGTGGAACTGGCTGACCGAACGGAAGCGGAAATGAAGCAGAAAGAGGAAATCATTGCTGGGGAAATTTCCCTCGGGATTGGTGAGACCGTGAATATGGTCTTCCTGTCCCGTGTCATGAGATCCCTGCAGGCCCGTTATCCAGATGTCGTCTTTTCCGTTTATACGGCCATTGCTGACGATGTCATCTGCCGTTTGGACCAGGGCCTCCTTGACTTTGGCGTCCTTATTGAACCGGTGGACATTACACGCTACCAGTTTCTTGAACTGCCCAAAAAGGACCGCTGGACAGCGCTGCTTCCTAAAGCCCATCCCCTTGCCCAAAAAGAGGCCCTTACCCCTAAGGACCTTTCCCAGGAACGACTGATCACGGCGGAACGAAAATCGGTGCAAAACCTGATCGACAATTGGCTGGGTGCCTATGGGAACCGATGTACCTCGATGAACCGTATGAACCTGTCCCTTTTCAATAAATGCGTGATGGTGGAGCAGGGCCTCGGCATTGCCCTGGGATTAGACTTTCCCTATGTGCCGGAAGGCCTCTTGATGAAACCCCTTGACCCACCGATCGAGAACCGTTCGTATCTCGTGTGGAAAAAGGGTCCGCTCTTGTCGCCCGTCCTAGGGCGCTTTACTGATGAAGTTCGCCGCTTCCTTTCCCAAGAAGCGGAGGATGAGTGATATCGAAAGGAGTCGATAAGCATGAAGAAAGTACTGCTCATTGTAGGATCCATGAGGGAAAAAGCCTTTAATCGACAAGCAGCCCTGATGGCCCAGAAAATGCTTGAAAAAAAGGCGGATGTCTCCATCCTTTCCTATGAGGATCTGCCCCAGATGAACCAGGATATTGAGTTCCCGGCTCCTGAAGCAGTGGCACGTGTCCGTAAAGAAGTGGCCGAAGCCGATGGCCTCTGGTTCTTTACGCCTGAATATAATCACAGCTATCCCGGCGTCCTCAAAAACCTCCTGGACTGGCTGAGCCGTCCCACGCAGCCGGGCGTTCGTGAATCGTCCGTCATTTGGGGCAAAAAAGCGGCCATAACTGGGGCTTCCGGCCGTTCCGCCGCTAGCTTTGCCCGGGCAAAACTGACAGAACTCCTTGACTTCATCGGTGTCGACATGATTTCCACCCAAGTCGGGATGGCCATCACACCGGAAGAATTTGAAACGGACGAACTCGTCCTTTCTGACAGCACAAAGTCGGAACTAAAGAACCAGGTCCAGACATTCTTGACCTATTTGGGCTGATTACTCGCTTTTTGGGGGCGCGCACAGGGCACGCCCCTTTCTTTATCTATAGAGGGGGATTGCCGTGAGCGTGCTTTACGTTTTCTTGGGCGGCGGCCTTGGTGCCGCCTGCCGCTATGGACTGAGCCTGATGCCCGTGGGTATGGACTTTCCGGCCATGACGCTCTTGACGAACTTGGTCGGTGCCCTTGTCATTGGGGCCATCACGGAACTTGCCGCGATCCACGGCACGAGCGGGGCCTTTTTGCTCTTTTGGAAAACGGGATTTTGCGGCGGCTTTACGACCTTTTCAACCTTTTCCCTGGAGACCGTGACCCTTTTTTACCGGGGGGATCTCGCCAAAGGGTTCCTTTATATTTTCCTTAGTGTGGGCCTGTGTCTTTTAGGCGTCCTCCTTGGTATGGGGGCCGTGAGAGGCGTGCTCAAATAGGCGTGAAAAGCGATATGAAAGTAGATATGAAAAACGGGAAGGCGGTGGCCTTAGCGGGCCGCTGTCTTCCCGTTTTTTAGGAAGAGAGACAAGCAAGGATTTCATAAAGCTTTTTCTTGAGGGCTTCTGCTTCTTCCAGCGTCATCGAAAGCCCTCGCTGCATGAACTGGCAGCTCATCTGTTCCGGCACGGAAAGGGCCTTTTCCTTGAGGTGGGCGCCTTTTTCCGTCAACAAAACAACAACGACCCGTTCATCCAGCTTGCTGCGCGTACGAGCAACATAGCCCTGGCGTTCCAAGGTCTTGAGAACGGGCGTGAGGGTTCCTGAATCAAGATAAAGCCGGGTTCCCAGGTCTTTTACGGATATTTCTCGCTCTTGCCAGAGAACCATCATGGTAATGTACTGCGTATAGGTCAGGCCAATCTTTTTCAAATAAGGCTGCTACAATCTTACGCGCACAGGCGTAGAGCGGGAAACAAAGCTGACAATCGAGCAGCAGCCACTGGTCCTGGTCATTTTTCATGGAACTTCTCCTTTGGCTGAATCTGAGGTCCCAGAAGGGGACGACTCTATTCTAACAGACTCTAGGTAAAAAGAAAAATTAAATTTTATAAAATTTAATTTGACAAAATTAAATTAGGACGATATACTGTGACCATCAAAAGAAAAAGAGTCCAAGGGAGGAAATCAAAATGAGTTTGCATGGAATCGTAAAAGGCCGCCCTTTTGAGGCGTTTGTTGAAAAAATGATGCAGGGGGAAGCAACCGGTGTCATGATGTACTATGCACTGGCCCGGCTTGCAAAAGAACAGGGACTTGACGAAGTAAGCAAGGAATTTATGGCCATCGGAAACGAAGAAGCCTTCCATTCCGGATTCTACGCCGTCTTGAAAGGGGCTTATCCCCAGGATTTCTGGAACCTTGTAAGAAGCCTGCAGAAAGTCGAAGCCGCCGGTGAAGAAAAGATCAAAGCCATCTCTGATGAATTTCGGGCTGCCGGTTTATCGGAAGCCGCTGATGAAATGGCTGTTTTTGCCCGTCAGGAAGGGGGGCATGGGTTCCGCCTAGAGGCGCTTATCAATCGGTTTGCACCGGAAGAAACATCCGTGGAAGGAAGGAAAGTCTACCGCTGCCCCGTGTGCGGTTATGAGTATGTCGGGGACCTTGAAAGCGAACCGGATGACTATGTCTGCCCGCTCTGCGGTCAGCCTAAAAAAGCCTTTGTCCTTAAAAAATAGGCAAAGTCAATCGCGGGAATCTTATAAGAAAAAAAGAGCCTTACGGTTTTTCGCCTCAGGGCGGCGCACGGCTCTTACAGAACCCGAATAAAAACTAAGAGCCCTCAACTGAACTTGCGCTTACGTTCGGTTGAGGGCTTGCTTGTTGTCTTATGCCTTTGGGTCTTTTTGCCTTAGCGGTTTTAACGTGTAACCGCCTCAATCAGCCTACCTTTTGGGCCGGATCCTGCCGCTCAAGCCCCACGACATGTGCCCGGCACGCGCTCAAATCAACCATGAGGGAAGCTAGACGCAGGCCTCTTTCCAGGTCGGTCGTAAAGCAGATTTCCGTAGTTCCCGTGCCGGTTTTGCACAAAAGATCCCGCTCGCAAAGGTCATAGCGGCATTTTTTGGCGGTGACTTCCGCCGGATCAAGGACGGTGACGGCTGGTCCCATGGCGGCTTCAATTTCTTTTTTGAGGAAGGGGTAATGGGTGCA
>OHBA01001073.1_pt1 | contig 11398 bp, 10 predicted proteins | sample 1577281 | NCBI WGS metagenome assembly OHBA01 (sample SAMEA3879579, study PRJEB24766) | human gut metagenome | biome: human-associated habitat; feature: feces | place: USA | collected 1985/1987
GGAGCACCTTATCCACGTCCTCGGGCTTTCCAATGTTAGCCACGATTTCCACCTGCACGCCGTCCTTGGTGACGGACGGTTTGCCGATATACTGCTCCAGCTCCTTCTTTTCCACCAGGAACTGCCTTCTCTTTTCCTCGTAATCAGCCATCACAGTCTGGTCCGGGTTCACATACACCTCACCGGTGCTGCCGTCCAGCACCACCTGGTCCCCGTCCTTGACGCCGTCCATAAAGCCTGTGACAGCCACCACAGCCGGAATCTCCAGTGCTCTTGCCAGGATTGCGCTGTGGGAGGTCTTGCCGCCCAGCTCCGTGACAATACCGGTCACATTGGCCGGATTAATTCCGGCTGTCATGGACGGAGTCAGGTCCTTCGCAACAATAATACTACCCCCGGGCAGGGATGAGATGTCCACGGACTGGATTCCCATAAGCATCTGCTGCATACGGGTCTTGATGTCGCGCATGTCCGTGGCTCTCTGCTGCATCAGTTCGTCTCCCATGGAGGCAAACATATCCGCATACATGTTGCACACATTCTCAATGGCAAACTCGGCGTTCACATTGTCGTTCCTTATGGAGTTCTCAATCTCGCCTGTCAGCATAGGGTCTGCCAGAAGCATCATATGTCCCTGCATGATTTCCGCTTCCTTCTCTCCCACCCTGGTTGCCAGGTCCTCTGCCAGCTTCTCTGTGGCCTTTATGGTCTCGTCCAGCGCTCCCTTAAAACGCTGTATTTCTGCTTCCCCATCACTCACTGCCTGTCTGGTGATTACCAGCTCTGCTTCTTCCACAATCACTGCTTTTCCAATTCCAATTCCTGCAGAAGCGCTTGTTCCCTTGTACATCTTCTTGTACCTCCTTATTAAAAATTCATTTATACTCACAACCTTTGGTTGCCGTCAATCTACTCGCCTAACCCGGCCTCCACGATACCAACCATGGCTTCCAGTGCTTCCATCTCATCTGGCCCCTCACAGACGAATTCAATCTCGTCTCCAGATTTCACGCAAGCTCCAAGGACGCTTAATACACTCTTGGCATTGGCCGTGGTGGTGCGCACCTTGAAGGATATTTTTGATTTATAACGCAGTGCCTCCTTGCAGAGGACTCCCGCCGGCCTCAGATGCAGGCCGGACGGATTCTTGATTACTGTTGTTTTGCTTACCATTATACCTCTCTCCTTGCTTTTTGTTACTGACCGGGTTCTGCCTTGGACGTGCTGGCAGGACCTTCTGATGTCTCACGTTCCGTCTCATCCCGGCTCTCATCCCCGCTGGCCGTGGTACTGTCGGCAGACGGTCCTTTTTCCGTCACCGTCACCTGGATGCGGTCGTAGCTGACCAGTTCATAGGCATCTCCCAGCTGGAAGGTAATCTCCCCGCTGTTCTCTCCCGGAACCATGTCCTCCACATCCATCTCAGCGCCTAATGCGGTAACCGAAAGCTGGTCCAGGTCTTCCTTCAGGCCTCTGATAACCAGGTTCACAGAATCCCTGTCATACTGATATTCATAATCGCTGTGGGCTCCCACCCGCTTAATCTGGCTGGTCCTAAGCTCAAATGTCCTGCTTTCCAGAGCCTCCACCTTGATGACAACCTTCACCTCATTGGATGACTCGTCCGAAAGGGAAACACCCTCCGGCAGGTACTGGCTGATGTCGATGGTAACTTCCTTATCCCCTGTGGCTCCGTCCATATTCAGCTCAGAGCTTGGAATCGTAATGGAATTAATGCTGGCCAGGTCGGATTTCAGTCCGTTGACAGCCACTGAATTGCGGCTGCTCTCAATCCCCGTATACCGGTATCCGTCCGCAACCCTGCCCTCTGTCTCAAAATTCAGGACAAGGCTCTTGCGTTTCAGAATAGGCATTGTATAATCCACACTGGAACGGCTGAATGTGACGCGCTCATCGGTTGGTATCTCATTCCCATTGGCGTCAAAGCACACCACAGGAGCGCTGTCTGCCAGGTTGGAGTCTGCTCCGTCCACATCAATCACGATTCCCACCGCGCTGATTTGGCCCACCACAGACATGGGGCCGCTGACATAGATATAATTGGGTGAAACAGAAGGAATGCCCTTGTCGTATCCCTCGGCCACCTCCCCTACCACCTTTGGCGTGAGTTCAAAGGGCTTGCGCTGCAAATCCTCTGTCTTAACGCGGATAACCCCCGGCTTTGCCACCGGTGTCTCCAAAAGCCGCTTGTTGTTCTTGACCTCTATCTTCACCGGCACTGCGCCCGTGGGTTCATATATATCAGCCAAATCTATATAGGCCCTGAAATCCGAGGCGCTGATGCCTGCCTTATCCAGTGTCCTTACACGGTAGCTGACCGTAACAGTCTCCTTATCCGTCAAAAGTTCATATGTCTTGCCGTTGGAGGTCAGGATGCCCTCGTTGACAATATCCAGCGGAACTTCCTTTGAATCCGAGTCTTCCGGGTTGTTGATGTTCACCACTGCCAGCCAGACAAAAAATGCCAGGAAGACAGAAAGTACTTTAAGCCCAATATTGTTAGACAGCTTTTTTTCCATTCTTCAGCCTTCCCTTCCATATTTTAAATCGGTTCAATGAAACAGTCTCCTCTTTCACATTGGAAAGTACCTTTTTGAGGCTTTCTGCATCTGGTATCCTGGACAGCACTCCTCCTTCTGCTACCGATACCCTTCCGGTTTCCTCCGACACCACGATGGTAATGCTGTCCGTGGCCTCGCTTACGCCCACAGCCGCCCTGTGGCGCGTGCCCAGGTCCTTGCTGATGCTCATGTTATCGGTCAGCGGCAGATAGCAGGTGGCAGCCGTGATGCGGTTGCCCCGTATAACCACCGCCCCGTCATGAAGGGGCGTGTTGTGTTCAAAAATATTAATAAGCAGCTGGCTGGTCACCAGCCCGTTAATCTCGATTCCCGTCCTCTCTATCTCCTTCAGGGAAGAACCCCGTTCAATCACCATCAGGGCGCCGGTCTTTACCTTGGCCATCTCAAAGGTGGCCCGGACCAGCTCGTTGATGGTCTTGTCGTTAAAACCCTGGTTATCCTTGCCCTCGTCAAAGGAAAAGAGATAGGACATATAATTGCGGCTTCCCAGCTGTTCCAGGGCCTTTCGCAGCTCAGGCTGGAATATGACCAGAAGGGCTGTCACCGCAATGGTGGTGGTATTCTCCAGAATCCACAATATGGTGGTCAGATGAAGCACGGCGGCAAACAGCACAAACACCAGGATAACCAGAAGTCCTTTTAACAGGTTCCAGGCCCTGGTGTTCTTAATCCACACCAGAAGTTCATAGACCAGAAAGGAAATAATCACGATTTCCAGAATATTCCCCACTGATATCCTTGGCAGCAGCGACAGCCAGGATGTCACTTTTACCAGTATTTCCGCCATACTCTCACCTCCTTACGTTCACTTTTTTTCATTAATAAGAATTTCTCTCCCTTGTGCCGCGTTTATGGGTACTGATTTTCTGTACCTTCACATCCGGGGTGCTCACGGTCATCTTGGGCACCGCCTTCACATAATAATAATAGTCGTCGTCCTCAAACTGCACATATTCGGTCCTGGTATAATCCACGGACAGGACAAAAAAATTGAACACAGCCGCTATGGCTGCCGATAAAACAAGTCCCAGAATCATCTGTCCCACGGGAACAGATACACCAAACACAAAATCTCCCACAAATATAGCCAGAAGCTCCGCCACGGCTCCTGCCACAATGGCAACCACCCATGCATAATCCATGGACAGCCTGCGTATAAGGTACACCACGATGATGCCCACCGCACAGGTGGCAATCATAACCATCATGGTCTGGTTAAAGAGAACAGATTTGAGAATCTGGCTGTACTTCTGAACAATGTCCACAGAGCCGTCGCTGGCAGCCAGGATGCCCGCATTCTGCTTCACATATATGAGCAGGTAGTACAGGAACACGCCGCAGCCAACGGGAATCACGGAAGCCAGACTTCCTCCCAGCCCTACCAGCAAAGGAACCACATAGGGAATCTTAAACAGGAAGGCAAGGGGTGTCAGAACCATCAGATAACTGTCCCCGGGCTTGAATCCGTAATAGAGGATGGCAATGGTCAGTATCAGCACAATGGCAATCAGGGCCATCTCCAGTGAAACCGCATATACATGGGCAATCATCAGGCAGCCCGCCAGGAACACGATGGCGCCGTAAGGCAGGAATGCGCTGACCAGACAGACCGGAAGAATAACCAAAGGACTTTTAAGCTTTGCCATATATCCGATATTCGTGTTAAGGCTTACCATGGTGCAGAGCGCAAACAGGAAGCGCACTACCGGCTGTATTCCGTAACTGTAGCGGTTGTAAAATCGTTTCAGATGTTCTTTCCATAGCAGAAGACTTGTCATCGAACCCTTCCTCCTCTGTTGTCCTTGGTCCTGTCGGTCCTGTCTTTGTTGTCATACTTCTTGACCAGGTGTCTCAGTCTGGAGGCATACATGGTCTGGGAACGGGACGCGTAGTCGTACCTTTTGGAATATACTATCCAGGTCACAAACAGGTAAAACGCCAGTCCCCCCACATAAAGGATTCCCCAGTTCCTGCCGCACTCCAGCAATTCTTCTATGCTCATGCCGCCCAACAGCACGTCCAGCTTGTAAAGGATCCACAGAAGAAGCATCAACAGATAGCAGAAGGTATAACCGAAAAAGGAGCGGAACATCTGTCCGCCGACATAATCCTTTTTAAAATAACGGTTAATGGGAAATATCTTCCTGCCCTCATTCTTTTCAAATATGGCCAGCCCAGTCATATATCTGACCTTTTCTTCGTTCAGCATACAGGTACCTCTTAGGCTTTTTCATAACATATCAATTTAGTATACCACAACTTTTTCAGATTTGCGACACTATAAATCAATTTTTATGATTTTGTAAGGAACTGGAATTCAGCTTAAGAAACCAGGGGAACCGGCGCCATCATACGCCCCCTTCCCCTGGGCGGCACTCCTATTTTCCCACCAGCACCATCACGGTCCTGGGACGAATCCTGAATCCTCCGCCCTCCAGGGGACCTGGAGCCGGCAGCTCCTCCCAGGTATCCGCGGCCACCTCCCATGCCATTGCGCCGGGAAGGGCCGGCAGCTCCACGTCCAGGGCCTCCCAGTATGCATTGGAAGCAATGTACACGGTCTGCGGGCCTTTTCCTTCCTCCTGTCCGGCAAACATGACTCCCACATATCGCTCATACTCCGCAAAGGAGCTGCACCAGGGCTTTACTCCGTGAAAGCTCACATCCGGGAAGCCGCAGGCCCCGCCGCTCACATTGGCCCGTACCAGACGGTGGGTCCTGCGGAACCGTATCATATATTGGAAAAACCGGAATATATCCTTATATTGCCCCAGCCTTCCCCAATCCAGCCAGGAAATCTCATTGTCCTGGCAATATGCATTGTTATTGCCGAACTGGGTGTTGCAGAACTCATCTCCTGCCAGGAACATGGGCGTTCCCCGGCTGCACATGAGAAGGGCGCACGCATTGCGCACCATGCGCCGTCTCAGTTTTTCCACCTGAGAATCCTCTGTCTCCCCTTCTGCGCCGCAGTTCCAGCTGTTGTTGTCATTGGCGCCGTCCGTATTGTTCCATCCGTTTGGCTCATTGTGCTTTACATTGTAGGAAAACAGGTCGTAAAGGGTAAAACCGTCATGGCAGGTAATGAAATTCACGGATGCGTTCTTCCTGTCATGGTCCGCATATATATCCCTGGAGCCGGCGATTCGCAGGGCAGCCGCCTGCGCCATGCCCTGGTCCCCCTTGATATGGCGGCGCATATCGTCCCTGTACCTGCCGTTCCACTCTGCCCAGCGGTTCCAGGACGGGAAGGTCCCCACCTGATAAAGACCGTCCGCATCCCACGCCTCGGCTATGAGCTTGACATCGCCCAGAATGGGGTCAAAGGCAAGGGCCTCAAGCAGGGGAGGCTTGCTCATGGGCGCGCCGTCCTCGTTGCGCGCCATGATGGAGGCCAGATCAAAGCGGAACCCGTCAATCCGGTAGGCCGTAACCCAATAACGGAGGCAGTTGAGAATCATCTGCTGGACAATGGGATGATTGCAGTTTAATGTATTGCCGCAGCCGCTGAAATTGTAGTAGTATCCCTCAGGAGTCAGCAGATAATATATATTATTGTCAAATCCTTTAAATGAAAAGAAGGGCCCGTTTTCATTCCCTTCCGCCGTATGGTTGAATACCACATCCAGATAGACCTCTATCCCGTGCTGGTTGAACACCCGTATCAGGTTTTTAAGTTCATTGCCCTCCCGGTTGTACTCTGTACCGGCCGCGTAGCTGGTATTGGGCGAAAAAAAGCTTACGGTGTTGTATCCCCAGTAATTATAAAGCTTCCGGCCATCCACCTCCCGGTAATCCTGCATCTCGTCGAATTCAAATATGGGCATCAGCTCCACCACGTTCACGCCCAGCTCCAGCAGATAGGGAAGCTTTTCCACCAATCCATCAAAGGTTCCGGGATGAAGTACGGCCGAGGAGCCGTGCATGGTAAATCCCCTTACATGAAGTTCATAAATGATTAAATCCTCCATGGGTGTCAGGGGCTGGGACATATCCGCCCAGTCAAAGTCATCCCTGACCACCCTGGCCTTATAGTGCTGGCATCCCGGCAGCGGGTCCCCCCACCGGCTCTGTCCGGTAACCGCCTTGGCATAGGGGTCCAGCAGATACTTGTTCTTATCAAATATAAGCCCCTTTTCCGGTTCATAGGGGCCGTCCACCCGGTACGCATACTCAAATTCACCGATATCCAGCCGGAACACAATCATGGAGTACACATTGCCGATGCGGTAATGCTTTGGAAAGGGCAGGACCGCATAAGGCTCCTCCTCTGTCCGCCGAAACAGCAAAAGCTCAATATCTGTGGCTCCATGGGAATACACTGTAAAGTTGACTCCCCCGGGTATGGCGGTGGCTCCGTTGATCTCATAGAATCCCGGCCTGACCGCGTATCCTCCCACGTAATCCATGGGTGCCAGGTGAACGGTGCCGGGCAGGGCCAGATGGTCGATACAGTTTGTTTTTTTATCCCATGTTATGCCGTCTGCGGGGCCGGCAGCTTTCTTTCCCTTATCCTCCATACATTCCTCCTATATGCGCCCTTGTGAGGCTGTTTCAGGCATTGTATTAACAATATACAACATCCCCGCCCATATTACAAGACTTGGAAAAGCCGCCGGACCCAATCTGGCCCGGCGGCTTTTCCCCTCCTGTCATTTTCTCCTCTGCGGAGTGCTGCCTCTGACAGTATTCCTTCTTAAATTTAATTCTGATACCTCTCCCATTTTATCTTTTCCATGGGCAGTTCATCCAGTTGATACGCAGGCGCCTCTGCCGCCGGCATTCCAAGGGCCAGGATGGCCTCCAGCCTGTAATGTTCCGGAAATCCCAGGCATTCCCTTACGTATTCCTCCGTGGTCTTTCCGTCCGCGTCCCTCAGCCTTCCCTGGACCCAGCAGCTGCCAATCCCCAGGCTGGATGCCATCAGATGCATGTTTGCCATGGCCACGGAACAATCCTCAATCCACACGTCCTGCTCCTTTTCATCGCCAATGACAACTATGGCGCACTGGGCCTGCCTGAGCATGCTCACGCCTCCTGCCCTGCATCCGGAGAGAGTGTCCAGGGTCTGCCTGCTGCGCACGGCGATAAACTCCCAGGGACGTTTTGCCTTGCCAGACGCAGATAAAAGGCCTGCCTGCAGCACTTTTTTAAGGTCTTCCTCCGGAATCGCCTCATTGCTGTAGTTCCTGATGCTGCGCCTCTTCCTCATAATCTCTAATAAGTCCATGGTCCCTTCCTTTCTGCCGGTGCATACCGCGGCTCCGGCTTACAGCTTCATGTAAGCTTCCAGCACATCCTTCATATCGCAGACCATGCCGTAATCCGCAATATTGAATATCGGCGCGCTTTCATCCTGGTTGATTGCCACAAACAGCTTGGTGTCTTTTATGCCTTCCGTGTGCTGGATGGCTCCGGATACGCCCAGGGAGATGCAGACCTTGGGCCGTATGGTGAATCCGGTCTGTCCAATCTGGTGCTCAAATGGAATGAATCCGGTATCTGCCAGCGGCCTGGTGCCTCCGATTGCAGCTTCCAGCTTTTCGGCAAACTTTTTTAAGAGCGTAAAGTTTTCCTCGCTCTCAGCGCCGCGTCCGCCGACCACCACAACCTCTGCTGCCAGGATGCTGTCCGTATCGCTTAATGCAGGCGCGCTCGACACTACCTGAATCCCGGATTCCGGGAGGGCGATGTCTTTATAATATACAACATCCGCCCTTCTGCCCTCCTCCGCCTCATAGGGAGTGTACACGCCGGGCCTTACTGTCATCATCTGGGGATAGACCCCTTTCTTTGTCACAATGGTGACAAATACATTTTCCCCAAAGGAGGGCTTGTTCTGCTTGATGTAAAAGCTGCCGTCCTCCCTGGTGTCCACGGCTAATTCCGTGCAGTCCGCCGTCATACCGCAGCCCAGACGGGCAGCCACTCTGGAAAAGACGGAGCGGCCTGTGGGAGTGGCCGGAATCAGCACGCTGGAAGGTTCCATGCGTTTCAGCATTTCCGCCATCACCTGGCTAACCGCGTCATCCTGGAACAGGCAGTCCCTGTCTGTCTCCACCACATATATCTCATCAACCCCAAGCTGTTCCAGCTGGGCCACCAGGTTCTTACCGTCCCTGGCCAGGACAGCGGCCTGTATCTTTTCACCGGTGGTTTCCTTGATGCAATGGGCTGCGCGGACCAGTTCTGCCACAACGGGTTCTAAGTTCCCATTATAATTTTCTGCAAAAACACAAATTCCGTTCGCCATCTATTCCTTTCCTTTCTCAATCTCAATCAGCTCCTTGAGTCTGGCCGCCAGCTCCTCCGGCGTGCCCGTAAGCATCCGGGCTTTTCTGGTGCTCTCAGGCTGGAATGAATCCGTTACCTCTGTGGGAGAGCCGGGAAGGCCAATCTCCTCCGCCTCCAGCTGAAGCTCTGCATTGGTATATACCTCCAGGGGCTTGTTCTTGGCCGCCCTCTTGGAGCGCAGGGTTGCCAGACGCGGCTCATTGCTTCCGAAGCATATGCTCACCAGGGCAGGCAGGGACGCCTTAATCTTCCACTCCATGCCCTGATACTTTTTCACAGCCGTGATACAGTCCTTGCCGCCCTCATCGTATAAGAGTCCCTGTACCTCAGCCACATGGGGGATGCCCATATATTCCGCCACCATGGCACCCACCTGTCCGGTGGCGCCGTCCGCAGACAGCGCACCGCTTAAGAGCAGGTCAAATGTTCCATATCTCTCAATGCTTTTTGCCAGCACCCTGGCCGTTGCAATGGTATCTCCTCCTGCAAGACACCGGTCCGTGATGAGGCAGCTCTCATCGCATCCCAGAGCCATGGCGTCCCGTAACGCCTTCTCAGCATCAGCCGGTCCCATGGTGAATACGGTCACCTTGCCGCCTGTCTGTTCCTTTAAAACCATGGCAGCCTCAATTGCGTTCAGGTCCGCAGGGTTAATCATGCCCTCTGAACTGGAACGAATCAGGGCATGGGTCACGGGGTCCACGGAAACATCATTGGAAACAGGAACCTGTTTTATAAGAACCGCTATATCCATATTTTCTCCTCTCCGCTGCCTTCTTATTTTAACAGACGCTCAAATGCCCAGTCTTCCAATAGCGGTGTCTTCTCCCCCCGCATAATGAATTTTGCAAGGTCCCTGCTGGCAGCAGGTGCCTCGATAACGCCGTTCCCGCCGTAACCGGTTGCCAGGATATAGCCCTCCACCGGTGTCTCTCCCAGAATCGGAAGGAAATCCTTTGGCTCCGCACGGTATGAAAGCCAGGATGATACCAGTCCGCTGTCCACGATTCCCGGTACCCTGCACTCTAACTGATCTAACAGGAAGTCAATGAAGTAATCATCGGTTCCGCCTGTGGCCGGAAGTTTGTCCGGATCCCACTGGCCTGCGTGCATAGGATTGCTTAAATCCATGGAAAGGTGGGACTTGCAGATAAAGATGTTGTCTCCTGCGCGCAGGGCGTAGAAGGCCGGGTATTTAAGCACCGGGAAGGTATAGCCTAATTTCTTGCCTGGAGGGCATAAGAAGAAGGCTTCTGCCTTTGTATGCCAGATCGGCACGTCCATGCCTACCATCTCGCCGGTAAATTTGCTCCATGGGCCGGTACAGTCCACAACATAGTCAAATTCATAATCCTGGCCGTCGTCTGTCTTAAGGCCTTTTATTTTATTGCCCTCTTTCAGAACTTCCGTCACCTTTACGCCGGTCTTGATAACGCCGCCGTTTTTCTGCATCTTCTTTGCGTAGGTGTTGGAGATCATGGTTCCGTCAAAGTATCCGTCATCCTGTGTGTAGCCTGCGCCCAGGATATTGTCTGTGGAGATATCAGGAAGGATTTCCTTAATCCTGTCCTTGTCCGTTATGTACTCGCCTGTATAACCGGCTGCCTTTGCCAGGGCGATGCCTGTCTTAATGGTGGCCTCTACCTTCTCATCTGTTGCGACCACCAGAGTACCTGTTTTATCAAATCCGGCGGAACCCTTTTCCTCTGCTTCCATCTTTAAATATGACTCAAAGCCATACAGCCTTACGTCCCAGTATCTGTTTCTTAAGGAATCGTCAAAGAGACATACGGTTCCAGCGGACTTTGCTGTGGAAGCTCCGCCGATGGTATCCTTCTCAAACACAATTACCTCTGCATTGTCATAAAGACTCAGATGATATCCGAGACATGTTCCTGAAATACCTCCGCCAATAATACCAATTCTTTTCTTTTCCATAACATTACCTGCCTTTCACATTTTATTTTTATTGTTTTTTACAGTGCTTATAGATTGTCTGCGCGAAGGACTGTCTCCAGCAGCACCCTGCATCCCAGTCCAATATCCTTTCCCTCTGTAAACTCATGTCTGGAATGGCTGATTCCGCCCACGCTCGGAACAAATATCATTCCTGTGGGGAAAACCGTTGTCATGAGCAGCGAATCATGGAAGGCCCCGCTTGGGACTTTGGCATACGGAATATCCAGTTTCCTGACAGACGCCTCAACGGCATCCCTTACCCATTCCGTCATCGGCGCAGGCTCATGGTAGGAGAACCGGTTGAAGCTGTACTCCTCCCCCATCTCCCGGCAGATTTCATCCAGGCATTCCCTCAGCTTCTGCTCTATGGTCTCCATAATTTTTTCATCCTGGTCACGTATCTCCAGGTGGAAGCCGGCCTCCCCAGGAATTACATTCACGGAGTTGGGCACCACCTTCATGGTTCCCACGGTGGCAACTGTAAACGGATTGCCGTACATGGCCACTATCTCCGGAACCTGGGCCACGAATCTGGCGGCAGC
>OHBA01001076.1_pt1 | contig 11352 bp, 9 predicted proteins | sample 1577281 | NCBI WGS metagenome assembly OHBA01 (sample SAMEA3879579, study PRJEB24766) | human gut metagenome | biome: human-associated habitat; feature: feces | place: USA | collected 1985/1987
CTGATCGTCCGGGTGGTTATACTCGTATTATCAAGACTGGTAACCGTTTGGGTGATAATGCAGAAATGTGCTTCATTGAGTTGGTAGACTATAATGCAAACATGGCTAAGGAAAAAGTTGCTAAGAAAGCTACACGTACTCGTCGTTCTAAGAAGAGTGCCGCTGCCGAAACTGCTGCTCCTGCTGCTGTTGAAGCTCCTGCAACTGAAGAACCGAAAGCTGAATCAGCTGAATAATTTTACAGTTATTCTTATTCGATATAGAAAAGGCTGCTCTGCAAAGAGTGGCCTTTTTATTTGAAGTAAATACCTTTTTATTTGAGTAAGGAGGAGCAGATTTTGGAATTGAGCCGTATAGAGTATACGTCTATTCCCTAATGATATTCACTTGTTTACTAATCCTAAGATAAATTAAAAGATAACCTGAATAAACTTTTCGTGAATAGAATCTGTTATATTTGCAGGAGAATATGGCAAAATTTGTAAAGGTAATATTGTTTCTGTTGCTTACGGTGACTCTCCATGGGGTAGCAAGTAACGTTTTCACTGAGAAACCGGTGGAACAGTCTGAACTTGCCATTACATATTCAATGAAACAACACGAGCAGATTAGTGCTCCTGACTTTCCTTATGCTCCAGTGGCTGAATTGAACAATCTTCAAAGTCACCAGATATCAGTGACACGTATTCAGCGTGTACAGCTTGGAGAGTATTTCACTACTTTAAGGAACCTACTGCAATGCTGCGCCGACCGTGAAAATTCTCTGTCACAGCATAGGGGGCGAATTTATAATACTACAACTTCTTATTACTGTCAGCCGTCGAGTGAGTACTATGTATTTACTTTAAGGCATATTATTATTTAGAATTCATTTATTGGTATTATTTGTTTTATGGTTATCGATATATTTTATACCGATGGTCCTTTTTATCTTTATATTATTACTAATAAATTAATTTTTAAATATTATGGCAACTACTCAAACTATTGATGCTACTATATTCGCATCTTCACATCCAGATATCGCTAAGCGTACAAGTATTTCCGGAGTTTTATTCTCTTCATTCATGTTGTTGGTGGGTATTTTAGCTTTTGCTTCTACTTTTGAACTGGAAGATAGGTCCTCTACTGTAAGTATGGCTTTAATGGTGTTCGGGACGGGACTATTCCTTGTAGGTATTTTCCGTCTTTTCTGGAAGTCAAAGGAAGTTGTTTATCTACCGACCGGAAGTATTGCAAAGGAACGCAGTGTCTTCTTTGATTTGAAGCACATGGATAAGTTGGTTGATATCGTAAATTCCGGTTCGTTCTCTGCAAATTCGGATATTAAGAGCGAAACAAGTGGGAACATTCGTATGGACGTAATTCTTTCTGAAGATAAGAAATTTGCTGCCGTACAGCTGTTCCAGTTTGTACCTTATACTTATCAGCCGATAACATCAGTGCATTATTTCACTAATGAAGATGCATCGGCTGTGGTCGCTTTTCTTTCAAAAAGTAATTTGAATTAGAAGCTGTTGAGCTAAGATTGTTACACAGAAGAAGGAACAACTTTAGTTTTTGATAAAGAGTGGGGATTAGTCGTCAATGACGGCGATCCCCATTTTTTTCATTAAGAAACAAGCGTTCATATTTTGGGCGACTCCGTTTCTCATTTGATAAGAGAAGGTGAGTTCGTTGTTCGTGATGTCCGCTTCGAAACAGTAGTTACGGATATTCTGTGGGAAGGATTCTATCAAGGTGCCGAGCAGAAGGTCGTGAGTAGCTATGATACCGTTGGCGTTCATATTCATAAACTGCTTGATGAGAGCGAAAGAGCCTTTTTGTTTATCCATAGAGTTGGTGCCTTTCAATATTTCATCAAGGATGATGAAAAGTTCCTCTCCTGCTTCGAGTTTGTCAATGATTAGTTTCAGACGTTTGAGTTCTGCGAAGAAGTAAGACTCGTTATCGGTGAGTGAGTCGCTTGTACGAAGGCTGGTGACGAGGCGTGCCGGATATATTTCCATTTGCTTTGCCCAAACCGGTGCACCTATGCAGGCTAAAAGATAATTGATGCCTACGGTACGCAGGTAAGTACTTTTACCGGCCATGTTGGCGCCGGTTATGATGATAAAGAAAGGACGCTTGTCGATATCTATTCCGTTTCGCACACATTTGTTGCGGTTCATAAGTGGATGACCCAAAGCTTCGGCTCGCAGATGAAAGGATTGAGAGCTGATTTTGGGGAAGATATAATCCGGATGATTGTATGTAAACGTTGCTAAAGAGCAGTAGGCGTCGATTTCTCCGATTGTTTCTATCCAGCGGGGGAGGTCGGAAGCATGAGTTTCTTTCCATTTCTCGATTCGCATTACTTGGCGCAGTTCCCAAAAAATAAGTCCGTTGAGGATTGTACTCATTAACAGGTTACTGCGTTGATCGAGCGCGTTCATCAGTTTCGATAGTTGGCGGACTGCCTGGGAAGCTGTTTGATTCTGGCTTGTAAGTTCCGTTTTGAGCTGTTGCAGAACAGGGCTGTTCATTTCCTTTTTCTCTGTGAGAAGAATTTGGTCGGCGTAAGTAGAGAGGATTTGCAATTTTTTGCCGTAAGTTGCTTGCAGTTTTGTGATACCTTTAGAAAAGATAGAACTGAAAATGACGAAACAAAAAAACACACCTCCGGGTACGGTGGCAGGAAGAATTCCTACAATGGCCGAACCTATGCATATAAGGTTGATGATGCTAACTACTGTCGGGATGATACGCAGTAGCGTATGCTTCCGGTAATAGCTGGGGCTTCCCGCCCATTCCCTGATTTCGTTGATATCGGCAGGTTTTCCTTTATAAAGTAATCCGAACAGACGGATTTGTTGCCGGTATTCCAGATCGGTTGATAATTCCCGGATAGCCTCCTGGCGTTGTTCGATCGATTCTTTTAGTTCCAGATGTGCGTTGAACCAATCAGCCAGATGTTGCTTGCCGACAGGCGTTGAAGTACGGTTGATATATTGGAAAAGCGAATAATCGCCGAATACATCCAAGTCATAAGTATAGAGATGCGCAGGGTCGATATATTCATTTCCGCTGTCGAAATCGGAAAAATCATATTGAATGGCCCGTAACTCCTGTTCGTTGATTTCTATTTTCTTTTTCAGATAATCTTTCCGGTAAAACCAGAGATTATGTCGTTTTACCAGCCAGATAAATGATATAAAAGGCAGAATGGCAAAGACGAAAAGAGATAACCAGCCGTCGCTCCAGAAGATAAAGGCTGCCGCTATGGCTTCTACAAATAGCACAAGGCGTAGAAGGCTGATATAATAGATGCGTTTCCGGGCCCTCTGAAGAGCTTGTTCCGACTCTTGAATAATTTGCTGATAGGTTGAGATTATATTTTCCAGTTTCTCCATAATTGCTTTGATACTTTTTGCGCAAAGGTAATATATTTAACAACGGACAGGCTATGAGCTTGTTTTTGTCAAGAGCAGATTTACTGTTTATTAACGCAAAGCGAATAGGAAGCGAAAATGAGAGCTGCCGGATGATGCATTCAGCTCTCGTAAATCCTCGATGCAGGAATAGCAAAGCCAATCTCGCGACTTATGAGAGCTAACCCTACGCTTTACGGGGACTAAACCTACGCTTTGGGAGTGCTAACCCCACGCTTAATGAATGTTGAGCCTGTGTTTTAGTAAAACAAAGCCTCTGTTTCACCCGAACAGAGCCTCCGTTTTATAAAAATAGAGCCTGCATTTCCTCAAAAACAAAAGGTGATTTCTTCTTTCGGCACGATCAGACATAAAAAAAGGGAGAATACACTGCTTCCCCCTTTACCTGCATATTAAATAGAAATATATTTTGTAATAACAGATACAAAGATAACACATCAGGAAGGCAAAGTCAAGTATTCAGTTACTTTTTTGGGGGCTCTTTTTCAAATTTGATGGTAATTTAGCAAGTCGGTGATGTCTTCATTCCTCTTTTGGGGGAAGGAAGGGGGCTGAAAGTCGAGGCGGCAGGTAGATGCACAGGGTTGATAATAAACGAATTATGTGTTTACCTACCACCTCCCCCTACGGGTACTCCTCCTTCCGGAAGGAGGAGAATGAAGATACCACCGATTTGCTAAATTACCATCAAATTTGAAGAAAACCCCTTTTTTTCAATATTTCTTTTTCTGTCCTTGCATTTATCCGCTAAAATGTATAACTTTCCACTCGAAAAGGCGTTAGAAAGGAAAGGAGGAAGGCTTATGAAAAAAAGATGTATCTTATGGCTGTTGATGAGCGTGATTGGCCTCCCGTTGATTGCGCAGAATATTATCTATTCCAACTTGAAAGAGTTGCTTGCTCAAAATGGAGACACCATAGCAGTGCTACGTGTGGAGAAACGTTCCAGAAATCAGATCGTATTGACAGGCGGGGCTGACTACCGTATAACGGCAGGCGATGATGAGTCTATGTGCCGCCGCTTGAAGAAACGTTGTTTTGCAGTGCGAAGTGAAGAAGGAGATTTATATTTGAACTGTCGCAAGCTGCGCTATAAGAAACTGCGTTTTGGGGCATGGTATGCTCCGGCAGTTCAGTTAGGCAAGAATATCTACTTCTGTGCCATGCCTTTGGGATCAGTTATCGGTGGCAATTTTGTAGAAGACGACGATGTAAAACTCGGAGGAAATATCGGTGACGCCCTTGCCGCTTCGAGCTTGGTGACCAAACGCGTTTGTTATGAACTGAATGGGGAAACGGGCAAGATTGAATTTCTCGGAAAAGATAAGATGCTTCAAATATTGGATAAGTACCCGGAATGGAAACAAGCTTACCTGAAGGAAGACAGCCAGGAGGCAAAAGACACATTCGACTATTTGCTAAAACTACGTGATAGTCAAGAGAAATAGGGCAGAGGATTCTTTGCCATAGCTATCGGTTGTGGTACGATTTATGATAAGGCGGTTCCGGTACGCCATATATGAGGTATAATACCTTTCTGATAATAAATCCATCATTTCCCTTGTCTTTTACTTTCTTTTTTCCTACATTGCGGAGAGTTATCAAACTGTATTGCTTACAGTTTGTAGTCTTTAATTCTGCTTATTATGAAGATAACTCTTGGCAATACACTACCTCCTTATCCGGCTTTTGTCGGGTGTACCCCTTCCGATACCGATAAAACTTTACCTCGCATCTCCTTCCTCTTTATCTTTGTGCTGTGTTTGGTCCGTATTTCCTCTTAACACTTGTTTTCATTTCTGTCCAACGAATGATAATATTTATCAAATGGGCTACAAATAAATGGAAACTTGATTTCTTAATTGAGTTTTCTATATATCTTTGTTCCGTTTTTCCTCCCGATGCAAGGGAAAACAGAAAACTGGATTATAATGAAATAGAAAACGAACGATGACAGAACATGGAAAAGACGCTTCCCAACGGGCGGAGTTGAAAGAACGGATTATAGCAACGGCAACAGAGGCTTTTACTACAAAAGGTATTAAGAGTATTACGATGGATGATATTGCAGCAGCATTAGGTATCTCCAAACGTACGCTTTATGAAGTTTTTGTAGATAAGGAATCGTTGCTGAAGGATTGTATACTGACGGTGCAGGCAGAAAGAGACCGGTATTTACAGGAAGTTTATGAGCAGTCCCACAATGTGTTGGAAGTGATACTTGCCGTATTCCAAAAGAGTATTGAGATGTTTCATAAGACGAACAAGCGTTTTTTTGAAGACATCAAGAAGTATCCGAAGGTATATAATATGATGAAAGAGCGCAGCGAGAGTGATTCGGAGAAAACCATGTCCTTTTTTATGTTGGGAGTGGAGCAAGGCATTTTCCGTTCGGATGTCAACTTTGCAATCGTCAATTTGCTGGTACGCGAGCAGTTCGATGTGCTGTTGAATACGGATGTATGCAACGAATATTCCTTTATAGAGGTGTATGAGTCTATTATGTTTACCTATATACGCGGCATCTCTACGGAGAAAGGCGCGAAAGTACTGGAAGATTTTATATCAGAATATCGTAGGAGCCGCATAGAATAAGCGACCGATGAGGTTCTGGAGACAAACAACTAAAAGATCAATTAGAAACTAGTTTTATGAACAGAATGAAGAGACTGACAGGTAGGAAGATACTTCTGGCAACTGTTGCACTTTGCGCATTTGGCATTGCAAAAGCGCAAAACGCACAAGCGGCGAAGGACACACTGACCTTAACCTTGGACAAAGCCTTAACAATTGCGTTGGATGAGAATCCTACGATGAAGGTGGCGGCAGAAGAAATTGCTTTGAAAAAAGTAGCCGGCAAAGAAGCATGGCAAAGTCTGCTGCCTGAAGCAAGCATCGCTGGTTCGCTGGACCATACGATTAAAGCGGCTGAAATGAAACTGAACGATATGTCGTTCAAAATGGGGCAGGACGGAACGAACACCGCCAATGCCGGACTAAGCATTAACCTGCCTTTGTTTGCACCGGCTGTCTATCGGACAATGTCGATGACAAAGACGGATATCGAACTGGCAGTAGAGAAGTCTCGTGCTTCCAAACTGGATTTGGTGAATCAGGTGAGTAAAGCCTATTATCAACTGATGCTCGCACAAGACAGCTACGACGTGCTTCTGGGAAGCTACAAACTGGCGGAAGACAACTTTAACATCGTCAATGCCAAATATGAGCAAGGCGCAGTGAGTGAATATGATAAGATCAGTGCTGAGGTACAGATGCGCAGCATTAAGCCGAATGTGATTTCAGCAGCCAATGGGGTGACTCTGGCGAAGTTGCAGTTGAAAGTGTTAATGGGAATTACCGCCGACGTAGAACTTAAAACAGAAGACAGTCTGACGAATTATGAAACGGCTGTATTTGCCAATCAACTGAAGGATGAAGAAGTCGGATTGGAGAATAACACTACCATGAAGCAGTTGGACTTGAACATGAAAATGTTGGAGAAGAGCTTGAAGGTCGCAAAATCAAGTTTTATCCCTACGTTGTCGATGAGTTTCTCATATAACTATCAGTCCTTGTACAACCCGAATATTAACTTCTTCGAGTATAATTGGAGTAATAGTTCCAGCCTGATGTTCAACTTGAGCATTCCTTTGTACAAAGCAAGCAACTTTACGAAAGTAAAATCTGCCCGTATCCAGATGCGCCAACTTGATTGGAACCGCATTGACACGGAAAGAAAGCTGAATATGGAAATCGTAAGTTACCGCAACAACATGGCTGCCAGCTCTGAGCAGGTGGTCAGTAACAAGGAAAACGTGATGCAGGCTGAGAAGGCGGTACTGATTGCCGGCAAACGCTACGATGTCGGTAAGGGTACAGTGCTCGAACTGAACAGTTCGCAAGTATCTCTGACTCAGGCTCAACTCACTTATAACCAATCCATTTATGATTATCTGATTGCTAAGGCAGATCTCGATAAGGTGCTAGGAAAAGAATAAAGATAGACAACTAAAAAAATTACAACTAAGGAATATGAAAAAAAGTATCCAATTAGTAGCCCTGCTGTTAACCGTGGTTATGGGCTCATGTACGGGTGGAAAAGATAAAGCTGCTACGGAACACGTGGTTGAGAAGCCCAAAGTAAAGGTGGCCGATGTGAAAGCCCGTCCCGTAGACCAGATTCAGGAATATACGGCAACAGTAGAGGCGGAAGCGAAGAACAACATCGCACCTTCATCTCCTGTGCGTATCGACCAGATTTTTGTAGAAGTGGGCGACCGTGTATCCAAAGGTCAGAAATTGGTACAAATGGACGCAGCCAATCTGAAACAGACAAAATTGCAACTGGACAATCAGGAAATAGAATTCAACCGTATGGACGAACTGTACAAGGTCGGCGGTGCATCCAAATCAGAATGGGATGCTTCGAAAATGCAGCTCGACGTACAGCGCACAGCCTATAAGAATCTGTTGGAAAACACTTCTTTAGTAAGTCCTATTAATGGGGTTGTCACAGCCCGCAATTATGACAACGGAGATATGTATAGCGGTGGAAATCCTGTGCTGGTAGTAGAACAGATCACTCCGGTGAAACTCATGATTAATGTATCTGAGAGCTACTTCACGCAAGTGAAGAAAGGTGCGCCGGTAGATGTAAAACTGGATGTATACGGTGACGAGATATTTAAAGGTACCATTAACCTGATTTATCCGACTATCGACGCTGCAACCCGTACTTTCCCGATAGAGATCAAGCTGGACAACAGAGATCAGCGTGTTCGTCCGGGAATGTTTGCCCGTGCAACGCTAAACTTCGGTACGGCCGACAATGTCGTTGTTCCCGATCTTGCTATCGTGAAGCAAGCCGGTTCAGGTGACCGTTATGTGTATGTTTACAAAGACGGCAAAGTATCTTATAATAAGGTAGAGCTGGGTAGACGTATGGGGACGGAGTATGAGTTGAAATCCGGTGTGCCCAATAATTCGCAGGTAGTCGTTGCCGGTCAGGCACGTTTGGCGAATGGCGTGGAAGTAGAAGTAGAAAAATAATACCTTATCACCTTAACACATTATAATATATGAGTTTATACGAAGGTGCGGTTAAGAAACCGATTATGACCTCCCTCTGCTTTCTGGCAGTGGTGATCTTTGGCCTTTTCTCTTTGTCCAAGTTACCTATCGACTTGTATCCGGATATTGATACGAATACAATCATGGTAATGACTGCTTATCCGGGGGCAAGTGCTTCGGATATAGAAAATAATGTGACTCGCCCGTTGGAAAATACGTTGAACGCGGTGAGCAACCTGAAACATATTACCTCCCGTTCTTCAGAGAATATGTCATTGATAACACTGGAGTTCGAGTTTGGTAATGATATAGACGTCCTGACGAATGATGTACGCGACAAGCTTGACATGGTAAGTTCACAGCTTCCCGACGATGTCGAGAATCCGATTATCTTCAAGTTCAGTACGGATATGATTCCTATCGTACTGCTTTCCGTCCAGGCGAAAGAGAGCCAGTCGGCACTTTATAAAATTCTGGACGACCGCGTGGTGAATCCCTTGGCACGTATTCCCGGTGTGGGTACAGTATCTATCAGTGGTGCACCTCAGCGTGAGATCCAAGTATACTGTGACCCCAATAAACTGGAAGCATACAACTTGAGTATCGAAACGATCAGTTCCATTATCGGGGCTGAAAATAAGAACATTCCCGGGGGTAACTTCGATATCGGTAGCGAGACATATTCGTTGCGTGTAGAAGGAGAGTTTGATGATTCCCGCCAGTTGGCAGATGTAGTGGTTGGCACGCATAATGGAGCCAATATCTTTCTACGTGACGTTGCCCGTATCGTCGATACAGTAGAGGAGCGTGCGCAGGAAACCTATAACAACGGTGTGCAGGGAGCTATGATTGTTGTTCAGAAACAATCGGGTGCCAATTCGGTAGAAATCTCCCGCAAGGTAGAAGAGGCACTTCCCCGTTTGCAGAAAAACTTGCCGAGTGACGTGAAGCTGGGAGTGATTGTCGATACGTCTGACAATATCTTGAACACGATTGATAGTTTGGCGGAAACCGTAATGTATGCTTTGCTGTTCGTTGTCATTGTCGTGTTCCTTTTCCTGGGACGCTGGCGTGCAACCTTGATTATCTGTATCACGATTCCGCTTTCGTTGATCGCTTCCTTTATCTATTTGGCGATTACCGGAAATACGATCAACACGGAAACGTTCTACTTCTTGTACCTTGGCAAGTTCTGGTTTAAATTCTTCTACGGCTCGACTCATATCGGCATCATTAGGCGCTCCGTTCTGCAAAGCGCGATAAATAACCGTTGCGTATTCGTAACGAGTCATCGCACGATTCCCTTTAAATTCGCCATCCGGATACCCCTCCAAATACCCTTTGTCCGCCAAAGACTTCACATACGTGTAAGCCCAATGATCTTTCGGTACATCCGGGAAGGTAACGTCTTTAGTAGACATAGACACCTTACCGCTCATGAGTTTCTGAATCATTTCATCTTGCTTTGCTACAATCTGCTTTAATTCTAATACATCCTTAGCCAGGGCCACGCGGGAACGGCTCACATGGTTATGCTGTCCAAGCTTGAAGGTCACGCCGGCATTCACCATATTTTCACCACCGCCGAAGGAACCACCGACAGAGAACATGGTGTCTTCATTAGGACGGTAGAAGGCACCTACGGCTACCGCATGGGCATCTTTGTAATTGCCATATCCTGCGGCAAAGTCCCATTTATCATCCGGGTCAAAATCCTGGGGATGAAGAGCTGCCAGAGCGGCTGCCCCCGCACCAACTCGATCTACCCGGTCACCCAATTTCGTAAGACTGTTCCCTATATGAGTAACTCGAGTATCCAGATTGCTGATGTTATCTGCATTATTCTTCACCTGACTATCCAGGATAGTCAGATTTTGGGCTGCCGTATTATCTGCCTTCACATAGGAACCATCGTTCGTTACACGGGTTTCATGATATACAGTCCCACCCGTTACGATTCCGGTGTTTCCATTGGCCACCTGTCCATCTGCCTTTACATTGATTGTATAGGTAGAACTTCCATCCGTATTTGTGGTCTCATCAATATTAACATTTTCTCCGGCAGTTACTGTATTTCTTGTATCGGCGCTGCCGGCAATGGCAGATAAATCCACAGACCCCGTTACGGCATTCCCTGCTGTATCAGTCACATTCATGGAAAGTGTATTGCCGGAAAGGCTAAGCCCGTTAGCATTAGTTACCAACGTATCATTACCATCAGAAGCTCCGGCAACGGCTTTCTTCAACTGCGCCACATTGACAGCGTCGGTATCTGCCGTGCCCGCTGCTACACTGGTAATCTGACGGGTAATACCATTTCCCACATCACCTACAGATACTGCTGCCGATGTAGCCTTCCATGTGGAATTCGTTTCTGTCGAAGCAGCTCCTGTAGCCGGATCATATCCTGCGGCCCCCTTATCTACCGTAGCATTGGACTTGTAACCAAGAGCCACTCCGCCTTCTTTGCTGACTTTTGCATCATACCCGATTGAAGTCGTATTGGCCGAACGGGTATCTGCACTGGAAAGGCCGCCGATGGCAATCGTATTATTGGCCGTCACGGTATGGTCATTTCCCATGATAATATTATTGGACGCATTAGTTACGGTATTTTTAAAGCCGGATACGGAATTTAATTTGGCAATATTACCGGCCGTACCCGTAACTTTATTATTAACACCAGTAATTTGTGTTTTCTGGGTATAATCGGCTTTGTTACCGCCACCAATAGCCATTGTAGAACCTCCACCATCAGATTCGCTTGTTGCTTCACGCAATATATTTGCTAAATCTTTAGCTGAAGTCGGCGTGGTCGAGAATAGCCCTCCTGGCAAACCGGATATGGAGG
>OHBA01001092.1_pt1 | contig 11183 bp, 8 predicted proteins | sample 1577281 | NCBI WGS metagenome assembly OHBA01 (sample SAMEA3879579, study PRJEB24766) | human gut metagenome | biome: human-associated habitat; feature: feces | place: USA | collected 1985/1987
ACTGCCTTCAGATATTTATATTCGATTTCAAATTCCTCGAATGACAGATCATCCATATAGATAATGAAGCGGTAGTTGCGGTTTTTAATCTTGGCAATCACCTGCGACAAGTCGCGGAACTGGTGCTTGTAGATTTCAATCATCCGCAGGCCCTGATCATAATATTTGTTGATAAGCGCCTTAATGCTGCTGGATTTGCCTGTACCGCTGTCGCCGAAAAGCAGCACATTATTTGCCGGGCGGCCTGCTACAAAAGCCTCCGTATTTTCCAACAGGCGCTTCTTCTGGTCCTCATAACCGATGAGGTCAGCAAAGATAATCTGCTCCGTATTGGATATCGGCACCAACTCCGGCTCGCCCTGCTGCGCCTGCGCTATACGAAAGGCCTTGTTCAGACCAAGCTTGCCCACGCCGTAATCATGATAGAATTTAGTGACGCAGGCGAAAAACTCATCAGCATCGGCAGCCTTTTCCAAAGCAGTGCTGAGCGCCTGCACCTTGTCGCTGATATTTTTGTTGTAACGACGCTCCTGCTTCACCACAGCCTGATAATTGCTGATTAACGAAAAGCAGTTAATCCCCAGTGCACGCTCCAGCTCGCTGAAATCATAGGCAAACAGCTGCTGAAAAATTTTAAAGTCATGCTTGGCAAACTGATTAACGCTGCCATCGCAGGCACCAACCTTTTCACAGGTAATGGCAAAGGGATTTTCACAGCTGACGAGCAAAAACGCCAGATAATTATGCCAAAGATTTTTGTCAAAGCCATAAACGGTGCCAATATCAAGCAGCTTATGTACCTGCTCATAAATTTCCGCTGTCAGCTCCTCGCGGTTATAATCACCTGCTGCAAATTCAGCGCAGATTTCTGCCAACGGCTCCAGCAAATTGTCCGCCGGCAGGTTGCGGTACACAACTAATTGTGATACAAGCTTATGCATATCTTTCCCCTCAAATATCTCTATTTTATAAATTCAAACTTCTCTGTATCGAACATACCCATATCTGTAATACGCAGCTTGGGAATAACAGGCAGCGCCATAAAACTCAGGCTGATGAACGGGTCGATGCCGTCCGATACACCCTGCGCATGTGCCTTCGCCGCAATCTCATCAAGACTGCCGATAAGCTCTTCGGCAGGCGCGCTGCTCATCAGGCCGCAGATATTCAGCGGCAGTGTATCGACAACCTCGGTGCCCTTGACCAAGGTATAACCGCCCTGTACGCGTACCAGCTCCTTAGCCGCAACATTCATTGCTTCCGGACTTGTGCCGATAACAATCAGATTGTGTGAATCGTGTGCCACCGTTGTCGCTACTGCGCCGTCCTTCAGCCCGTAACCACGCAAGAGGCCGAGTCCCACATTACCGGTGCCGTGATGTCTTTCCAGTACGGCAATCAGGTGCACATCGCCTTTTTCCAGAGCAGCGGCAATATCCTTACCCATAATAGTGCTCTTCTCGGTAAAGATTTCACCGGGAAGCATAGTGATAACAGGATATTCCCTGTCATCGGCAAAATGCGATAAAGCGAAGGTATCGGCACCAAAGGCTGCAGGCTTCACGCTGCCCTGCAGGCTAGCATTGGGAATAACAGGCGCAATCTTTTCGCAGGCCTTGAGCGCATCCACACCCTTATGGAAAACAGCCTGCGGCGTAAGGCTTTGCAGGTTGTCAAAAACTACTAAATCCGCCTGCCAGCCGGGAGCAACGGCACCCACGCGGTGCAGGCCGTAAATACGCGCAGCATTGATGGTTGCCAGACGCAAAGCACGCACAGGCTCCATGCCCAATTCTATCGCCATTTGTACGCAGTGACGGATAGTGCCCTCGCGGCGGATATCGGCAAGATGCTTATCATCGGTGCAGAAGGCCAAACTGCTGACATCAACGCCCTCATCAATAACGCCGCGCAAAATTGCTGTCAAATTACGTGAAGCACTGCCCTCACGCACCAGCACTGCCAGACCGTTGCGCAGCTTTTCCTTCGCCTCGTCCCAGCTGATGCTTTCATGGTCGGTATCAATGCCGCTGGCAACGTAGGCAGCCAGCTCCTTGCCACGCACGCAGGGTGCGTGGCCGTCGATTACGCGGCCCAAACTCAAAAACAGGTCCAACTTTTTCTGTACCTCGGTGGAATTATAAATAACTCCTGGCACGTTCATCATCTCGCCCATGCCCAGTACACCCGGCTCATTGACTAGCTTAATCATATCGCGTGCGTCCATCACGCAGCCGCTGTGCTCAAAGCGTGTCGCAGGCACGCAGCTCGGCAGGTTCACATAATAGTTCAGCGGCATCTGTCCGCCGGCCTCCAGCATATAGTGAATGCCTGCCGCACCTGCTACGTTGGCAATTTCGTGCGGGTCGGTAATCAGCGTGGTTACGCCCCAGCGCAGCTCCTCAGCGCAGTAATGCTCAGGCACAGCCATAGAGCTTTCTACATGGCAATGTGCATTAATCAGACCGGGGGCAACATATGCTCCCTTCAGGTCGATGATTTTTTCTGCCTTGTCATAGCTGCCGACGCCGGCAATCATGCCCTCGGCGATAGCAACATCAGCTTCATAAATTGTTTCGGTCAGCACGTCAACAACCCTGCCGTTCTTCAAAAGAATATCAGCAGGGCTGTTACCGAGTGCGACCGCTCTTACACGGTCCATCATATTTTTACCTCAATCCTTTTACACGTAAATATATTTCAGGATAAAGATTACTGCCAGCACATATACAATCCAGCTGGTTTTTTTGTTTTTGTATTCACCGCTGAGCAGGTTAATTGCCACATAGGAGATAACGCCCATGGAAATACCTTCGGAAATGGAATACATGAACGGCATTGCTACAGCTGCGATAAAAGCAGGAATAGCTTCGGTCATATCGTCAAAGTCTACATTCAGCAGGCTGCTTACCATCAAAAAGCCTACAATTACCAGTGCCGGAGCAGTAGCAAAGGCAGGAATTGCCAGGAAGATAGGTGCAAAGAACAAGCTGAGGAAGAAGAGAACAGCTGCAGTAACAGCAGTCAGACCTGTACGGCCGCCGACAGCAACGCCGGCGCTGCTTTCTACGAAGGTAGTAACGGTAGAAGTACCCAGCAGCGCACCGCCGGTAGTAGCGATGGAGTCAGCCAGCAGAGCGCCTTCAATCTTCGGCAGCTTGCCATCCTTATCCAGCATTTTAGCCTTGGAAGCAACACCAATCAAAGTGCCGAGGGTATCAAACAAATCTACAAACATGAAGGAAAGCATAATTGTAATGAAATTAAAGGTAAAGATAGCACTGAAATCCAGCTGCATAAAAGTCGGTGCCAGGCTGGGAACGGAAATACCGTTAGCAAAGCTGGGCATAACGGAGAACATGCCGAGTTTCGGATTCGGTACATAAATACCGGTCAGCTCGCAAATCATGCCTAAGCCCCAGGTAACCAGAATACCAACGAGGATACCGCCGGGAACCTTTTTCGTCATCATTACCGCAGTAAGCAGAATACCGATAAGCGCCAGCAAAGCACCGATACCGGTGGACCAAAAGGTGCCGTCTGCCAAAGCAGCCTTAAACGGATACAGGCCAACAAGAGTCGGTCCGGCAACAACGAGCTTGGAATTCTGCAGGCCGATAAAGGTGATGAACAGACCGATACCGCTGGTAACACCAAACTTCAGCGCAGGCGGAATGGAGTTGAACAACGCTTCGCGCACCTTAGTCAGGGACAGAACAATGAACAGAATACCTTCAATAAAAACTGCTGCCAATGCAACCTGCCAGCTGTAACCCATCTGTCCTACAACAGTATAAGCAAAAAAGGCGTTCAGGCCCATACCCGGAGCCAGGGCAAAAGGATAGTTAGAGAACAGCGCCATGAGCAGAGTACCAAGACAAGCACCCAAAGCAGTAGCTGTAAATACAGCGCCCGCATCCATACCGGCAGCACTTAAAATGCCGGGGTTAACAGCTAAAATATAAGCCATCGTCATAAAGGTGGTGATACCGGCAAGAATTTCTGTGCGGACATCCGTCTGATGTTCCTTCAGGCGAAATGTTTTTTCCAAAAAGTCTGTCATTATTATAGCCTCCTATGCTATCTATTTGCCCAAGCTGCAGGGCCCGGGCACAATAATAAAGATTAAGACTGCCTGCACAGCCGTCAAGCCATTAATATGTTAAAATCTCCGGACCGTTTTCTGTAATCAGAATCTGATGCTCCCATTGAGCGGAAAGACTGCCGTCACAGGTATAAACAGTCCAGTTGTTGGCTTCGTCAACAAAGATATCTCTGTGTCCCATGTTAATCATCGGCTCAATAGTAAAAATCATTCCCGGTACAAGCACCATACCGGTTTTGCGCTTGCCTACATGGCAGACGAACGGATCCTCATGGAATTCTACACCAACGCCGTGGCCGCCGAATTCTTCGACAACGGAATAGCCGTGCTTATGTGCCAGCTTGGAAACAGCAGCTCCGATATCTCCCAAAAACCCCCAAGGCTGAGCTGCTTCAATACCGCGCAGCAGACATTGCTTGGTAATTGCAACCAAATCTGCAGCCGGCTTAGCAACCTTGCCAATCATAAACATACGGGATGCATCAGCATAATAACCATTGTAAATAGTAGAAACGTCTACGTTCACAATGTCACCGCTGCGCAGTACTTCATGCTCGCTGGGAATGCCGTGGCAAACCTGGTCATTGATAGAGGTACACACGCTCTTCGGGAAGCCCTCATAACCCAACGGTGCAGGGATAGCGTTATGCGCTACTGTATATTCGTAAACGATTCTGTCGATATCATCAGTAGTCATACCTGCCTTAATATATTTGGCAACCTCATCCAATACACCGGTATTGATTTTGCAGGCTGCACGGATACCTGCAATCTGCTCCGGGGTTTTAATCATATCGCGGTCAGGAACCTCGCAGCCCTGAGCCTGCAGCAACGCAATTTTGGCATCATTCATTTTGTGGCAATCTGCATATGCTTTACCGCTGCCACACCAACATAATTCTTGGTCCAAAGAAAACACTCCTTATCTAAATAATTGTTACAACTTGTACATTACAACCTTATAGCTTCTATTTTACCACATATTTAAGGGAAAAATCACATTTTTGGCTTAAAATTCTCTTACAACGTTCGGTTTTTTGTGTTAAAATTATTTTATATGACTCAATATTAAGAAAGGAAATTTTTATGGAAGCATATGCAATGTATTTTATCGATTTAATTCTGCACCTGGACAAGCATCTGCCGGAAATTATGATGGCCTACGGTCATCTGATTTACGCCATCCTGTTCATGGTAGTGTTCTGCGAAACCGGTCTCGTAGTCACCCCGTTTTTACCGGGCGATTCGCTGCTTTTCGCCTGTGGCGCCCTTGCCGCTGCCGCACCCGAAGGCATGGATATAAAAATTATCGTGCCCATCTTTTTACTTTCGGCTGTGCTGGGCGACGCCTGCAATTATATGATAGGCGAGCATCTCGGTATACACATGATTAAGAAGAATATCATTAAGAAGGAGCATGTCGACAAGGCCAGCGCATTTTATGACAAGCATGGTCATAAGGCAATTTTTCTGGCCCGCTTTGTGCCGATTGTTCGCACCTTTGCACCCTTCGTTGCCGGCATCGGCAAGATGCACTACCTGACCTTTGCTCATTACAATGTCATCGGTGCCGTAGTGTGGGTATTTCTCTTTGTCGGCGGCGGTTACTTCTTCGGTAACATCCCTGCCATCAAGCATAATTTTACGCTGGTAACTTTGGGTATCATCGTCTTCTCCCTGCTGCCTGTGTTATATGAATTCGTAGGCAAGAAAATTTTAGGCAAGAAATAAGACGGTCTTGGAATTTTGATAACAGGCTCTCCCCAAGGAGAGCCTTTACACAGTTAAACTCCAACGTACATATATAAATTTTTAAAATTGAGGGTGATTTAAAATGACTTATCGTTTTAACAGTGATTACACCGAAGGCTGCCATCCTGCAGTCCTGGAAAAACTCGTGCAAACCAACATGGAACAGACTGACGGCTACGGCCTTGATCCATACTGCGACGAAGCACGCAAATTGATTAGAGAAGCCTTCGCCTGCCCGAACGCTGACGTACATTTTCTCGTTGGCGGCACCCAAACCAACCTGACGGTTATCTGCGCTGCATTACGTCCGCATCAGGCTGTTTACGGCGCTGTTCCCAGCCATATTAATACGCATGAGGCCGGTGCTATTGAGCATGTAGGCCACCGCGTACTGCCACTTCCGAGCGAGGACGGCAAGCTAACCGCAGAGCAAATCCGCCACGAATGGAAGATGTACGATACTGATCCAAGCCGCGAGCATTGGGCTCAGCCGAAAATGGTTTATATCTCCCAACCGACAGAAATCGGCAGCATGTACAGCAAAAAAGAGCTGCAGGATTTATATCAGGCCTGCAAGGACTGCGGTCTTTACCTCTTTGTTGACGGCGCACGCTTAGGCTATGTTCTCGGCGCTCCCGACAACGATATGACTGCTGCGGATTTAGCAGCAAACTGCGACGTTTTCTATATCGGCGGCACCAAATGCGGTTCTATCATGGCCAAAGGACGTCTGCTCGGCGTACAGTTTGGCGCAATTATGAAGGATAATCTTTACAGCAAAATCTGCGGTAAGGGCACACTGCAGGCGCTGAAAATCCGTGATGCACTGTTAGCCAAAGGCTTCAAGTTCGTTACCGAATCCCCCACCAACCAGCAATTTGTGATTATGACTCCGGCACAGTTTGAAAAGCTGAGCGAGGAATTTGCTCTCAGCCATATTGCTTACCTGGAGAACGGCAATTACAGCGTGCGCATCTGCACCAGCTGGGCAACCAAGGACGAAGAGGTTGACAGACTCATTGCTATGATCAACAAGCTGTAAGCTTGACAGAAAACGTAAATTTGCTATAATAAAAATAAAGAGAGACTCTGACAGTCGCGTGTCAGCCCTCTCTGTTGATTGTTGTTATTTGACAAAAGGCTGACATTGACCTCTAATGTCGGTCTTTTGTTATATTGTAAGCAAAATTACTTACGTTTAGACATAATGGTCACAATAAGCAAACCAAATGTTAACATTATCTGTAACGCTTCGGCTACTGTCATGCTCCCACCTCCTTACGGAGGAACCGACCTGTCAGAATCTCTAGTGTTATTATAACAGCTATCCTATTTATTGATAATATGTTCACGAAAAAAAAGGACGTTCGTTTGACCGTCTTTTTTATTTTGCTCTTTTTACTTCAACTTTTCTACAACGCTCTGCAGCTTTTCCTGCCAGTCGGCGCAATAATCCGCACCGCCCTGCGCGCAGTCGCTCTTGCCGCCGCCACGGCCGCCAAAGGCTTCGTTGAGCAGCTTAATAACACTACGGCAATCGCCTGCAGTATCAGCTCCCAAAGCAACTGCGTAGCTGATGCGCTCAGGCTGCACTGCTACCAAAAGGCTCAGCGTGTTTTTCAAGGCAGTAACCTTCGGCAGAAAGGCTTTGATATCCTTGGCATCGTGACCTTCCATAGGCAAAGTCAAAACCTTTACTCCATCAGCATTCACCGGTGCAGCAGCATATGTTTCCTGCAGCTTTTCTTCTTCAATCTTCAGCAGCTTGCTCTTGGCAATGTCAAGCTGTGCAAGCAAATCAGCTTTCTGCTTACTTACGGCAGCAGGCACCTGCTCGGGCTTTACGGAAAGACTTGCAGCGACGCTAAGTAATGTGCTGTTCTTGGCGTCCGCATCAAGCAGTGCTCTGCGGCCGCAGACAAACTCTACGCGGCAACCGCCCTTATGCTTTTCATGACGGATGACCTTAACACTGCCCAGCATCCCTGTAAACGGAGGATGCGTACCGCAGCAGGTACAGATATCGGCATCCTCAACGGAAACGATACGCAGCGTGCCTGTCAGCTTGCTGTTGAACTTACGCATTTTATCCTTCAGCTTGACAGCCTCTGTGCTGTCCATATAGCTGATATGTACCGGGCGATTCTCCCAGATGATTTCATTCGTATATAATTCTGCCTGCAGCAGCTCCTCGTCCGTCAGCTCCTTATCAAGGTCAATGAAAACATCATCCTCATTCATATGAAAGCCGATGTTGTTGGCCTTAAACAGCTTCCAGCAGGCGTAGGACAAAAGATGCTCGCCCAAATGCTGCTGCATTCTGTCCAAACGCACAGACCAGTCCAGCACAGCCTCTGCCTCGGCGCCAACCTCCAACGGCTTGTCGCACTCATGGTAAATGTGACCATCCTTTTCACTTACATGGCTTACGACCGCATCAGCCAGCTTGCCTCTGTCGCTCAGCTGACCGCCTCCCTCCGGGAAGAAAACTGTCTGGTCCAGCTCAACCAGATATTTGCCATCCTTCGGCGTGCAGGTCGTAACCTTCGCCACGCACTGTTTGAGCAAAGAATTATTTTCAAAAAGCTTAATTGTCATTTTTTATTCCCCCTCATGAAATCTATCTGTCTCTAATAACCATTATTGTATCACTAATTTGCTAAAGTGTTATAATCAGTTATACAAGTCCAAAAAAATTCTATTGAAGCGAATAAGGAGCAATAAATGTTTCAAAATTTACTCTTTGATTTAGACGGTACCCTGACAAATTCCGCCGAAGGTATCACCAAATGCGTACAATATGCCCTGCGCGCTCAAAATATTGAAGAGCCTGATTTGAAAAAGCTGGAGGTTTTCATCGGTCCGCCTCTGCGCGACAGCTTTATCAAATACTACGGCATGACCAGAGAAGAGGCTGAGGCCGGTGTAGAAAAATATCGTGAACGCTATACCGATATCGGCATCTGGGAAAACAAGGTTTATCCCGGTATTATGGAGCTGTTGGCTGACCTGCAGCAGGATGGCCGCCGCCTCGGCATGGCTACCGCCAAGCCGGAGGTTTTTGCACTGCGAATTGCCGAACGCTTTGGCTTCAACCCCTATCTGGAAGATATTACCGGCTGCAGCCTGGACGGCAAAACCGATAAGAAAGCTTTAGTAGTTGCTGCCGCTCTGGAAAAATGGCAGCTTACTACACCCGAAGCTAAAAATACTGTAGCACTTATCGGTGACCGCCGCGAAGACGTTCTCGCCGCTCACGCCAACGGCATCGCCTGCATCGGCGCAGGCTTCGGCTTCGGCAGCTACGAGGAGCTGTCGGAAGCAGGTGCCGATTACTATGTTGCCGATGTTCCGGCCTTAGCACGCTTTCTGCTGAGCAAAGCGTAAGAACGAATTTAACACGCAAAGGTGATAATATTATGCATATTTACGCAATCGGTGACCTGCATTTATCAGGCAAACCGGCAAGCAAGCCCATGGAGGTTTTCGGCGAGCATTGGCGTAACCATAAAGAAAAGGTTGCCGCTAATTGGCAAAACACCGTAATCGCACAGGACACCGTTATTGTCTGCGGTGATATTTCCTGGGCCATGACACTGGAGGAAGCAGCACAGGATTTAGACTGGCTGGCACAGCTTCCCGGACGCAAGCTGCTGCTGCGCGGCAACCACGATTACTGGTGGAGCAGCCTGAGCAAAATGCAGCAGCGTTACGGCGCTCATTTTGAATTTCTGCAGAATGACTGCATTATGGTTGAGGATATCGCTGTCTGCGGCACCCGCGGCTGGCTGCTGCCCTCAGCCGAAAGCTTCAGTGACGCCGACAGAAAAATTTACAATCGCGAAGGTATACGCCTGGAGCTTTCCCTGCAGCAGGCACATAAAATACAGGCGCAGCAGATAATTACGGCCTTTCACTATCCGCCGCTTTTTGCACGCACGGAGCATACCTGCTTTACTAATCTGATGCTGCGGTACGGTGTGCAGCACTGTGTCTACGGCCACATTCACGGTGAAAACCATATTCCCGTTTTTGAAGGATTGCGCGAAGGAATCAAGTACAAGCTGGTTTCCTGCGATACGCAAGGCTTTCAGCTTTACAAGGTAATATAATAGCAAAACTTCGCGGATAAACAGACAGGCTCCCCTGAACGATTCGTTCAGGGGAGCTTTTTGTATACAAAAACAAGCTCTCGAATTTCTTCGAGAGCTTGCCATTTACGTTCATTTAATTATTTAGGATAGTTGCTGTTGGAGTTTTCTTTCAACATAACGTCATGTGCGCCGCCTTCAACCAAGCTGGTTGCGGAAACCAGAGTCAGCTTAGCCTTCTCCTGCAGCTCGCGGATGTTCAGAGCACCGCAGTTGCACATGGTGGAACGAACCTTAGCCAAAGTCAGGTTTACGTTATCCTTCAGGCTGCCTGCGTACGGAACGTAGGAGTCAACGCCTTCTTCAAAGGACAGCTTAGCTGCGCCGCCCATGTCATAACGTTGCCAGTTACGTGCACGGCTGGAACCTTCGCCCCAGTATTCCTTCATGTAGGTACCGTTAATGTTAACCTTGTTGGTCGGGCTTTCGTCGAAACGAGCGAAGTAACGGCCCAGCATCATGAAGTCAGCGCCCATAGCCAGAGCCAGAGTCATGTGGTAATCATAAACGATACCGCCGTCGGAGCATACTGGAATGTATACGCCGGTTTCTTCGAAGTATTCGTCACGAGCCTTGCAAACATCAATCAAAGCAGTTGCCTGGCCACGGCCGATACCTTTTTGTTCACGGGTAATGCAGATAGAACCGCCGCCGATACCAACTTTAATGAAGTCAGCGCCAGCCTCAGCCAGGAAGCGGAAGCCTTCAGCGTCTACTACGTTGCCTGCACCAACCTTAACGCTGTCACCGTAGTGCTCACGGATCCAGTCCAGAGTGATTTTCTGCCATGCGCTGTAGCCTTCGGAGGAGTCAATGCAGAGTACGTCTACGCCTGCATCAATCAACGCGGGAACACGCTCAGCATAGTCGCGGGTGTTGATACCTGCGCCAACGATGTGGCGTTTTTTGCTGTCCAGCAGCTCCAACGGATATTCCTTATGAGTTGCATAGTCTTTACGGAATACCATGTACAGCATACGGCCGTCATCATCAACGATAGGCAGAGTGTTGAGTTTTTTCTCCCAGATGATATCGTTAGCCTGTTGCAGGGTGGTATCTTTCGGAGCATAAACCATTTTGTCAATCGGAGTCATGAAGTCACGAACCTTAGCATCCATAGACATACGGCTCGGACGATAGTCACGGCTGGTAACAATGCCTTCCAGCTTGCCGTT
>OHBA01001101.1_pt1 | contig 11072 bp, 12 predicted proteins | sample 1577281 | NCBI WGS metagenome assembly OHBA01 (sample SAMEA3879579, study PRJEB24766) | human gut metagenome | biome: human-associated habitat; feature: feces | place: USA | collected 1985/1987
TATGACGCCCAGAAAAGCCGGTTCACTGCCTGCCTCTGTTTCCTCCCAGCTGCTGTCCCAGTACATGGTATGTATGCCGTCGTAGCCTTCACTTTTAACCAGCTCCTGGTTCCATTCAGACTGCTCCTGGTTTTCACCATCAGCAGATGCCAGGTGTTCCCATATATTACGGTCCGGAAGCATCTCCGGCCACCTAAGAGACTGTCCCGCCTTTAGCTCCTCGGCCAGGCTCTGGGCTTTTAGCACCGCCTGATTCATGTCCCTGGCATCTTTGCTAATGCTGTCAGCCTTTACAAATACCAGAACACATATACTGGCGCAGATAATGAAGAACCCAACCACCGCCAGCATTTCCATTAAAAATGGCCCCGAACCGGACCCGCTTTTCCTATTCATCCGTCTCAAGTCCTCCGCTCCGCAGGGAAAGCTCCAGGCTTCCGCCGCCCTCTCCCACGGTCTCTATATGCAGCAGCCTTCCGTCCTTTAAAAGCTCCAGGCCCTGGCATTCCAGAATCTCCAGTCCGTCTGCAAGTCCCAGGCCGCTGGATGTGTCCGTAAACAATTCCCGGATACTCCCATTGTCCCAGTAAATCCATGTGACGTATTCCGATTCCCCTATCTCCTGTTTCATCTCCAGCACCTGGGTTCCATCCACATCCACCACATTTACCATCCCGGCCCGGTCGCCCTGGCGCACCTTGTTGGCAATGTAGCTCAACGCTGTGTTGCCTGTATAATTGGCGTCGCTGCGCACATTGATATTTTCATATACCCGGCTTCCAATCAGCACTGTGAAAAGGGCACACAGCACAAATACCAGAAACAGCAGCATGGTAAAAAGCACGCTAACGGCATTTCCCTTCTTGTCTGTCTTCCGATTCATAACTGTATGCCCCCTACTCGTCTATGGGTATGATGGTAATTTCCGGCATCACATTGGATGCAAAGCCATCGTAAAACACATTGTATTTCTTCCTGTTAATCTGGACCCCATAGTTCTCCTCCAGATATTCCACGCTGGGCGGATAACGGCCCTCAATGGCATAACACTGGACCGAAGCCCTTGTCACTGCCTTTCTGAGCGTATCCTCTTCCCTTGCGCCTGTTCTGCCTGAAAAATTCAGCACGGCCACCGCAAATACAACCACCAGGGCAGCCATTGCCGCCAGCGACAGTATGTATCCCAGCGCCTGATTCTTCTCTCTTTTCTGAGACTTAACCTTCATCTGCTGCCTCCTAACTGTTATCCGATAGCGGACAATACGCCCACCAGAGGAAGCATGACAGACAGAAGGACCAGTCCCACGGATATGGCCAGGACCGCCACAATGGTGGGTTCAAATCTGGCAATCATATCGTCGATGGCAGTATCAGCCATTTCCTCATAATCCTGTGATATCTCATCCATGACGCTGTCCAGATGGCCGCTTCTGGTTCCCACCTTAATCATCTGCACATAAAAGCCTGAAAACAGGCCCGTGTCCTTCATGGCCTGATAATAGCTCTCACCCAGCTGAAGCTGCTCCGAGCATTTCCCGATACGGACTGCCACGCTTTCGTTTTCCACCAGCTCTTTTGCCAGGTCCATGCCCTTTTCCAGCTCCATACCGCTCTTCAGGGTCAGGGCCAGCACCGCGGTAAAACGGCGGTTGGCAACTGCCAGGGCAATCTTGCTGCGGCTCTTTACAAAATTAACAAACCTCTCCACCACGGCAAACCGTTTGCCGAATTTGGAAGCTGTCCAGATTCCGCACAGCGCCAGGGCCAGCACCGCCCCGGCAATAAGGGCAGCGCCGCTGAACCAGCCGCCCAGCCGAATGGCTGAGGCTGCCACGGGAGGCATCTGCGCCCCCAGCTGCTCGTATACCTTGTTAAATACAGGCATTACCTTGGAAAACAGCACAAAGAGGACCACCAAAAGCATTACCACCATCATCACAGGATATGTGACCGCATTCTTTATGGCCCGCAAGAGCCGGTATTCCTTCTCATAGTAATCGGACAGCGATTTCATCATCTGGTCCATGGTTCCTGTCTGCTGGCCCAGCTTGGCCATTCGCACCACATAGGCCGGAAATACGCCTGTATCCTCCATGACCTTGAAGAAGGGGTCTCCCAGCTCCACGCCCTCTGCCATGTACAACAGCATATCCTTCTCACCCTGCACAGCCGCATCCTCCGCCATGATGGACAATCCTTCCTCCAGCGGAACAGCCGCTTCCAGCAGCAGGGATATCTGCAGGCAGAAGGCCGACAGCTCCTCATAGGAATACCGGTAATACGCCTCTCCCTTTTTCGCCATCTCATTGCCTCCCCTTAATAGCTGTATTTTGCCCTGTAGTTAGAGCCGTTTCCAATGTACTGCATGATTTCCTGGCTCTGGCCGCTGGAGGACGCAAATGTGGGGTCCATCAGCTTCCAGCTGTTGCCGTCAAAATAGATGATATTATCCACCCATCCCTGGCCTTCCAGATATACATTAATCCATGCATGATATAGATTTCCCGTATAGCCCACCACCAGCTTGGTGGGAATGTCCTGGGACCTGAGCATGGCTGTCATGAGGGCCGCATAGTCAAAACAAATACCCTTTTTCTGCGCCAGAACCACATCCACATTGGGCAGATAGCCGGACTGGACCGAACTTGCCTTGGCCGTATCATAGGTGACATTGTTGATTACATAATTATATACGTTTGACACCACTTCCAGCTGGTCCGTTGCGCTGGCAGCCACCGCTGCACCGGTCTGCACCGCTGCGCTGGCAGCATTGAAATTTACATACTGGTTGGGATACAGGAATGGTCCGAACTGATTGCTTATGCTGGCATCCACATTCTGGCTGAATGCCTGGGAATACTGGTTTCCCTGTATATTTTCAAACACCTTTACCGAATAGCTGCCGCTGCCCTCTGACAGCGGAAACACCTCATATACGCCGCTGCTGCTTAAATCATATGTATATGTCTCGGAACCGCTTTTTGTAATCTGGACCTTAATCTTGCCCACGCTTCCCGTGTACTTTACCATAATATAACCCTCCGACACATTGGATGCGTCCAGGGTAGCCTTCTCATTGCTGTATGTAGTGACCCCGGAAGCAATGGGAGTCAGTACATGACTTCCGGCAGGCTTTGTGTAGGCCAGGGCCGTCACCGGCCCCTGGATGCTGCTGACGGCAAAAAAAGCCGCTGCCGCTGCTGCCGCAAGCTTTACAACAGGTTTATATGCTGTCTTCATAACATTATCACTCCTTTAACTCTAAAAGGACTATACCTCCAGGCGCTGCCTTACAATCTCATAGGCCAGCACGCCTGCCGCAACCGATGCATTCAGGGAATCAATATCCCCCTTCATGGGAATGGAAGCAACCATATCACAGTGCTCGCGCACAAGCTTACCGACTCCTTCCCCTTCATTTCCCACCACAAGTCCGATGGAACCTTTCAGGTTCATCTTATACATGAGTTCCCCGCCCATGTCCGCGCAGACAAACCACATACCCTTTTTCTTCAAATCTTCCATGGTGGCAGTCAGATTTGTAACCTTTGCCACCGGCGTATAGTTTAATGCCCCTGCCGATGTTTTTGCCACTGTGGCGGTCAGCCCCACGGCGCGGCGTTTGGGAATAATGACCCCGTGGGCCCCTGCCAGGTTGGCTGTACGGATGATGGCTCCCAGGTTGTGGGGATCCTCTATGCCGTCCAGCAGTATGAGGAAGGGCGGCTCTCCCTTTTCCTCTGCCGCCTTCAGCATATCCTCCACCTCTGCGTACTCATAGGCAGCAGCATAGGCAATAACGCCCTGATGCTTTCCTGTCTCGGATATCTGGTCCAGCCTCTCCTTCGGCACATAATTAATGATGGTATCGTATTTCCTGGCTTCCCTCAGGATGGTACGCACCGGACCGTCCTGACAGCCGTCCAGGACAAACAGCTTGTCGATGGTCTTGCCGGACCGGAATGCCTCCAGCACGGCATTGCGCCCCTCTATGGTCAGTTCTTCGTATCTCATGTCTTATCTCCTTCCGGGTCCGGCATCCTGCCCAGCTTCTCAAGTCCCTGGCTTATCAGATATACCAGCCTGTTGTATTCCTGCCTCAGGAACAGCCACCCTACCAGGGCTTCCATTCCTGTGGCCATGCGGTAATCAATGACAGAAGCGTTCTTGGCTGATGTGGCTGATTTTGCATTGCGCCCCCGCTTGAACACGGCATGTTCCTCCTGGGTAAGCATGTCCTCGATGGCCTTTATAAGCTCTGCCTGTGTCCCGGCCTTTACAAGCTCCGAGCTCTGCTTATGCATTTTATTCACCTGCATGCTGCCCCGGTTTATCACCTTGGTCCGTATGATGACCTCATACACCGAATCTCCAATATAGGCCAGAACCAGTGGCGAGTAAGAATTCTCATCCACTGGTTCAAGCCTCATGCACTGTCTATAATATGTGAGAAATTCCTGAATGGTTACACTCTCTTCCACTTGACGCCCTCTCTGGTATCCTCTAATACAATTCCCATATCCAGAAGCTTTCCGCGGATTTCATCCGCCAGCGCAAAGTTCTTCTCTTTCCTGGCCTGCTGTCTGGCTTCAATCATCTCTTCGATCTCGCTGTCCAGCACTTCTTCCTTTTTCTCCGTGATAATGCCCAGTACATCGCACAGTTCTTCTATCATTGTCTTCATATAAGATACGAATTCCCTGGTGCCGGATTCATCAGCAGTGGTATTTGCCAGCTTTACCAGTTCAAATATGGCTGAAATAGCGTCCGCGGTGTTGAAGTCATCATCCATGGCCTCCTCATACTTGCCCCGCAGCTTATCTGCCTCTTCCATAGTTGCCTGCTCCCCGGCAGTCCTTGGGCTGTGGGAAGCCTTTGCCTCCAGATCCCTTAACTTCTCCACACAGGTCAGGATACGCTCCAGGCCGTTCTTGGAAGCCTCCATCAGGTCGGCGCTGAAGTTAAGGGGACTGCGGTAATGGGCGCTGAGCATGAAGAAACGCAGTACCTGCAAATCGTATTTTTCGCTGATTTCCCTTACCGTGAAGAAATTGCCCAGGGATTTGGACATTTTCTTATTATCAATATTCAGGAATGCATTGTGCATCCAGTATGTGGCAAAGTTCTTGTCGTTGGCGCACTCACTCTGGGCAATCTCATTCTCATGGTGAGGGAATATCAAATCCTCGCCCCCTGCATGGATATCAATCTGCTCACCCAGATAGCGTTTGGACATGACGGAGCACTCTATATGCCAGCCGGGACGTCCGTCGCACCATGGAGACTCCCAGAAAGGCTCCCCTTCCTTTTTTGGCTTCCAGAGCACGAAATCGTTGGGGTCTTCCTTTCCCTCCTCTCCGGTAACCTTAATTTCACGGAAACCGGACTGGAGCTCATCCAGGTTCTTATGGGACAGCTTTCCGTATTCTTTAAAGGAACCGGTCCTGAAGTAAACGGTTCCGTCTCCGGCCACATAGGCATGGTTTTTGTCGATGAGGGTCTGTATCATCTCCAGCATGCCGCAGATTTCCTGGGTTGCCTGCGGATGGACCGTGGCAGGCTTTACGTTCATGGCCGCCATATCCTTTTTGCACTCCTCAATGTACCGGCGTGACACTGTATCCGCGTCCACACCCTCCTCGATTGCCTTTTTGATGATTTTGTCATCCACATCCGTGAAATTGGACACATAGCGCACGTCGTAACCCTTATACTCAAAATACCTGCGTACCGTGTCAAATACAATCATGGGCCTGGCGTTTCCTATATGGATGAAATTATACACCGTAGGGCCGCAGACGTACATCTTGACCTCCCCCGGGGTCAGCGGAACGAATTCCTCTTTTTTTCTGCTCAGTGTGTTAAATATCTTCATACTCTTATTCTCCTCAAATGAATCTCTTGCAGCATGTCTGGAACATACCCGGTCAGCTGTGTCAGAACGTGTTATATCCTGTCTTATTCTTCCTTCGCCCGGCTGCAGCCAGGACAGCCTCCACAGCCGCCTTCCATTATCTTACTATCATAGCAGTAATCTGCTGTTTCCGTCAATAAGGTAATTGCCTGAGAAGAGATTCCTTCCCCGGTTCCTGTAAATCCAAGCCCTTCCTCAGTAGTGGCCTTGACGCTTACCCTGGACACGTCCAGATGGAGGGCGTCTGCTATGTTTGCCGCCATCTGCGGCCTGAATTGAGCCAGCTTGGGACGCTGGGCTATGATGGTGGCGTCTATATTCTCAACCACGTACCCTTCCCCGTCCAGAAGTTCTCCTACCTTCTTTAACAGTTCTATGCTGGAAATACCTTTATATGCCGGGTCCGTGTCCGGGAAATGCTGTCCGATGTCTCCCAGGGCAGCCGCCCCCAACAGGGCATCCATCACCGCGTGGACCAGAACGTCCGCGTCGGAATGGCCTAAGAGGCCTTTTTCATATGGGATATTGACGCCGCCTAAGATTAGATCGCGGCCTTGTACTAATTTGTGAACATCGTATCCTTGTCCGATTCTCATAGTGTCTCCTTGTATTGTGGGTTGATTTTTTGGCTGGCGTCCGCCATGCACACCGCGATTCCGCTGCGCACACCGCGATTCCGCCATGCACACCGCGATTCCGCTGCGCTGCATCGCGGTGTCGGGCTTCGCCCTATAAAATAAGCCATAAGGAAATCTTCTTATGTGCAAGCACAACGAAGATTTCCTTCTGCCTTATTTTGCATGACTCATTGCCTGCGTCATATCATCATTCTTACTTTTCTGGCTATGCAGCTGGCTTGGATGTCGGTCTGGAAGCCGCAGCTTTCGCCGTCTGCATGGACGGGCAGCGCTGCTTCTGTGTGGATGGATACTTCCCTGCATTCGTAGGTTCTGACACCTTTGGGCCGGCGCCTTCCTATGAGGGCTGACAGCAGGACAGGTATCAGCTTTGTCCTGGTGCCGTGGCTCATGACGCAGATGTTTAATTTTCCGTCGCTTCCGTCTGCCCTGGGGGCAAAGAGGAAGCCGCCGCCCTCTGAGGGCTGTATGTGACAGGATATGAAAAGGATGTTGTTGAACTCCACCTTTTTTACCCCGTCCAGTAAAATGTACCCTTTGCAGGATTTACATTTAAAAAACTGGTGTATACCTATGAGTATATAAGAAAGTTTCCCCATACCGAAACGATTTAAACGCTGACGGCATCTGGAAGACAGGGCATCCTGACAGACTGCCGCGTCAAATCCGATTCCGGCGCTGACCAGAAAACGGCGGTGGGATATCTCCTGATTTCCATAGGTAAGGACCCCGTAATCAATCATGGTGAAATGCCGGGGGGCCAGCTGTTTCTTAAGACACTTTATGGTGCGTCCGGGCATGCGAAGACTCCTGGCCAGGTCGTTGCCGGAGCCGGCCGGGATGTAGCCCAGACTTAAAGGCCCATGGAAAGACACACCGTCCAGAACCTCGTTCATGGTTCCGTCCCCGCCCACGGCAATAATGTATCTGGGCTCATCATAGCTGTCCGTCAGCAGCCTGGCCGCAGACCTTGCATCCCCGACGCCTTCTGTCAGGAAAACTTCGTATTCAATATTATGACTGTCCATATAACGGGCTATGGCTTTCCAGATTTTAAGACCCTTGCCGGAGCCTGCTTTGGGATTTACAATGAAGTTATACATGAAGGATTCAGGTCGCCCTTTCTAATATTTTACTCTGCCTTAAATTATAGCATAATCCCCTATAAAACACTAAGAAAATTTCTATAAAAAAAGTTGTAAAAAAAGTCTTGACAATTACCACAATTTATCATATACTGTACAGGCAGTCGCGAGTGAGACACAAACGACGGCAGGATATGGGGTCTTAGCTCAGCTGGGAGAGCATCTGCCTTACAAGCAGAGGGTCACAGGTTCGAGCCCTGTAGGTCCCATTCCAAAACAAATAATTGAATATGGCGGAATAGCTCAGTTGGCTAGAGCACACGGTTCATACCCGTGGTGTCGAGAGTTCAAGTCTCCCTTCCGCTACTTGAGAAGCTTTGGATTGTCAAGGCTTCTTTTATTTTGTCGCCGGGTATTTGCCTGCCAGGGCGTTTTATCCGTCTGAAATCTGCCAGGGAGGACACAAGCATCATGGAAAAGGAACAAATCTTTCAAAGAAACGCAGGATTTCTCGCGTTTTTTCTAAGCGGCATATGCGCCATCAGCAGCGGTGTGGTCGTAAGCATTCTGCAGGAGACATACGGCTTTGCGTACGGCATGACAGGGACACTGCTGTCCCTTATGAGCATAGGCAATCTTCTGGCCGGGTTTGCCTCAGGTATGCTGCCTGCAAAAATCGGCACCAAGAAAACAGTGGTGCTCCTGACAGCAGGCTATGGAGCCGGATATCTGATCATGGGATTTTCCGGATGGATGCTGGTTCTCATGCTGGGCTTTTTCCTGGTGGGCGTTGCCAAAGGAAGCACCATCAATACCTGCACCATCCTGGTGGCTGATAACTCCGGCGATCGTACAAAGGGCATGAACATCATGCACAGCTGCTATGCCCTGGGCGCGCTTTTGTGCCCTTTCTTCATCGGCGCGGCTATGAAGGCAGGAAATGCCATTCCCATGCTGGTGTTAGCAGCCTGCGGTCTCCTGCTGTGGCTGACCTTCTGTGTGACTCCCGCCGAAACAAAGGCCATGAAAAAGGACAGGAACATAGATAAAAGCTTTCTTAAAAGCAGAAAATTCTGGATGCTCACCGGTCTCCTGTTCTGCCAGAACGCGGCGGAAACCAGCGTAACCGGCTGGATGGTTACATATTTCAAGGGAAACGGCATCATATCAGGATCTCTCAGCCCCTACACCGTAACCGTGATGTGGGGAGCCACGCTGATTGCCCGCCTGCTCATAGCATTTGTTATTCCTGTCAAAAACAGCTATTCTGCCATGATTAAGATGGGCATTGGCTGCATCATCTTCTATCTTGGCCTGATGATGGCCGGTACCCAGACCGCTGCCATTCTGCTGCTGTTCGCCTTTGCATTTGCCATGGCCGGCATGAATCCCACTGCCGTGGCCAGCGCAGGACGTATGACCAGCGCGGCCAGCATGGGAATTATGCTTCCGGCTGCCAGCAGCGGCGCTATCATCATGCCCTGGATTATCGGCATGGTGGCTGAACATGCAGGCATTGAAATCGGAATGGCTTCCAATATAATTCCCTGCGCAGGCATGCTGTTATTCAGCGTGGCTGTGAAACGTTTGAAAGAATAGGAGCGCCGAAGCAATGCTCTACGATAAGGATATACGGGAGCCTCTCTTTGATTTTCTGGAGGAAATGTACGGAAAAATGCGTATTCTGGAAGAAAAACAGATGGGGAAATCCAGGGCCGACATCGTTATGGTCCTGCCGGACCTGGTAGCTGGTATTGAAATCAAAAGTGATGCCGACACCTATGCCCGGCTGAAACGCCAGGTAAAGGACTATGACCAGTTTTACGACAAAAATTATGTGGTGGCCGGTTCTTCCCACGCCCTGCACATCGGGGAACATGTGCCTGAATGGTGGGGAATCATCACCGTGGAGCAGGTGGACGGACAGGCGGACTTTTATCTTCTCAGGGAGGCCAGGCCAAATCCCGGGGTAAATCTCAGGAAAAAGCTCAGCATACTCTGGCGGCCGGAGCTGGCCCATATCCAGGAATTGAATGATATGCCTAAATATAAGGAAAAGAGCAAGCAATTCGTCATTGATAAAATCGCAGAAAAGATACCCGGGGATATACTGTCAAAGCAGATAAGCGATACCCTGTTTGAACGGGATTATAATGAAATCGAACATGTGATACAGGAATTTAAAAAGACCCGGACCGCTGGCACCAGGAAACGGCGCGCCGGGCGTACCCGAAAAGGCAGGCGTTCATGATACGCCTGCCTTTTCCTAATCCGCATTATATTGGTCTATATTACCTGTTCCGCTTTTCTATTCCGCCTTACCATCCAGATAATCCAGTATCTCCTGGGCATTGGTATCCGGCTTTGCTTTTTCAAACACCTTCTCGATGACGCCATTCTCATCTATTACATAGGTGCTTCTCACCACTCCCATAGAAACCTTGCCGTAAAGCTTTTTCTCCTTCCACACATCGTATGCCTGAATGGCAGTAAGCTCCGGGTCGGACAGAAGGATGAAGGGAAGCTCATGCTTGGCGGCGAAGTTGGCATGGGACTTCTCACTGTCCCTGCTGACGCCGATGACCTCCACGTTCCTCTGTTTAAATCCAATGTACGCGCCTGCAAATGCACATGCCTCCCTGGTGCATCCGGGTGTGTTGTCCTTTGGATAAAAATACAAAACCACCTTCCTGCCAAGAAAAGAGGATAAGCTCACTTCCTTTCCGTCCTTATCTTTTAATGTAAAATCCGGCGCCTTTGTTCCTGCACTTAACATATCTTGTTTCCTCCTTGAGCAATCGGCCGGGTACTTTGTTTCAATCTCCGCCTGTTTTGATAAACGTCCATGAAAAACACCGGCCCATAAGATTATATTATTGCAGGTATCCGCACTTGTCAAGGACTCCCCGGCGCCGCACACCTTCTAACGCATTATGATTTCCTTAAATCTGCTGACAAACTCCTCTGCTTTAATGTCCTTTGCGCACATCACATTCTGCCTTATGTTTCCCACGCCAATCTTCCAGGTGTTAAAGGTAGTGCCTCTGGTATGCTGCCCATGCAGCTCCACATGGATGTCTTCCCCCTGATAGGTAATAAGGTCCTTATCATACACAGCGAACATTGCCATGGGGTCATGCAGGAAGGTATGGCGTCCCCGGTTCTCATAATAGCACATCAACAGGTCTGCCAGCAGTTCCACCTCCGGCTTATTGCTGTTTCGCATCAGGGATACCAATTCGTCATTTACCTGGCACCTGGTGGTCACATCCAGCCCAATGGCCCGGATGGGAACGCCGGAGGAATAGACAATATGGGCTGCTTCCGGGTCGCACAGAATGTTCCACTCATTGTAGTGCATGTAATATGCCCCGCCCATCATTACGATTTCCTTGATTTTTCCTTTGATTTCCGGATGGCTGCAGAGCAGGACCC
>OHBA01001120.1_pt1 | contig 10954 bp, 13 predicted proteins | sample 1577281 | NCBI WGS metagenome assembly OHBA01 (sample SAMEA3879579, study PRJEB24766) | human gut metagenome | biome: human-associated habitat; feature: feces | place: USA | collected 1985/1987
CCATGACGGCGCTCAATATCGTGATATTTATGATTGTCTACGGGAGAATGATTGAAATTTATTTAATGACGAGCCTTGCCCCGATTCCCCTTGCAACAGTAGTCAACCGGGAAATCGGGAGTATGGGCCAGAACTATTTCCGCTCTCTGCTGGCCGTGGGCTTTCAAGGGCTCCTGATTATCGTCTGTATCGCCATTTACGCGGTGCTGATACAGGGGATTGCCACGGGCGGGGATATGATCGGTGCTATATGGGGCTGTGTGGGCTATACCGTCCTGCTCTGCTTCACGCTGTTTAAGACGGGCTCCCTCGCAAAATCCATTTTCGGCGCTCACTGATAAGAAGGAGCTTCGGGCCAAGTTGGCCCGAAGCTCTGAAAGGAGGTTTTGAGCTTTGCCCTATGTGCAGGTTCCAAAAGATTTATCAAAAGTTAAAACCAAGCTGGCCTTCAATCTCACGAAGCGCCAGCTTATTTGTTTCTCGGGTGCGGCGGCGGTGGGAATCCCCGCCTACCTGCTGACCCGTTCCGTTATTGGCAACACCCCCTCCATGCTTCTGATGGTGGGCCTCATGCTCCCGTTTTTCTTCTTTGCCATGTTCGAGCGTGACGGCCTCCCCTTCGAGAAGATACTGCGGAACTTTATCCGGGCCCGGTTCCTCTGGCCCCAGGTACGGCCCTACAAGACCGAAAATTTCTATGCCGCATGGAGCGGCCCCGGCACTTCGGGCCAAGTTGGCCCGAAGCAGGAGGACACACCGAAAGGAGGTACAAGGATTGCAACAAGAAAAAACGGCAAAACAGACCGTGCCAAAGCGGGCCAGCGATAAGGGGCGGAAACAGGCTGTCCCGCAGACGGCACAACAGACAATCCCATTCCGGGAAATGTTCAAGGACGGCGTGTGCCGTCTCAACAACGGCGTTTACACAAAGACGGTGGCGTTTGAAGATATAAACTATCAGCTCGCCCAGGCCGAAGATCAGTCGGCTATCTTCGACGGGTGGAGCTCATTTCTCAACTACTTTGACAGCGCCCTGCCCTTCCAGCTCTCGTTTATCAACCACCGTTCCAACCCCGAAAGCAAGTACACCGTGAATATCCCTCCACGGCATGACGAGTTTGACAGTATCCGCGCCGAGTATGTGGAAATGCTGGAAAACCAGATTGCCAAGAGCAATAACGGCATTGTCCGCTCAAAGCTCATTACCTTCGGCACTCCGGCGGACAGCGTGAAGGCGGCCAGACCCCGGCTGGAACGGATAGAGGCCGATATTATAGGGAACTTCAAACAGTTGGGCGTTCAGTCCCGGCCCCTTGCGGGGCGGGAGCGGCTGGAAATCCTTCACGGCCAACTGCACCCCGGAGGCCGGGAGCCCTTCAATTTTTCGTGGGAGCTTATCCCGCAGACGGGTATGAGCACGAAGGACTTTATTGCCCCGGACAGCTTCGACTTCCGCCAGAGCCGCTGTTTTAAGATGGGGCCCACATGGGGAGCAGTCTCCTATATGCAGATCATGGCCTCGGAGCTTTCCGACAAGCTCCTTGCCGACCTTCTGGAAGTGGATGCGGAAATGACCGTGACCCTCCATATCCAGACCGTAGACCAAGCCAAGGCCATCAAGACCATTAAGGGGAAGGTGTCCGACATTGACAAGATGAAGGTGGAGGAACAAAAGAAGGCAGCCCGGTCAGGGTACGACATGGACATACTTCCGCCCGACCTTGTAACGTACAGCAACGACGCAAAGACCCTTCTGGAAGATTTACAGAGCCGGAATGAAAGAATGTTCCTGCTGACCTTCCTTGTGGTAAACATGGCCCCGACCCGCCGGGAGCTGGACAATGACCTGTTCACGGTGTCGGGTATCGTCCAGAAATACAACTGCACCTTGAAGCGGCTGGACTTCCAGCAGGAGGACGGTTTTCTTTCCAGCCTTCCGCTGGGCCATAACGGCATTGAGATCAAGCGCGGCATGACGACCAGCTCCACGGCCATTTTCGTTCCCTTTATGACGCAGGAGCTCCGCATGGATGGCGAAGCCGTCTATTACGGGCTCAACGCACTTTCCCATAACGTCATCATGGCAAACCGGAAAAAGCTCAAAAACCCCAACGGCCTGTTCCTCGGCGTGCCGGGCTCCGGCAAATCCTTTGCCGCAAAGCGGGAGCTTGTGAACGTGTTCCTTGCCACCCGTGACCGGATCATTGTGGTGGACCCGATGGGCGAATACTCGCCCCTTATCAAGCGGCTGGGCGGACAGGTCATCGAGATCGCCCCGGACAGCCCCCACCACATCAACCCGATGGACATTGACCTGAGCTTTGACGAGGAAAACCCGATGGCGCTGAAAGCCGACTTTATCCTGTCGCTGATGGAGCTGATCGTTGGCGGCAAGGATGGCTTGCAGCCGGTGGAGCGGACCGTCATTGACCGCTGTGTACGCCAGATGTACCGGGAACACTTGCAGGACCCGGAAACAAGCAAAATGCCGACCCTCCAAACCCTGTATGACCTGCTCTGTTCCCAGCCGGAGGGCGAGGCGGTACGGCTGGCAACTGCCCTTGAAATCTATGTGTCGGGTTCCCTTAACGTGTTCAACCATGAAACCAATGTGGACTTAAACCGCCGTCTGGTATGCCTTGACTTAAAAAAGCTGGGGGCCGGGCTTCGGACGATTGCCATGCTCATTATGCAGGACTTGGTAAACTCGCAGGTGTCCATGAATTTCCTCCGCGGTATCGCTACATGGTGCTACTTTGACGAATTTCATGTGCTGCTCCGTGACCGTCTGACGGCAAGCTATTGTGTGGCGATCTGGAAAATGCTGCGAAAAAAAGGGTGCGTTCCCAGTGCTTTAACGCAGAACGTGAAGGATTTTCTGGCAAGCCCGGAGATCGAGAACATCTTTGAAAACTCGGACTTCCTTGTGCTGCTCTCGCAGGCACAGGGGGACCGGCAGATTTTAGCCAAACAACTTGGGATCAGCCCCCACCAGCTTTCCTATGTGACCCATACCAATTCCGGCGAAGGGCTGCTGTTCTTCGGGAATACCACCATCCCGTTTGTTGACCGCTTCCCGCAGAATACCGAGCTGTACGCCATTATGACCACCCGCCCGGAGGACAAAAAACAGGAAATGAACCGGGCATAACGCACTTCGGGCCATGATGGCCCGAGGTTTGGAAAGGAGGGATACATCATCGGAAAGAAACCGGACAAACGGAATTTTCAAAGGCCGGAGCCGACGGAGGATACCGGGGGCAATCGCCCCGGACCGGCTGAACGGGAAGGGCCTTCCCCCGCACCATCCCGACGCCTGCGATTTGAGGACGAAGATACCGGACAGGACAGTCCTTCGGGCCACGATGGCCCGAAGTCCAAAAGCGGCAAGTTTCAAGAGGACAGTCGCAAAAGCCGTCCCTCTGACCGCATGAGGCAGGAAGATGAAGCGGGCGGGCCGCAGGATACCGGCAAGGCACAGGAGCCGGAGGGCTCCGCCGAGAAGGCCGGGAGCAAAAAGGACAAGTACCAGAAAGCACAGGCAAAAGCGGAACACGCCGGGGGAAAGCTGGGAAAGGCCCGGGAGAAACTGGACAAGACCGAGGCAAAACGGGCAGCGAAGAAGCCGCCGGGGCTTGCGAAGAAAGCTGTCCGGGGAGCCCGCACCGAAGCATGGTTTTATCTCCACAACAAAATTCACGAAGTTGAGCATGAAAATGTGGGTGTGGAAGGAGCCCATAAGTCGGAACTTGTGGCCGAGGCCGGAGCCCGGAAACTGACCCGCTATGCCAAACGGAGATACCGGGAGCACCCGGCCCGGAAGGTGGCAAAGTGGGAACGGAAGGACATAAAAGCCCGGGCCAATGTGGATTTTCAGAAGATGGCCTCCGAGCACCCGGAGCTTACCAGCAATCCGCTTTCCCGTGTGCAGCAGAAATGGAAACTGAAACGCCGGTATTCCAAAGAGGCAAAGGCGGCTGCAAAACAGGGCGCAAAGGCCGCAAAGAAAACCGCTGCCGCTTCGGGAACTGCGACCCGGCGGGCGGCGCAGTTTGTGACCCGTCATCCTGTGGCGGTGCTGGTCCTGCTCCTGCTGTTGCTGCTCTGTTTTCTTGTGTCGGCGGTAAGCTCCATCTTTCCCACGCTTGGCAGCGGCCTTGCCAATGCGTTATCCGGCACCTCCTACGCCTCGGAGGATACGGACCTGCTGGGCGTGGACGAGGACTACACGGCACTGGAAAACGAGCTGGCGCAGACGGTAGCGAACATCGAAAGCACCCATCCCGGCTATGACGAGTACCGCTATTCCGTGGACGAGATCGGCCATAACCCCTATGAGCTGGCGTCCTATCTCTCGGCAAAGTACCATGTGTATTTCCGGGAACAGGTGCAGGACGAACTGCGGGAGATTTTCGAGGCACAGTATGAGCTTACCTTGACGGAGGAAGTCGAGATACGCTACCGCACAGAAACCAGCACCGACCCGGAGACCGGGGAAACCACCACCGAGGAAGTCCCCTATGAGTATTACATCTTAAATGTGACCCTCACAAACAAAACGCTGCCTGCCGTGATCCTGCCGAGGCTTAACGAACAGCAGCGGGAAATCTACACCGTTATGCAGCAGCTCAAAGGCAACAAACCCTATCTGTGGGAAGGGATTTACAACGGCGGCGAAGATACCGGCCCCAGCTATGAGATACCCGGCGAGGCGCTGGATGACCCGGCTTTTGCGGCACTCATGGAAGAAGCCACAAAGTACATCGGCTGGCCCTATGTGTGGGGCGGCTCCAGCCCGTCCACCTCCTTTGACTGTTCGGGCTTTGTCTGCTGGGTGTACACGGCCAGCGGCGTCCACAACCTGCCCCGTACCACGGCGCAGGGCATTTATAACCAGTGCGCTATCATTTCCCCCTCCGAGGCAAAGCCCGGCGATATTATCTTTTTCACAGGAACCTATGACAGTCCCGGTCCTGTGTCCCATGTGGGGATTTATGTGGGCGACGGGATGATGCTCCATTGTGGGTCCCCCATCCAATACGCAAATATCAATTCAAGCTACTGGCAGACACATTTCTATGCCTTCGGGCGTTTGTGAGCCAGAGGAAAGGAGTCCTTGCATGAACAAAATCGACAAGCTCGATAAGGAACTGGAAAAAGCCCGGGAGAAGGCTGCCGAATGGCAGGCCAAAATCCGGGAGCTGGAAAAGCAGAAACAGGAGGAAGAAAACAGCCAGATCGTGCAGGCGGTGCGCTCCCTTAAACTGACGCCCGCCCAGCTTATGGCTTTTCTGAATGACCCCAAAAACAGCCTTACCGCTTCGGGCCATACTGACCCGAAGCCGGAGGCACCCGAAAAGGAGGACACGGCCCATGAAGAAAACTAAATTTCGCAGGCTGGCGGCGATGGCTGCCAGCCTTTTGTGTTGCCTGATCTTTACAGTCCCGGCTTATGCACAGAGCAGCGAGCCGCAGCCGGAGACAGCTCCCTCCCCGGCAGAAACCGAAGCAGAGCCGGAAACCCAGAACCCCTTTACCCCGGACGGGACGGGAACCGTGGTGGACAACGCCACCGACGAGGATGGAAAGGAGTTCTACACCATCACCACAGCAGACGAGAGCGTGTTTTATCTGGTGATCGACAAACAGAAAACCAGCGAGAACGTCTATTTCCTCAATACCGTTACCACAGACGACCTTCTGCCTCTTGCTGAACAGGGTAAGGAACCGCCCAAAGAAGTGACCCCTGAGCCAGAGCCAAAGCCCACCGAACCGGTGGAGGAAGTACCGGAACCCAAGCCGGAGAAAAAGGACAGCCCCCTTCTCTCTCTGCTCCTGATCGGTGCGGTGGTGCTGGCCGGCGGTGGGATTGGTTACTATTTCAAGATTTACAAGCCGAAGCATGAGGCCCCGGATTTGGAGGATGATTACTGCGAATATGAGGACGGGGAGCTGGAGGAGATCGTAGAGGAACCCGAGGACGAAGATACCCCGCCGTGGGAGGAAGATACGGAGGAATGAGAATGAATTTTACAAGCAGCCCTTTTGAACGAATGATGAAGGAAGTACCGCACCCCGGCTGGGACAATGACGACCCTTGTAAGGGATGCCGTTATTACAAGGAGTGCAAAGGAAAGAAAAAACAGTGCCGGAAGAAGTTCCGGGCGCTGATCGTGGAGCCCCGCCCTTCGGGCCATCGTGGCCCGAAGTCTTAAATGGACGCCCGGGAGCTGACCCGTGACGAGAAGAAAAAAATCCGTTCTCTTGTCACGGGGATGTGTGCCAACTATGACCGGGAAAGCGGCCTGTGCCTTCCTCTTGACTGTGCCTGCTATATGCTGCACAAGTGCTGGACAGGGGCGTACTGCCGTTATTTCCGTGAGGCTGTCCTGCCTCTTAACCCGGAGCTTCAAGCGTCGTTGACAACGGAAGGCATCTCCCCGGAGCTGCGGGCCTGTGCGGTCTGCGGAAAGGCGTTTTTGCCCGAGGGGCGTCAAGCCTACTGTTCCGACGCCTGCAAGGCCGAAGGGAACCGCCGAAAAAGCCGGGAACGCATGAGGAAAATGCGGGAGAAAAGGCCGGGCGGCTGTTACGATTTGTCGCCTCCAAAGGCTTGACATTCCGGGCTTTTTTGAGGGTGTTTCCGGGGTGGGAATATCTTATTACATTTCTCCCCGGTCTGCCCTCTTATTTCGTAACATCCAGCACTTCGGGTCATGTTAGCCCGAGGCACAGAAAGGAGGTATCTCTTGGAGACAGTACAAGGATATGTGATTTTGAAAGCTGTCACTTTTGAAACCGGACACGGCTTTGCGCTGGGGCATAATCCGGGAGCGCCGAGCCCCTTTGTGACCTGGCAGTTTACCGAGGGGGAAAACGGCCATCGGGATTACTACTGGGGCCGCTATGGAACCAGTCAGGCGTGGGCGCAGAGGGACTTTGACCGCCGGGTGGACGACTATCAGCAGTTTTACCATGCGGCGGTCAAGCATACCGAGCTCGGACCGGAGGGCGTTTACCGCTATTATTCCACCCAGCGGCCCGTGGACATAGGAACTTACCCGAAGCCGCCGGATAACCAGCCTCTTTCCATCGTCAACTACGATGATGACAGGCGGCGTCCTGTGGCAGACGGCAGGCTGATGGCATGGGGCGAACTGACCTACGCAAAGCCGCTGACCGAAAAGCAGATGGAGGATTATGAGCTGAAACCAGCACCGGGCAATCCTGACCGGGTGCGCCCATCCATTACTGCCCGGCTCAAAGATGAAACCAGAGGGCAGGAACCCCCGAAGGAACCCGGCCAGAAGCGAAACCATAAAAACCATGAGGAACGATAAAGGAGGATCGCCATGCACGAAAAAGACAACTATCTGAAAACCGCCGAGCTCTCCACAGAGCAGAACTGCAACATGATCGACGGCGTACCCAACAACACGCCCATCCCGCCCACGCCCCCGGAACTGGACGCAAAACCGCTTGATAAGGTAAAGGAACCCAAAGAGCGCCGGAAAGGCCGGGAGCTGGAACGCTGATGGAGAACCGCAAGCGGAATGTCCATCTGCACGTCATGGTAACGCCGGACGAGCTGGCAGCCATCCATGAACGGATGGCTGAGGCGGGCATTTCCAACGCCGGGGCTTATGTACGGAAAATGGCTCTGAATGGGTATATCCTGCACATCGACCTTGCGCCCGTAAAAGAGCTGATCTCTCTGCAACGGCGCTGTTCTAACAATCTCAATCAGGTTGCCATACACGCACATACCTATGGCGTGTACCCGGAGGAAATCGACGGATTGAAGCGGGACTATGAAAAGCTGTGGGGCGAGGTGTCAAAGGTGCTGCGGGAGCTCTCCGAGCTGGTGGCAAAGTAAGACGAGGGCGGCAGGTTCCGATGTTGGGACCTGCCGCCTTGTTCTTTTTACCATCTATATCTATGTTTCCGAAAATGTAATTCCCGAAGTCCAGCCTCTTTACAAATAGACGATAGAATTTTTAGTATTTCTTCTCGTGTAGAATTAAGCCATTCAGCAAGCTCACGATCATAGAAACAATAAGCGACATCTTCGCCTGTGCCATATGTCGAATAGGCTTTTTCCTTTTTGGCTATTTTCAATCGTCTGCGAATTGCTGTTAGCATATCAGTGATAGTATAGAGTTTTTCTCTCCATAAAGAGTTTTGGACAGAAGATTTTCCATCAGCCTGTTTTAATATGGAGCCATCACGAGTTCTTAGTACCCCTGTATTCAAGGCAATTAGCGTATCTTCAATCGCTTTATCAAAATCCTCCATTCGACCTTCTTGATAAATGTCATCTTGAAAGGCTGGACGATCAAAGCACTCCAAATAAAATTGGACAAGCTCTTTATCTTTTTCAAAGGCAGGTGTGGAAGAAGTAGTTTCGACTTCCAAAATTGCTGTCTGTTCTGCAAGCTGCTTCCAACTTTGTAGCAGTTCTTTAGGATAACGAGTAATATCCGTATCAATCAATTTAGAACAAGACTGGCATAACCAAATTCCATTTTCAAACGACTTTCTTTCTTCGGGTGTCATAGAAGCGTCATAGCGTGGACCGCCTTGAGCCGCTGCACAGATATGAGCTGCTACCCCTATATTTGTAATTTTTTCAGGATTGGTATTTGCCCCACAAGTCAACTTTCGGCAAGCAGGATTACTACATCTTCTACCAACCCGATTTGCCAGTAATTCCTTTGTTGCTGAAGTAAAGTCGTCTCTGCTGTTCCCCATGTTCATCACCTCGTCTAACCAAAATATTGATTTCATTATATCATAACTTTTTAGATAAAACCATCAAGCTTCGGGCCAGCATGACCCGAAGTTTTAGGACAGGATTTACTAATCTTTCGCAACATTTATGTCCCCGGGCAGGCATGATAAAATAGAGGTAGGAAGGATAGATAAAGGAGGTTTTGAAGATGAAGATACTGCTGAAAATATTGGTTGCTCCCTTTGCTTTAGCGTTGTCCCTTCTGGCGGCTCTGCTGGTGTTCCTGTTTGATATTTGTGCCGTCCTGCTGACGATTGCCTCTGTGATCCTGACGGTGCTGGGTGTCGCTCTCTTTTTCACGCCGACGCCCATAGGCGGGATTGTATTTCTGTTTCTTGCCTTCCTTCTTTCGCCGTATGGACTGCAAGCGGCGGCGGGCTCCCTTCTTTGGGCGCTGGACGGAGGCAAATCCGCTCTGTACCGGTTTCTGGCAAGTTAAGCAGCCTCGGGCCATACTGGCCCGAAGTCGGGGCGGTCTGAATGGGCCGCCCCTTTCTCATGGAAAGGAGGAATGATTTTTGGCTACCACAACTTTGTTACAGCGCCATGCGGGCGAAGGCGAAACGATTGCTGAGGCTATCCGGGATTGTCTGGACTATGGCAAGGACCCGGAGAAAACAGAAAGCGGAAAGTATATCTCCGCTTATGAATGTGATCCGGCCACCGTGGCGGACGAGTTCCTTTTGGCAAAGGCCAGCTATGCCGCTATGACGGGCCGGGAACAGAAGAAAGAAAATAATGTGCTGTGCTATCAGATACGACAATCCTTCTATCCGGGCGAGATCACCCCGAAGGAGGCGAACCGTATCGGCTATGAGCTGGCTATGCGCTGGACAAAGGGGCGGCACGCTTTTATCGTTACCACGCACACCGATAAGCAGCACATCCATTGTCACATTTATTACAACTCCACCACCCTTGACTGCACCCGGAAATTCCGAAATTTTTGGGGCTCCAGCTTCGCCCTTCGGCGGCTCTCTGACAGGCTGTGCCTTGAAAACGGGCTGTCCATCGTGGAGAACCCGAAGCCCCGGAGCAAGAGCAAGTATCGGAACTATGGGGAGTGGCAGAAAGACCGGAAAGGGCCGCTTTCCTATCAGGACCGACTGCGCCTTGCTATTGATACTGCGCTGGCGGAACGCCCCGCTGATCTGGACGAATTTCTCAATCTGATGAAGCGGGCCGGATATGAGGTCAAGACGGTTCGGGGCGGCGGTATCAGCTTCCGGCTGACCGGGCAGGGACAGGAACGCTTCACCCGTCTGCGTGCCTCCACGCTGGGGGACGGCTACGACTTGCAAGATGTTCTGTCCGCCATTGAGGGCAAAGAAAAACGCCCCGGGCGCTCGGAGCGGAAAATCAGTCTGGCGGTGGATATTCAAGCAAAGCTGGCTGCCGGTAAGGGGCCGGGATATGAACGCTGGGCGAAGGTATTTAACATTAAGCAGATGGCTGCTGCCCTTGCTTATATACAGGACAATGGCCTGACCGATTATGAGCAGTTGGCACAGAAAGCCACCGAGGCAGCAGACCGTTTTCATGCCATTTCCGAGCAGATCAAGCAGACGGAACAGGCCATGAAAACCAATGCCGGGCTAAAGGCCGCAACGGTTCAGTATGCCAAAACCCGCCCAGTCTTTGAGCAGTATAAGGCGACGAAGTACAGCCGGAAATTCCTTGCGGAGCATGAGGCCGACCTTGAACTGTACCGGGCTGCACAAGCGGAAATGCGCTCTCTGCTGGGCGGGGCGAAGCTCCCTAAAATGGATGTGCTGAAGGAGGAAGGCCGCAAGCTCACAGCAAAGAAAAAACAGCTCTATGGAGAATATCAAAAGGCACGACGGGATATGCAGGAGATCGTCACGATCAAAGCGAACATTGACACTCTGATGGGCTACACCGAACCGGGAAGAAAGCAGGAAAAGGAGCGTTAAGGTTATGAAAACAAGGAGCAAAGCGACGCTGACACTTCGGGCCATGTTGGCCCGAAGATACGGGTTTGGGGCGAGCCCCAACAAGCCGCCTTTGTGCCACTTGTGGCCACAGAGGCATTGCTTGCCACTTAGCGACAGCCCCTAAAATGGCGCAAAAAAACAGAGGCCCTTATTCTGGAACCTCCGTTTCTCTGGCTTTCTTAATGCCCTCGGCTGTGGCTTCTATCAC
>OHBA01001121.1_pt1 | contig 10931 bp, 8 predicted proteins | sample 1577281 | NCBI WGS metagenome assembly OHBA01 (sample SAMEA3879579, study PRJEB24766) | human gut metagenome | biome: human-associated habitat; feature: feces | place: USA | collected 1985/1987
ACCATCCTGACACTATTTTTCATATTTTGATTAAAAAATGTCCATAAAGTCAAACCAACATAGATAAATGCTGTAAAATATTTTTCCCTTGCATCAAACACAAAGCCAAATATAAATGCATAGATCAACATCATGCAAAACGGTTCTAAAATCCACCATATCCAATTCAAATATGAACCTGCCACTTCTGCCTTTAGTTCCGCCTTAGCAGAGTATACAGCATATCTGTAATATTTCTCCATATCGTTAATAAAACGTTTCATCTCCACTACTCCACTTCATTTTGTGCCATACTCTGCATCAATCGTTTTGCCATATCATTCATATTCATTAACGGTTTCCATCCAAGAGTCGATATCTTATCCGAATTTAACCTTAAAACACTACTTGGTGCATATCCATATTTATTACTATCCTCTGGAATATCAAAAACAAGTTTTGAAGTTGAATTTTCACTCACACTTACAAATATTTCTGCCATTTCCCTAATACTGCAAAATGTATCCATATTGGCCACATTATATGCTTCGCCTTTGTTTCCATGTGTAAGTAATGTTAAAATTCCTGCAATCGCATCACTTATATAACAGTAACAATTTGCTTTTTCTCCCCTTGTATGCAATACAATATCTTTTTTTTCAATTACACTACGCGCAAATTGAGCAAACACACGGTTTTCATCTTTTGCAATGCCAGCTCCAAACGTCTGCGCAAGGCGTGCTATTTTTACATTTACATTATACTCACTTGCAAAAGCAGCACACAAACATTCTGACATTCGCTTTCCTTCTGAATAACTGCTACGTATTTCCAAAGGATTAATATACCCTAGATCAGTTTCTTTCACTTCCACCTGTTCTTTGGGCATTATCCCGTATACTTCCATGGATGAAAGATATACCATACTTTCCATTTTGCAACGCTCTGCAAATTGTAACATATTCCGTGTTCCCTGTATTGCAGTCATAATGGTCTCTACCGGCTGTTCCACCATCATCCTTGATGCAGTAACACTTGCTCCATGTATCAGATAATCCGCAATTATATTTTGGGGAACTGGTTCTAAAATATCTGTTACCACAAAAGCAAGTTGATCATTTGCCTCACCTGCAAAAATCGCTTTTGCTTTTTTTTCATTGCGTACAAACGCCAATACTTTTAAATTCAAATTATATTTTTTATCTGCAGCAAGCAATGCAAACACACACATTTTCCCTATCAGTCCAGTTGCACCAGTGACCGCTATCGTTTTTCCATGAAACTGTTTCCAATCTACGCTGTCTACATTTATAATATTCTGAACATCCTCATTCACAACTGTATCACACATTATTTTAAACATACCAATCCTCCCGATTCGTAAACTTTGGACAAAACAAACCTATATGTGAAACTTTTATTTTCTGTACTATTCTTCTTTATCACGCTTATAATAATTTATTTTAGATCTCATCTTATCTGTCAGTCCAAAACCGAACGCCTGCTCATTCTCTTTATAACTTAGAAGCGCACGAAACATATATACATCAACCGGTGTTGTCACCTTAATATTTCCTCTGTTTCCTTCCACTAAATAAGTACTTTTTCCAATTGTTTTCATAATTGTACAGGAATCTACAAGATTTGTATATTCAGGATTATCTTTCCTTACAATGTCATGTGCTTTAATAATATCATCCAGATAAAAGCTTTGCGGAGCCTGTGCAGTATAACACTCCTGTCTATGCGGCAGATTATCTACCGTCTTCCCCCCATCCTTGCTGATTAGAACTGTTTCATAACACAAATTAGACGTGATTGCACTTCCATGTTCTTTTACAGATGCAATATTCTTAGAAATCACATCATATCCGATAAAAGGTCTTACACCATCATGAATAAGTACGATGGAATCCCCCGGATTTTCTTCTTTTGCTTTTTTCAGAGCACGATATATTGAATCCTGAGCTGTTGCCCCACCGGATACAATTCCTGCAAGTTTATTAATATGGAATTCTGTTGCAAGTGCCCACACATATTCAATATATTCTTCTAACACCGCCAAATAAATTTTATCAATTTCATGATGTTCTTCAAATAAACTTAGTGTATGCACTAATATTGGTTTTCCATTGATCTCCAAAAACTGTTTAGGAACACCTGCCCCCATTCTTACACCGCTTCCACCAGCAAAAACAATCGCAATATTCATCTGTTTTCCTCCATCTGTTTATATATTATTATCTACATATACTCTCTATATATTTTACCACAGTTTCTGATGCTTCCCCTGTCTCACAGGATTTCAACATATCGTGATGTCTTCTGGCAATCCCATACCAGTCATATCGTTCCATATTACCTATGATATCATATAATTCATCCGATTTTACAGCGTAAGGGTATTGCCATTTGTCTATATCCTCATAAAAACCACGCATTTTCCTGTATCGTTCTAAATCTGGAACATATAAAAAACATGGCCGGTTCAAAAAAGAATAATCCCATATCGATGAAGAATAATCTGTGATAAGCATGTCTGCCGCCCCTAATAACTCCTGCATGTCCGGATACTCATTCACATCCTTCACATAACTGTTTTCCTGCATATCTCCATCCGTTTCATAGCGATGCAGCCGCTCCAAACATACCCATTCCTGTCCTGTTACTTTTTTAAGAAGTAAGACTGTTTTTTCTAGGTCAAGCTTTTCGTATGTTTCATTTTTCCGATATGTAGGCGCATACAATAAAATTTTCTTTTCTGAAGAAATGCCACACCCTTCTTCTACATTTTTTCTTGCCCTGTCCGTCTCTCCATTCACCAGAAAATCATTTCTCGGCATGCCGCAATGTAAAACTTTCCCCTTAAAATGAAATGCCCCACGTATTACATAACGACAAAATTCTTCACTACTGGTCACAAATATACCGGTATTTTTTCCTGCCAATGCATTTCTTTTATCAATCAGGTGTTTCAGATATCCTTCTCCCGTATCCAGTTTTTTATATGCGCCGCCACCATGCCATGTATTAATTACTGTCTGTTTTTTTCGGAATGTCACCCACGGGACATACGAACCATTTGTGATGACCACATTTGATGTTAACAAATAAAAAAAACATCTGATTGAAAAATGTGTCACCAGACGTACATTCTCATCCCTAAAAAACTGATATTTTTCCGGACATCTGACTGCCCATATTATTTCATAATTGTCTTTTGTCTGTTTTTTCAAACACTCATATATATATTTCGGATTGCAGGAATACTCCATATAATTACCGCCTGTAAGGCTGGTAAACATGATCCTGTTTTTCTTTATTCTAAAAATATGAAAGGGAAGAAAACACAGTTTTGCAATATATGCCACTAATATTTTCTTCCATTCTGCAATAATTTCTGCCATATTTATTTTTCCTTAAATGCTGACACACACAGCATATATTTCATACCGAAAATAATTTTATCACAAACCATAGGACACCGCAAGTACATCCCTCCCCTGCATCCTATAATCTCCTGATAACTGCTGCCCAGGTATTGACGCACACATAATACGCTGCTTTGAAGAAAGAGAACTTCTCCACGTTGCGGTATAATTTCCATTTTCCCCATACCGCATCTAATTTATTTCCAGAATAAGCTCCCTTATGACGGCAGTATATGGTAAGGATTTCGTCCAGACCATATGCCACAACTCCCGTTTTCATGATCTGCATCCAGGTGGCTGCATCTTCCAGCCTGACATTCTCGGGCATATAGATCAGTTCTGTATCGATCTGGTTACGGTCTAACACTGCCGTGCTCGGTGCGATCGTTGAACTTTTTAAGATCTCTTGGTAACCGACTCTTTCCGGTGCATGTGCGACCGTTCCGCTGCGGACGGCATTTGCATCCGCAAATTCGTAGCTGGTAAAGCTGAACGGATAATTTCCTTTTTTCATAAATGAAATCTGCTTTTCTAACTTTTGTGGCAGCCAGAAATCATCCGCATCCAAAAAGGCAATATATTGTCCCGATGCCTTACGGAGTGCAAGATTTCTCGCACCTGCGGGTCCCGAATTTTTTTCACAGTAAAAGCAGTGAATCCGCTCATCTGTATAACTTTTCATAATATCTCTGCTCTGATCGGTCGAACAGTCGTCTGCCAGCAGCAGCTCCCAGTTTTCATAGGTCTGTGCCAGGATACTGTCCACTGTCCTGTGCAAAAAGTTCTCTGCATTGTAAACCGGAACAATAATACTGACTTTTCCTTCATTATACATCTATCTCACACCTGCTTCTTATCTTTGTCTGCACTTTCATTACGCAATGCATTACTTTGATACTCATCTACACCTTCTGTCTTATCCTTTTTAAACAGGATCTTAACTGTCAGAAGGATCAGTTTCAGATCCAGCCAGAGTGAATAATTCTCGATATATTTAATATCCAGACGCACTTTATCATAAGGAGTCGTGCTGTATTTTCCATATACCTGTGCATATCCGGTCAGTCCGGCTTTGACTTTTGTGCGCAGTGCGAACTCCGGAACGACTTCCACATATTTATCTACAACCGTCTTCCACTCCGGTCTTGGTCCCACCAGAGACATTTCACCCTTTAAAATGTTAAACAGCTGCGGGAGCTCATCCACATGGGCTGCACGGATCACTTTTCCGACCGGAGTCACCCTCGCATCATCTTTTTTGGTGATCTTGCTGTCTGCAGCATGAACTGACATACTGCGGAATTTTAGCACCATGAAAACTTCATTGTCTCTGGTGTATCGCGGCTGTTTGAAAAATACCGGACCCCCGTCATACAATTTGATACATATTGCTATGATCAGCATGATTGGGGATGAAATGATGATCCCGATCAGGGAAAATACAATATCCTCAATCCTTTTAAAGAATCTCTGATCGATCGTGAGTCCCTCATTGCGAAGCAGCAGCAACGGGGAATCAAACAGGTGAATATCATCTGCCGCACTTAAAAGGATATCTGAAATCTTAGGTGTGACATAGGTACGGATGGACTCCTGATAGCAGTATTTCATAATCTGGTTTCTCGCCTCTGCAGGCAGATCACACAGCACCACCGCTTCGTATTCCTTCGCCATCGTATATAATTTAACATATCCGATCTTATAACTTACGGACATACAGATATTATACTTATCTTTTCTTGAATTAATCTTCGCGATCAGATCATCCGGCGGATAATTGCCATAGATGACTAACATTCTTCTTGGCGGATAAAGCCTCTGGTATAAACTTCGCACCAGCATGGTCCAAATAATACTGAATACGATCTCGATCGCTGCCATACATACCAGCGGGTACACCGATACATAGCTTCGCACTGCTAAAACGACAATAAAATATTCCACAACCGCACTCATAATAATTGCCAATGCATGTGAACTGAATATATCGGAAGCTTCCAGATACCCAATATGAAAACCACCCAGACTCTGCGTAAAGAAAAATGCCAGTAAAACATACAGTCCAATGACTCCCCAGTGACCACGTTCTCCAAATTTATTGGTCATCAATGGATTATAGTAGACGAACCAGACGTATGAAAAACACATCATCTCAAAAAGAATCATGATTAAGTTTGCGCAATAATTCAATAAATGTTTATAGCCTTTTCTTTTTTTCATATCTTCTCTTTTCAATCATTGTTCATGGCAACAGATCTGCTTTTGAAGCATAGGATCCATTGTCTATATACCGGCGTATTATACCAAAATTAGCTGTTCTTTGCAAGTTTTCCCGCCATAGAATCCCCATTCTGTGGCATGTATTCTATGACATGCCAAAAGGCTGTAGAAAATGTTGTCTCCATTTTCCACAGCCCTTCTGTTTTTTCCCTGATTATTTTTATAAACTATTCATGATCCGAAGCAGCTTCGTACCATAATCTGCATCTGCTGCCCAGCCTTTTCCATACGGATTCTGCGGAATTGCAAGCCATTCGACATATCTGGCTGTTCCACGCGATACATACTGAAAACGGGTATCCACACATGCATTATTCAATCCCTCAGTACTTGCATACGCTTTCAAGTGCTGTACCTGTGCACGGAGTCCGGTTCTTACGTCTGCGTAGGTTTCCCCCGCAGCACCGCCACCGACTGCACCGAGTCCGCCAAAGTTGCACTGGCTCGCCTGCACATCACCACCGAATGTGAGTCCACCGGTCTCTAACATCACCTGTGCAAACAATACATCCGCTCTTACACCCTCTGCATCTGCCTCTTCTTTTAAAATCTTAAAGAACGCTTCCGCGGAATCCGCTCCCTTGTCACGGTAAGTATCTGCCGGGAATGTATATCGTTTATTATAATAAGATACCATCTGATCTACCGTCACACTGCTTGTACCCATGATCTCATGAGCTGCTGCTTTTGATTTCACCGCTGACCATGGACCATACATACGGATTCCACTGCTTAAGTCCTTATATGCTCTTACTTTATAGTAATAGGTTGTTCCCTGTGTCAGATTACTGTGTGTAAAGGAAGTTGCACCGGAAGTCTGTAACGTGGTATAGCTTCCTTTTTCACTGATTGCACCGGCAAGTTCATAACCGCTTGCATTTGCAACACTGTTCCATGAGATATTTAATACATTATTATCTCCGAGTGTGATAGAAGAAATACTTCCCTGTTTTAGGACTGCAACCTCTGTTACCTTACTATAACTTCCTCTGCCTGCACTGCCTTTGATCTTATAAGTTGCTGCAATTTTATAGTAATACGTATTGCCGCTCTTTACGCCCTTATCCGTGTAAGTCAGTGTAGATCCAGATGAAATTGAAGCGATCTTTTCAAATCCACTGTTTGACTTGTCGCTCCGGTAAATATCATACCCCTGTGCTTTTGAAACTTTCTTCCAGCCAAGTGTGACCTGATTTTTGCTGTTACTTGTGATCTGGGAGAATACCACCTGTTTGATCGTCCATGCCTTCTGTGCTTTTGAGAAAGATGCCACACCGTTTTTAGCACTGTTGCTCTTATATGCACGAACCTGATAATAGTAAGTTTTTCCGGCTTCTAATGTTTTATCCTCATATTTTTTCGTATTTTTACCTTTGACCTGTCCGACCTTTTTATAACCACTGTCTTTTGACGTACTCCGGTAAATCTGATAACCGGATGCCCCATCCACAGCTTTCCATTCCAGTCTTACGGAAGTACTTCCGGTTGCCTTTACTGCTGTAATGGATGTAGTTTTCAAAGTCTTTGCCGACACAGCTGCCGAATTACCGCTGTATCCTTTTTTGCCATTTACCTTGTTGATCGTCTCTATCTTATAATAGGTCTTTGCAGTTTTTAACTTTTTATCCTGATAGGTCGTATTATTTTTTCCTTTTAAAGTGGCAACCACTTTATAAGTACCATTCTTTGACGTACTGCGTTTGATCCGGTAGCCGTAGGCACCGCTCACTGCTCCCCAGTTTACTTCAATCTGATTGCTTCCATTTGAAACAGCATACTTGATCTTTGCCTTTTTCGCTGTTCTTCCTTCCATGGACGCTGAATCACCGCTATAACAGATATTGTCTCCTGTCTTTACCATCGTTTCAACCGTGTAATAATAGGTCTTTCCTGCTTTTACACTGGTGTCTTTGTAGCTGGTCGTGTTTCCGGATTTAATCGTCTTAACAACTTTGTAAGTACCATCTTCATCGGTACTTCGTTTGATGCGATAACCATAAGCTCCTGTGATCTTATTCCACTTGATCGTCAAGGTCTTTTCATTTGTGGAAACGATTGATGTGATTTTTGTGCGCTTTGCAGTTTTTCCTGCCACCGCGTCTGATGCACCGCCGTATCCTTTTGTACCGCTGTTGACATTATATGCTTCGACCTTATAGTAATAGGTCTTTCCTGCTTTTACAGTATCATCTGTGTAGGATGTTGTCTTTTCTCCTGATACTGTATCTATTTCACTATAACCACTATCTTTCTTTGTGCTGCGGGAAATGATATATCCCTTTGCACCGCTTACCTTATTCCAGGAAATTTTTAATACTTCCTCATCCGAGGATGTGATTCCTGTAATTTTTGCTTTTGCAAGTGTCTTTGCAGATTTTGTGGAAGAATATGCACCGACACCCTGTCTGCCATTGTTTGTATTGTAAGCCTGTACTTTGTAGGTATATGTTTTGTTATTGGATTTTACAGTATCTGTGTAAGTGAGTGTACTGCCGGATTTTACCGTGCCAATCTGATAAAATTTACTGTCACTGCTGTCCTGACGATAGATCAGATATCCCTCTGCTTTAGAAACCTTTTTCCAGGTCAGGGTAATCTTCTTTCCACTCTTTGCCTTGATCTTTGTGAGGTTTGTTTTTCCTAATGCCACACCTGAGATGGGTTTAGAATACTCTCCTGCAGTTCCATCGTTAAATACCGGACGGACCAGATAGTAATATTTTGTCCCTGCCTTTACGGTATCATCAATATAAGATGTAGCATCCGATACTTCGTCAATCTTAGGATAGTTTGTATCATTCACAGTATTACGATAAATTTCATAATAATCGACATTATCGAGACCTGTCCATTTTAATCTAAGACTACCATCCGCTCTCGACTGCGTGTAATTGAGCGTTACGGTCTTTGCTCCTTTTGTCAGTCCGAAATACTCTGCGATCGCAGTTGCATCTGCAACCCCGAGTGCCTTTAATTTTTCATCAGAACTTAAATATGTATAATAATCATTTGCATTGTCCAAAAAGGCATGCTCGATGATCAGACCAGGAATGCCATTATTTTTACAACGACGGATCAGACCGTAATAATCTGCTGCAGAACCATCCGGATATTTATCATAAGTGGCATTTCGGATCAGTGTACCGCGATAATTTAATCAAAGTGCTGCCAGTTTATCACATATTTTTTTTGCAAGTGCCTGTCCGTTGCTTCCCACCTGCGAATTATAGTTGCTGTTCGGATAATAAACTTCCACACCTCTCGCTGTTCCGTTTGCAGTATTTAAATGGAAACTTACTAACACATTTGCCCCCACATTCTTTGCAAGGTTTGCACGGGCATCCAGACATGCAATATAATCTCCGCCGCCTGCCGGACAGCTTGCACTCTCTCTTGTCATATAAACAGTAATACCATTATAGGTAGATAATTCTTCTTTACAATATGTGGCGATCTTAAGTGTCAGATCCGCTTCCTGTACTCCAAAACCGGATGCTCCTGCATGGGTGCCATCATGTCCCGGATCGAGTACGACTTTCACATTACTGTTCGCACCTTTTAAGTTATCTGCAACACTGGCGACAGCCTCTGAGATTCCCTGCTCCAGCACATTTTCCACAGTGTTTTCGGAAATAACTTCTCCATCTGCGCTCATAGTAACAACATCAGCATCCACATCCGCATAGGCATCTTCATCATAAAGTACCTGATCCGGGTTCGTCTCTGCCTGTTCATTGACACCAAATCTTACATCCATGCCAAGGTCTGATAGCAGGATTTCCTGTTTTGTTTTCTCCTGTGTAAACTGCACAGAAGTGATCTGATACTCTCCCGCCTGTCCATTTTCAGAAAAATCCATGGTAAAACGGATCATATCTTCTTCTGTTCCGGCTGCTTTGACCTGATAGGTTTTTCCGGTGGTCAGATTCTGATAATTCAGAACAATATCGGAAAGCTGCTCATTCCCTGTTCCAAGGCTTAAAACCACATTCTGGGTGCCCGGTGTTTCGACATACGGGGACTCTACCATCATATAGTTCATTTCTGCTGCCTGGACTGTTTCTGTCTCAGTCTCAGTTTCTGTTTCCGTACTTTCTGTCTCGATCGTTTCCGTCTCGGCCGGCTCCTCTGTCTCCGTTTCAGCCGTTTCCGTCTCTGCGGTCTCTGTTTCCGTACTTTCTGTTTTGGTCGTTTCTGTCTCGGCCGGTTCTTCTGTTTCCACTGCCCCGGTCTCCGTTTCCGCAGTCTCTTCTGTTTCCATTACTCCGGTTTCCGTCTCGGAAGACTCCCCCGTTTCCGTTGTCTCTGATTCGGATGATGTTTCCGTCTCATCATTTTCCGTTTCAGATGCCTCTTCTGTCACAGCTGCCTCTTCCGCTGATGACGTTTCCATTGCCTGCGTGCTTTCTGTCTGGACTGCGCCATCTTCTGCCGCACGCACATCTGCAGGCAGTGCTGTCATGCTCACGCAGACTGCCATGATTACTGCTAAAATCCTTTTTTTCATTTTCCTGTTATCCTCTTGTATATTTACTGATGTTTTTACACTTCACATCCGCCGTTTATTTTACCATAAAACCTCCCCGTTGAATATATCTTGCCAGAATTTTCATAAAATCTTAAAAATACTCCGGCAGAATGATCCCGCCGGAGTATCTCTTTTCACATCTATTTTGCTTTTGTCTTTACGGAAACAACGGAAGAATAACTTCCATATACTTTCTTTCCATTCACTTTGCGGTATGCACGGATCTTATAATAATAGGTCGTCGATTTTTTCAATTTACCGTTTTTGTAAGATGTCGTACTACCTTTGGATATGGTCTTTACTTTACTATATTTTCCATCTTTACTGTTGCTGCGGTAGATCTCATAACCGCTTGCACCTTTTACCTTTGACCAGGTCAGTTTTACATTCTTTGCATCCGACGCTTTTGCCTTTAACGTCGTCTTTGCCGGAACCGCCTTTGCAGATTTTACATTCGAAAATCCACTGGTCTGTTCTCCATTCTGTGTCTTAACAACCGTCTTGATCTTATAATAGTATGTTTTTCCGGTTTTTACACTGCTGTCTGTCCAGGAACTGGTGCCCACACTGTTGATGGTTTTGATATTCTGATAATCCCCATCCTTTGCTGTACTGCGGTAGATCTGATAAGAAGTCGCAGCCGGTACAACTTTCCATGAAACTTTCAGTTTATTGTATGCTGTCGATTTTACGGAAGTCACGCTTGTTTTTCT
>OHBA01001129.1_pt1 | contig 10874 bp, 9 predicted proteins | sample 1577281 | NCBI WGS metagenome assembly OHBA01 (sample SAMEA3879579, study PRJEB24766) | human gut metagenome | biome: human-associated habitat; feature: feces | place: USA | collected 1985/1987
TCGTACACCTTGCACGATGGAAAAGAAATAACGACATGGTTCTCTATGGAAGGTGATGTAGCTTGTGGCTCGTGGGATTTATATAGGAACAAAGCAGGCTTTGAATACGTGGAAACATTGGAAGAAACACTGGTCTATTCTATTTCCATTGAAACGCTTAATGAGTTGTATAAGTCAGATATAGATATTGCAAATTGGATGAGGGTGTTACAACAGGAAAATTTTCTTCGCTTACAAGATATTCATATATCTCGCCTCAACTTGTCTGCGTATGAGCGTTATGAAAAATTAATGAGTGAGTGTCCGGCCCTTTTTCATAGAGTGACTTTGGGACATATCGCTTCTTTCCTTGGCATTACACAACAATCATTGAGTCGTATCAGGGCAAAGGGGTATTTTTTAACATAGGATAAATTCCTATACATTAGAGTTTTGTATTTTTGTCCGCAAAAACAGAATACGTATGAAAACAGAATATGAAAAGTGCATGGCTGGCGAACCTTTTATAGGAAGCAGGGATCCGAAAATAGTGGAGATGATTTTGCGTACAAAACGTCTCCTGGCACAATTCAATGCCACAGATTATGCCGATAGCAAGCGCAGGAGAGAGTTGTTGTGTGAGATGTTGGGACATGTAGGCAAGAATGTGCATGTGGATATTGACTTCCATTGTGAATGTGGCAAGCATATTTTTATGGGCGACAAGGTAATTGTCAACATGAATTGTACCTTTGTGGACAACAATCGTATTGACATAGGTAGCAACGTCTTAATAGCCTCTAATGTACAGATATATACGGCAACCCATTCTACCAAAGTAGATGAACGTATGGTGCAGGACTGTCCGGAAGGACAAGAAATCTGCCGTACGTATGCCTTACCTGTACGAATAGAGGATGGAGTATGGATTGGTGGAGGGGTTGTCATTTTGCCTGGTGTCACCATCGGGAGGAACAGCGTTATCGGGGCGGGGAGTGTGGTTACCCGTTCTATTCCTGCGAATTGTGTGGCAGTGGGAAATCCTTGTCGTGTGATAAAACAGATTGATAATATAGTATCTGTATGAGCATGTGTTGAGTAAATGTATTATCTTTGCATATATTACCATGTAAACAAGAGAGACTATATACTTATGGGGAAATTGGCGGAACTTTGGCGGAGTCCTTATCCTACGTTTTATCAACGCTGGAAGGCAGTAGTGATACCTTCGGCCATTATTTTTCTGATATTATATATACTTCAGCCGTTCGGTATTTCCCGGATAAAGGGAAGTGTGTTTGGGGTAGTTGCCGGTTCTGCATTGATTGCGGCAGGTGCTTCGGGAGTTTTCACCTATTTGCTTCCGGCATTATTTCCTGCTTATTACAAGGAGCAGAACTGGACATTGGGTAAGCATGTGTTGAATTTGCTGCTGATGTTGTTGCTGATAGCAGTGGGGATTTGGGCCTATCAATCATGGTTGATGGGAATGTGGTTGGACAAGCGGTTGTTCTTTCTGGCTTTGTCTTGGGTAATGGTGCTGGCACCTTTTCCTACCATATTTTTTCTGATGTGGAACTGCAATTTGCAACTGACCCGCAATCTGAAAGAAGCTATGGAGATGAACGGTCATCTTTCAAGGAGAATATCCCCGGAAGTTGGGATAGCGAGCTTGGAAGACAAGGTGTTTTCCTCGGAAGAAGCGTTGGTGTTTGCCGGTGGCACCAAAGAAATGCTGGAAGTAAAGGCCGGAGATTTCCTTTATGCAGAGGCAAAGGGGAATTACGTAAAAGTAGGTTACCGTTCAGATTCGGATAAAGAAAAGAAAATTACATGGAGATTGTTGCGTGCCACCATGAAGCAGGCAGAGGAAGCTGTCTCTGCTTGCCCTTTTATTATCCGTTGCCATAGGGCCTTTCTTGTAAACATCCGGATGGTGGTGAAAGTAGATGGAAACTCTCAGGGATATAAGCTGAATCTGGAGGGTTGCGAAGAAGAGGTTCCGGTTTCACGCGCATACGCCAAAGAGGTGAAAGCATTGATTGAAAACCGGACAAAGAGTTAGTCACTCGTCACAGAAATACGTTGTTCGTCACAAAGAGTTTGTTGGTTGTCACATATCCGGGCTGTCTGTCCCGGATATTTTTTTGTCTTATACCCTTCCTTTATGTTTGCGGCAGGAAACACAACGAATGTAAAGATATGAAACGGGAAACAGTCTTTGGGATATTGGGCGTATTACTTTATACACAGCCTTCCGTAGCGCAGAAATCAGTGACCGATACAGTACGTCTGAATTTTAATATAGACAGTGTCGCTTTGGAAGAAGTAGTGGTAAAAGGAGCCAGAACTCCTGCTGCCAACAGCCGTTGGAGCGATATGCATCCGGTGGAACTGGTTACGGTGGGCGGTGCGAACGGTGATTTATACAAGGCATTGCAGACTTTGCCCGGTACGCAAGTGCAGGGTGAAACCGGTGAATTGCTGGTACGTGGTGGAGGCAGTTACGAGACGCAGACTTTTATTGATGGAATGCATGTACTGAATCCCTATACTTCGAACGGAATAAATACCCCTGCTCGCAGCCGTTACTCTACATTTATGTTCAGTGGGGTAAACCTTGCTTCGGGAGGCGCTTCACAAGAATATGGAGAAGCGCTTTCGGCAGTCTTGCCATTGGAAACAAAAGATTACAGCAAGGTCGATAAAGTCGGAGTGAACGCTTCCGTTGTCGGTGTTGGTGGAGGGGGCACAAAGACTTTTGACAGAGGATCCTTGTCTGTTGACTTGAATTATCAGAACCTGGGTTTGTATGACAAGGTTTATTCGGGCAGGAGGGATTTCGAGGAGCCTTACCGGATGTTTTCCGGAGCTGTCCAGTTCCGTTATACTCCTGATGAAAGAGTGGTATGGAAGGTTTACGCACAATACGACCGGACGGACTTTTCCACTTACGAAGGGGATAACCGCAGATTGTTCGGGCTGGGTGAAGACAATATCTATGTAAATGCAACCTTTCGCAGGCATACTTCCGGAGAGTGGAGTTGGTTTGCAGGGGCGGCCTATTCTTACTATAACCGGAGAATCGGAGGAGCAGTTGTTTCGGGTGATAACTGGCTGGAACGTCAGCAAGAGACGCATCTGAAGGCTAAAGTTTCCAAACGGTTGTCATCGGTATTCCGCCTGGATATGGGGATAGAGAGCTATATCCGCAATTACAGGAATCATTATCTGTTGTGCGGGACGGATGACAGCAATCGCATGTCGCCTACCATTGGTGCGGGTTTCTTTTCGATGGCTTATTATCCGATGGAACAATTGAAGATGGAGTTTTCTTTTCGCACGGAATACACTTCTCCGAACCGTAAGATGAATTTCTCTCCCCGGCTGGCGGCGAACTATTATTGGGGAAACATGATGTTGTCGGGGATTGTAGGGCGATACACACAGTTGCCCGAGAACAACTGTCTGGTGCGTCGGCCGCAGTTGATGTCGGAAGTATGTATGCAGTACAATTTGGGCGTTCAGTACGACTATGAAGGGCGTTTCTGTAAAGCTGAACTTTATTATAAGGATTATGACCGTCTGGCATTGGAGGAAACGGATGCCGATACGAAAGCTGTATTCTTGACCTCCAACGGTTATGGACACAGCAAAGGCATAGACTTGTTCTTCCGTGATAGAGCGTCCTTCAAGAATCTGGAATACCAGTTATCCTATACCTATAATATAGCCAAACGTAAATATCGGGAGTATCCGGAACTGACTACTCCTCAGTATGCCACACGGCATAATGCAGCCTGGGTGGTGAAGTATTCCTTGCCTCGCCTGCGTTCCATTGTCAGCGTGACCGACCGTTTCAGTAGCGGACGTCCTTATCATAACCCCATGCTGCCGGGTCTGATGAACGATGAAGTGAAGCCTTATAACAGTCTGGATTTGGGTGTGACCTTCCTGGCAAGCAAGAAGGTAATCATCCATGCTTCCGCCAGCAATATCCTTTGCCGGAAGAATGAGTTCGGTAAGGTGGATAACAAGGCTGTCCTGGCTTCCAGCGACCATTTTTTCTATGTAGGAGTATATGTGACTTTAGGCAAGAAGGCCGCCTACGATGTATCCAATTTTTAGACAATAACCCTTTTAAAATAAACAAAGATGAAAGCAATGATTATTTTTTTAGTATTTGTAATGCAAAGTGCCGCCCAGCTGCTCTTTGCCCAGAACCTGACTATTGAAGTGTGTGACATTGAAAAGGTGGAGGGGCATCTCTATGTCGCCATCTACAATTCGGAAGAAACATTCATGAAGAAACCCTTGACCGCCTTCCGGATAGATGTGAAAGATACGTCGCTCTCCATTCCTTGCCAGGGGTTACCTACGGGTACGTATGCCATTTCGTTGTTTCAAGACGAGAACGGAAACGGGAAACTGGATACTGCCGTTTTCGGCATTCCTACAGAGAAGTACGGGTTCAGCAATGATGCTCAAGGCGTTATGGGTCTGCCGTCTTATGACAAATGCAGCTTCACTTTTTCCGGAGACACGACTTTGGTGATACATCTGAAGTAGAGTGATTATGTAAGTAAAACGGGAATTAATTTTCTTTTGCGGACGATTTACACTATTTTTGTGGCTCAACCTTAATAATTGCATTATGAAACGAGTTGCACGACTTCTGGGATTTCTCGGACTGGTATGTTTGCTTGCCTCTTGCGGCAAACGTTCTTTCATTACAGACACTTCTTACCGCCAACGTGTGGAGCAGGACTTCAATCAAAAAAAGGAAAGATTGCCGCAGGGCGATTTGTTTGCCATATTCGATACGGACTTGACGTCGTACGAACGCGAAGCTTTGGAGTTCCTTTATGCCTATATGCCTTTGGCAGACATTGCCGATTATTCCGGAGAATTTCATCTGATGAATGTGCGAGCCTCCCGGAAGGCGGCCGAGGAAATGCCTTGGGGAAAAGTTATTCCTGAGGATTTGTTTCGTCATTTTGTACTTCCGGTGCGGGTCAACAACGAGCATCTGGACAGCGCACGGGTAGTATTTTACGATGAGCTGAAAAACCGTGTGAAATCCCTTTCCCTTTACGATGCCATTCTGGAGGTGAACCATTGGTGTCATGAAAAGGCCGTCTATACCCCTTCTGATGCCCGTACCAGTTCGCCGTTGGCAACGGTACGCACAGCGTACGGACGTTGTGGGGAAGAATCCACTTTGCTGGTTGCCGCCCTGCGTTCGGTAGGTATTCCTGCCCGTCAGGTCTATACGCCCCGTTGGGCCCATACGGACGACAATCATGCGTGGGTAGAGGCATGGGCAGATGGGAAATGGTATTTCTTGGGTGCTTGTGAACCGGAGCCGGTACTCAACCTGGGTTGGTTCAATGCTCCGGCCAGCCGTGGCATGTTGATGCATACCAAAGTTTTCGGACGTTATGAAGGAGCGGAGGAAGTAATGTCCGTCACTCCCGATTATACGGAAATCAATGTAATCGGTAACTATGCACCGACGGCTAAGGCCACAGTTACGGTCATGGACGGACATGGAAATCCGGTGTCTGATGCTTGTGTGGAATTCAAACTCTATAATTATGCGGAGTTCTATACCGTGGCCCGGAAGCAGAGCGATGCAGAGGGAAAAGCTTCCTTGACGGCCGGCAAAGGCGACATGCTGGTATGGGCCTCCAAAGACGGAAAGTTCGGCTATGCCAAACTGTCTTTCGGCAAGGACCATGAACTGACCATGAAGATGGACAAGACTGCCGGCGACGGCCATACCGTAGACTTCGAACTTGTGCCGCCCCCGGAAAGTGCGGAGTTGCCGGAGGTTACCCCCGAACAGCGTGCTGCGAACGACCGCCGCATGGCTCATGAAGATTCTATCCGCCATGCTTACACGGCTACGTTTATGACGGATGAGACGGCACGCTACTTTGCCCGTCAGTACAAGCTCGATGAGGATGCCGTTGCCCGGATTCTGGTAGCTTCCAGAGGAAACCACCGGGTCATTGCCGACTTCATGGCGCGGTTGCGTTCTGAAAAGTCCAAAAGAGGAGGTCTGGACCTGCTCCAACGGATTTCGGCAAAAGACCTTCGCGACGTTACGCTGGAAGTACTGATGGACCACATGCAATCCGGCATGTGCAAGAATCCCGATTATTTCCGCAGATATGTGCGCAATCCTCGTGTAAGCAACGAAATGCTGACTCCCTACAAGGGTTTCTTCAAGAAGGCCGTTTCAAAGGAAGAGGCTGAGGCATACAAGGCAGAGCCGATGAAACTGGTGGCATGGGTGGCCCAAAATATCCGGGTAGACAATGACTGTAATTTGGGAGGGGCTCCCATTTCTCCGGAAGGGGTCTGGAAGGCCCGTGTGGCTGATGCCCATAGTCGTGACATTTTCTTCGTCTCTATGGCGCGCAGCATGGCAATCCCTGCCCGTATCAACGAAGTGACCGGCAAGGTGCAGTTGATAGGGGATGACGGTGCGGTGGATGTGGACTTGGATGTGCAGTTCTTGGAAGAGGAATTGGGGCAAAAGGGAAGGTTGGTGGCTTCCTATAAACCTATCCGTTCGTTGGACAACCCGAAATACTATGCTCATTTCACCCTTTCCAAACTGACTCCGCAGGGTAGTTTGCAGTTGCTTTCTTATGACGAAGGCGATGCGGATATGGGCGGCGGTACTACATGGAGCAATCTTCTGAAGGAAGGAACAGCTCTGGAGGCCGGAGATTATGTTTTGGTGACCGGTACACGCCTTGCCAGCGGTGCGGTACTTTCTAAAACCGCCTTTTTCAGCATTCTGCCGGGAAAGACGACGGAAATCGAGTTGGTGATGCGCGAGAGTAAGGATGAAGTGCAGGTTATCGGGAACTTTAATTCGGAGTCTCTCTTCACTCCGTTGTCAGATGACGGTTCCGCAGTCCGGCAGAGTCTGTTGCAGGCTTGTGGGCGCGGTTACTTTGTCGTAGGTATTCTGGGTGTCAATCAAGAGCCTACCAATCATGCGTTGCGCGACATCGCTTCATTCAAGGCAGATTTGGAGAAGTGGGGACGAAAGATGGTACTGCTTTTCCCCGATGAGGCCAAAGCCGGGAAGTTCGCCCTAGAGTCATTCCCCGGTTTGCCCTCTACCATTATTTATGGCATAGATACGGACGGTATCGCTGCGCAGATAGCAGAAAGCATGAAGCTGAAGTATAAGGAGAGTTTGCCGGTATTCATCATAGCCGATACTTTCAATCGGGTAGTCTTTGTATCGCAAGGATATACCATCGGACTGGGAGAACAACTGATGAAGACAATAAAGGGGTTATAGGGCTTTCTGCCATGAATTGTAAATAGTAATCGTCAAATAGTAAATCATCCGATGCCTGTTATCGAAATATCATCTTTGACCCATCCCGGTGTGGAGATCTTCAGTACCCTTACCGAAGCCCAGTTGCGCAACCGCCTTGAGCCGGACAAAGGGCTGTTTATAGCTGAGAGTCCTAAGGTTATCAAGGTGGCTCTGGATGCCGGCTACGAGCCTTTGGCCCTTTTGTGTGAGCACAAGCACATTTATGGGGATACTGCTGAAATCATTGAGCGTTGTGGCGATATACCCGTCTACACAAGCGGTAGGGAATTGCTTGCCGAGCTGACTGGCTACGTTTTGACACGTGGTGTTCTTTGTGCCATGCGCCGTCCGGTTCCGAAGAGTATGGAGGACGTCTGCCGGGGAGCCCGGCGTATTGTGGTTATCGACGGGGTGGTGGATACCACCAATATTGGGGCCATCTTCCGTTCGGCAGCAGCTCTTGGCATGGATGCTGTGCTGTTGACGCGTAATTCCTGTGACCCTCTGAACCGTCGTGCGGTCCGGGTTTCAATGGGAACGGTTTTTCTTGTGCCGTGGACGTGGATGGACGGTCCTTTGGATACGCTCGGTGAGTTGGGTTTCCGCACGGCGGCCATGGCGCTTACGGACAATTCCATTTCCATAGACAATCCCGTTTTGAAGACCGAGCCCCGGTTGGCTATTGTGATGGGTACTGAGGGAGATGGTCTTTCGCACGAAGCGATTGCGGGAGCCGACTATGTGGTTCGTATCCCCATGGCGCACGGTGTAGATTCGCTGAACGTGGCGGCCGCGGCGGCCGTTGCTTTCTGGCAACTTCGCATTTAAAAGTGATAACTCAAAAAAGCATATATTATGTTGGCATATACTTATATTGAACACGGAAAGTTCGGATTGCTTGAGAAACCGATACCGGTATTGGAAGATGCACGTGATGCTATTGTGCGGGTGACACTGGGTAGCATATGCACCAGTGACTTGCATATAAAGCATGGAAGTGTACCGCGCGCCGTACCCGGAATTACGGTAGGACACGAAATGGTGGGCATCGTAGAGCAGGTGGGTGCCGAAGTTGAGTCGGTAAAGCCCGGCGACCGTGTGACTGTGAATGTGGAGACTTTTTGCGGGGATTGTTATTTCTGCAGGCGGGGCTATGTCAACAACTGCACCCATGAACACGGAGGATGGGCGCTGGGATGCAGGATTGACGGCGGTCAGGCCGGGTATGTCAGGGTTCCGTTTGCTGACAACGGACTAACAAGGATACCCGGTGAGGTGACGGACGAGGCGGCGCTGTTTACAGGGGATATCCTTTCCACCGGTTACTGGGGGGCTTCCCTGGCGGAAATCAAACCCGCGGATACGGTAGCTGTTATTGGCGCAGGTCCTACCGGGCTGTGTACCCTGATGTGCGCAAGGCTCTACGGTCCCGGAATGATCATTGCCATTGATACGTCTGATGAACGGCTGGAGCTGGCTAAGGAACAGGGACTGGCGGATGTCATCCTCAACCCGTTTGAGCAGGATGTGGAACAGGAGATAAGGAATCTGACCCTTGGACGCGGCGCGGATGCCGTACTGGAGGTGGCGGGAGGCAGAGATACCTTCCAGATGGCATGGAAGATTGCCAGGCCCAATGCAGTGGTCTGTGTAGTGGCCTTATATGAAGAACCGCAGGTGCTTCCTCTTCCGGACATGTACGGTAAGAACCTGGTCTTTAAGACAGGAGGAGTGGACGCTTCCTGCTGTGAGGAAATCATGAAACTGATAAAGGCCGGAAAACTGGATACCAGCTGTCTGATTACCCACAGGGCAAAGCTTGAAAACATTATGGAAGCCTATGATGTGTTTGAGAATAAGAAGGACCATGTGATAAAGTACGCAATTGAGGTATCATAATCTTAAGGATATTCAGGGACATTTGGGATATATAAGAAAGAAGGAATGAGTATGGGCAGGAACTGTTGTATCACCATTGAGCGTCAGTACGGAAGCGGAGGAAGGGAGGTGGCCCGTATCCTGTCGGAGCGCCTGGAGATTCCCTGTTATGGGCGGGAGCTTCTGGCAGTGACGGCGGCAGACAATGGAATCAGCATCGAGGAACTGAAAAAGCTGGATGAAAAGCGGACGGGAAGCCTGCTTCATGATTTGGTGCTGTACGCCTTCCGCTTCCAGAACTACAACAAAATGCAGGAGCCCTTTGATATCAATAAGGAGGTATCTGACACCATCCGCAGGCTGGCCCGGAAGGGACCATGTATCTTTATCGGAAGATGCGCTGATTTTGCCCTGGATGGAGAATGGGATGTGCTTAAGCTGTTTATTTATGCCTCTTCCATGGAAAAACGCAAACGCCGTATCTGCGAGGTAGACGACATAGCCTTTGAGAAGGCGGAGGAGGAGCTTAAGAAGCGGGACAGCCAGAGAAGCGATTATTACCATTATTTTACCGGTAAGAACTGGGGAGATATGGAAAATTATGACGCCTGCCTGAACACCTCCGTATTGGGGTATGAGGGCTGCGCGGACCTGATTGTGAAAATGATGGAATGACAGACAACCGCGCCAATGCCGTGAATCGGACGGATTCCCAACCGGAAATCCAACTGATTCACGGCATTTTTTCGTCTGTATGCAGGCCGGAGGAACCATACCGTCAATTAAACGGAGAAATCGTAAAAGTCAGGCTGTAATTTTGTGAAAAATAAACGGGTTGATTTTCATTCGCAAAATGCATATAATATTTGTCAAACACAACAGTTGTCAAACACATATAATTAAGGCGGGGAGGTGAGTACCATACAAGAAATATCCACCATGATTGAAAAAAGCAAACGAAGGTTTCTGTGCATTAAATTCAGGTCCTGCGGCCTTTCCTTTTCCGAGGGAATCGTGCTTCTGGTCATAGGCTACAGCAGATACAGCAATCAGGAGACCATTTCCAGCCTGTCCGGAATTGATAAATACCAGACAGCCAAGGTATTGGCTGCCATGGAGGAACGGGGATATGTCAGGAGGGAGGTCAATCCTGGGAACAAGCGTGAAAAGCTGGTGTGCCTGTCGGATAAAGGAAAAGAGGCAGCCGATGCGCTGAAGGATATTATGGACCAGTGGGAGAAAATCATTTTTGCGGGAATTACCCCGGAGGAAGAACGGGCCCTGGAGCAGATTATGTGTAAAATCGTCGGAAATGTAAGGGAGTATGAGAGAAATATCGGAAGGGAGAAACTGTAACAACATGAAGCAGGCAAAATCCAAGAAAAAAATCATAGGGGCAGCGGCAGCCGCTATTCTGTGCGTCATTGTCCTGGCAATCATCTTCGGCCATGTAACGGGAGATGATTTATTATTTAAGAACAAGAAAAATCTGGTGGTGCAGTCCTATGTGACCATGGATGAGAGCAACATCAATGCGCTGACAGGCGGCCAGATTAAGGAGGTTCTGGTGGAGGAAGGGGAGCTGGTAAAGAAGGGACAGGAACTGGTCCGCCTGGACAGCGATACCCTGACTGCCCAGAGGGAACAGGCCCAGGCAGCCCTTGCTCAG
>OHBA01001135.1_pt1 | contig 10829 bp, 8 predicted proteins | sample 1577281 | NCBI WGS metagenome assembly OHBA01 (sample SAMEA3879579, study PRJEB24766) | human gut metagenome | biome: human-associated habitat; feature: feces | place: USA | collected 1985/1987
TTGACGGTGGGGGCCTCCCTGTCAGCAACATGTATGACCTGGCCGTCATAGCCCTGTCCTCGGTGAAGGGTAATTACGCCCAGAGGGTCAGCCGGTATGACAGCCGCATGAAGCAGAAGATGGAGGAGGACCACAGGCTTCTCTCTGAGATACAGCGGGCCCTGGAAAACGGCGAGATTACCTTCTATGCCCAGCCCAAGTGCAATATGCGGACCGGAAAGATTGTGGGGCTGGAATCCCTGGTGCGATGGAACCACCCGGTGCGGGGCCTTATAGCCCCCGGCGTGTTCATTCCCCTTTTGGAGAACAACGGGCTCATAACAAAGCTGGACCTGTATGTATGGGAGGAGGTCTGCAGGAATGTCAGAAAATGGATAGACAGCGGCCGCAGGCCCATTCCCATATCGGTCAATGTGTCCAGGATGGACATTTATGCCCTGAATGTGACCCAGGTATTCCAGGAGCTTATCAGACGCTACTGCCTGGACCCCGGACTGATAGAGATAGAGATTACGGAGAGCGCCTATGTGGAGGAATACAAGGTCATAACAGCTGTGGTGGAGGAGCTGCGGACCGCAGGCTTTACCGTGCTTATGGATGATTTCGGCAGCGGTTATTCATCCCTGAACATGCTGAAGGATGTAAATGTGGATGTCCTGAAAATCGACATGAAATTTCTGGACATGGACCACGAAAGCGTGGGTAAGGGCATGGGAATCCTGGAGGCGATCACCCGTATGGCCAATATTGTGGGCATACGCATGATAGCGGAGGGAGTCGAGAGCAAGGAACAGATGGAGCTGCTTCTGGACATGGGCTGCACCTACGGGCAGGGATATTATTTCTACCATCCCATGCCCATAGAAGTTTTTGAACCGCTTCTGTCAGATGAGGCCAACATTGATTTCAGGGGAATCAAGGCGAGGCAGATTGAGCGGATTCGTCTTCAGGAGCTGATGAACGGGGACATGGTAAGCGATGCCATGATGAACAATATTCTGGGCGCTGTTGCATTTTATGATTTATACGAGGGCAGGCTGGAGCTTCTTAGGGTTAATGAGCAGTACTGTTCCGTCACCCGCACCACGGGCATGGACCTGGAGGAAGTACGCAAATCCATTATGGACACCATATTTGAGGAGGACAGGAGCCGTGTGATGGAAATATTCAGCCGGGCCAGACAAAATCCTATAAAAGGAGCGGAAGGGGACCTGCGCAGCAGGCGGGGAGACGGAACTTCCATGTGGATGCATCTGAGGGTATTTTTCCTCAGGGAGCAGGACGGCCACTGGCTTTACTACGGAGCCATAAGCGATATATCCCAGCAGAAGCACAGGGAGCAGCAGCTGGAAGCCTCCCGGCGCGCCCTGTCGTCCGCAGTATATATATCGGAAAAGGACGAGTCCTTCATGAAGCTGGACGAGGAGAACCGCAGGGCCGCTGCCTCCATCTTTGCCCAGATGATGCCCGGCGGCATGATAGGAGGTTACTGCGAGGAAGGATTTCCGCTGTATTTTGCCAACCATGAGATGGTAAAGCTGCTGGGCTATGAAACCTTTGAGGAATTGCGGGAGGCAATCCGGGGACAGGTTATCAACACCATTCACCCGGATGACCGGGAACGGGTGGCGGCAGACATAGGACCGCGGTATTACACCGGCCTGGAATACACCACCACCTACCGCATGCCCAAGAAGGACGGCACCTGGTTCTGGACCCTGGACAAGGGCCGCGTCATTGAGGCGGAGGACGGCCGCCTGGCTATCATCAGCGCCTGCACGGACATCTCCGAGAGCATGGAGGCCCGGCGCCTGCTACACCAACCTTTGGGAGATACGGCGGATAATGAATTCAATTGACCTGTCATAATAGAAAAGACGGACAACCAGCCATATAAAGCAGAAGGAGACAACCCTTATGATTCTATATTTTTCTGGAACAGGAAACAGTGAGTATACAGCAAGGAGAATCAGCCTTGAGACAAAGGACAAAATCCTGAATCTGGAAGAAAAAATACGCAGCCGTGATTTTACAGGCATGTACTCGGATACCCCATGGGTGGTGGTTTCCCCCACCTATGCATGGAGAATCCCGCGCATTGTGCAGGAGTGGCTGGAAAACACGGAATTAACCGGAAACAGAAACATATATTTTGTAATGACCTGCGGAGGAAACATTGGAAACGCCGGTAAATACCTGAAAAAATTAGCTGCCGCCAAACACCTGGACTATTCAGGCTGCGCCCAGATAATCATGCCTGAAAACTACATTGCAATGTTTACCACGCCCACACAGGAAGAAGCAGCACGGATAATCCGCCAATCCCAAAGCGCAACCGACAAAACCGCCCGGCTCATCAAACACGGCAGGCCTATCCCCCGGCTTCCCGTAACGCTGAAGGACAGAATCAACAGCGGCATTGTAAACGCACTGTTTTACCCTGTCTTTGTCCACGCCAAAAAGTTCCGCTCCACAGATGCCTGCATCTCCTGCGGAAAATGCGCTGCCGTCTGTCCTTTGAACAACATCCGCCTGAAGAACGGAACTCCTGTATGGGGGCAAAGCTGCACCCACTGCATGGCCTGCATCAGCCGCTGTCCGGCCAAAGCCATTGAATACGGGAAACACAGCCAGAACCTGCCGCGTTACACCTGCCCTGAACATATAAGCTGAATACGAACCACAAGAATAAACCCTTCCATTTTACAAATTCAGCTTCAAATCCCCCTCCTTAATCCACCCCATCTTCCGCAGCACCTCTCCAAACACAAAGGTCAGCACAGCGGGCAGCAGGAAGCACACCAAAAGGATGCCCACCCACATCCTGGTCCCGCCGCCCATGGCCGTGTATACGCCGATGGGGCCTACCAGACCGCAGGTGCCCATGCCGGACCCGGCCGGGATGTTTTCCAGGCGGAAGACCATGGTGGCTATGGGGCCGGTAATCATGGATGCCAGTGTGGGAGGTATCCAGATACGGGGATTCAGCACGATGTTGCCCATCTGCAGCATACTGGTGCCCAGGCCCTGGGCCATCAGTCCGCCCACTTTATTCTCCCGGTAGCTCATGACGGCAAAGCCAATCATCTGGGCGCAGCAGCCGGCTGTGGCTGCTCCCCCGGCCAGTCCGTCCAGGGATAAGGCGATACAGATGGCTGCACTGCTGATGGGAAGGGTCAGGGCAATGCCGATAAGGGCTGACACCAGGATCCCCATGATGAAGGGCTGCATTTCCGTGGCTGTCTTTACCAGATTTCCGAACCAGTTCATGAACCCGGCCACGCCTGGTCCCACGAACTGGGCCACCAGCACACCGGAGATAATGGTGATGCCGGGCGTTACGATGATATCAAGACGTGTTTCCTTGGATACAATTTTGCCTAGTTCAGCCGCCACAATGGTGGCGACCAGGGCGCCCACAGGACCTCCCAGGGCATTGCCCGCGATGCCTACCGTGGCAGCGGAAAACAGCACCAGCTGAGGTGCCTTTAAGGCGTGGGCAATGGCGATGCCCAGGGCTGCGCCGGTAGCGCTTTTTGCATAGTCCGCAATGACATTGAAAATTTCTATCTGGAACTGCTGCCCCAGGGTACCGAAAATAGTGCCGATGAGAAGGGAAGCAAACAGGCCGAAAGCCATGGCTCCCAGGGCGTCAATCAGATAGGTCTGTACCGTGATGTTTACATTTTTCCGCTTCAGGAATTCTTTCACACTTGATTTTGTCATACTCATATTCTCCCTTTATGGGGCTGAGGAATGTATCGGAATTTATACGCTCCGGAGCCTTTATTTTGTTAGGGATTTTATCACATATTCATAAAAATGCAAGGATTTTGACTAAAATCGCAATTTTTGTTAAAATATTAACAGATTGCAAAATGATATGGTGTGGGATATAATGGTATGAACAGGGGATATTAACCTGGAAATGAGGTGGACGGTATCGAATTCCGGATTTTATATACACTGCAGGAACTTCACACGCCTTTGGTAGACGGGCTTATGGTGTTCATTACCTCTCTGGGCGACCACGGATGGTTCTGGCTCCTTATGGGTGTCCTGCTTTTTTCATTTCCCAGGACCAGGATATTAGGCGGATGTATGCTTATATCCATAGCAGCCGGATTTCTCCTGGGCAATGTAATGCTTAAAAATATAGCGGCCAGGCAGCGTCCCTGCTGGCTGGATCCTTCCGTGGAACTGCTGGTCGCTGTTCCAAAGGATTTCTCCTTTCCATCGGGGCATTCCCTGGTGAGCTTTGAGGGAGCGGTCTGCATCTTCCTTTTTAACAGGAAATGGGGGATTCCGGCCCTTATGCTGGCTGTGCTCATCGCATTTTCCAGACTGTATCTCTTTGTCCATTTTCCCACGGATGTGCTGGCAGGAAGCATGATGGGAACCCTGATTGCCTGGTCCGTGGTGAGTACAGCTAAAAGGCGGCGGCAAAACAGGGATTGTATAGGGGAAGAACCATGCCAAGGTGGCAAACCCGCAGAATAAAATGACCATAGAATGACAGAATGAAAGACAGGTGGAAGTTATGTTGGAACGCGCTCCGGGAATTTTTGAAGTGGAGCTTCACAGCAATCAGAAAAGTATTGATGAGATTAAGATATTCCTCATTCCCGGAAAGGATGGGGGAAGAAGCCTGATGGTGGACGCTGGTTTCCGCAGCAGGACGTGTCTGCGCGTCATGGAAGCGGAGCTGGAAAAGCTGGGAATCACCTATGACAGGCTGGATATATTCCTTACCCACAAGCATCATGACCACTGCGGCCTGGCCAGCGAGTATGCGGCCAGAGGCGCAAGGCTGTTCATGAATCCCCAGGAAGACAGGCACTGCTATGACTGCCTTTACTACAATCACAGCCACGGCTCCACGGAGGACCAGCCCCAGGTGCTGCAGAGCGTTGGGGTGACAGAGGATGGGACGCCGGAGATATGGAACATGTTTATGGAAGTAAACCAAAGGATCCGGGAGAACAGGGGATGGGAATTCGAGATTCCGGGATATCCATATACACCGGTAAATGAGGGACAGATTCTGAGCTATGGGGATTATGACCTGGAGACAGTGGGGCTTAAGGGACATACCTACGGGCAGATGGGGCTGTACGACCGGAACCATAAGATACTTTTTTGCGCGGACCAGGTCATTGACGGCATTGTGCCCATTGTGGGCACCACCTATCCCGATGAGCATCTGCTTAAGGGGTATTTTGACTCCCTGGAAAGGCTGAAGCACCAGTACGGAGACTGCCTGATTCTTCCGGCTCACAAGGAGCCCATCCGGGATGTGAAGCGGGTGGTGGACCGGATTGTCTTTGCCTATCTGGACAAGACGGATTTAATCAAGCATATCCTGGACCACGGCCATCACAGGATGACCACCAAGGAGGTGGCATGTCTGGCTTACGGTATAGACCATGTGCCCAGGGACCAGTCTGAGTTTATCAAGCTTAAGATGGTCATAAGCAAGACCTTTTCCTGTCTGGAATATCTGTATGATGAGGATTTTGCCATCCGCACTCTGGAGGGCGGGAGCTATTACTGGGAAGCGCCGTAAGGAAAAGCGCCGTAAGGAAAATAAAAAAATGCTTGCATATCTTCAGATATAGTGTATAGTAGAAGGTACAATAAAAACAGAAGCAGAGTAGGTATATGTGCGTTAAGTGCCGGCTGGACAGGGAGTTGTCAGCTGGACGAAAGAGGATTCCCCAAGGGAATCTCCCTGCGGTGCATATGCTGCATCCCGCTGCAACAGAGATAGATGGAGCGGCCTGTTTTATGTGCAGCCGGTTTACGCCGGCCAAAAGCGTGTGTGAAAATCAATGATACAGCACGTTCTCGCACAGGGAAGCCATGTCCCGGCATAAATGTGGATATGGTTCCCGGGGCCGTTTTTTGTATGCCAGGAAGAAAGGTTCCTGCACCTGCCATTGTATATCTCCGTTTGTAGTCCGTGAAATCTGCAAAGGAGGTAATGAATCATGAAGAAATTAGCAGAACTGTTCGGCAGCTCGTCCCGGGAGCTTAAGAGTGTCAGGACCATCACTGTGTGCGCCATGCTGGCGGCAGCGGCAATCATCCTGGTGAATTTCCGTATTGAGCTGACCAGCACCCAGAGAATCGGTTTTTCCGGCATACCCAACCAGTTAGTGGCCTATCTTTTTGGTCCTGCGGTCAGCTGTCTGTTCGCAGGGGCGCTGGACATTGTCAAATATCTCATAAAGCCGGTGGGCGCCTTTTTTCCCGGCCTGACGCTGGTGACCATGATGGCCGGCCTGATTTACGGGTTTTTCTTATACAGGAAGCCGTTAAAATTCACCAGGGTTCTGGCAGCCCATTTCCTGGTCTGCCTGGTGTGCAACGTGATTCTCAACACCCTGTGCCTCAGTATTCTGTACGGGCAGGCATTCATGATACTTCTGCCTCCCAGAATCATACAGAACCTGGTGAAATGGCCCATTGATTCCTTTATTTTTTTCAATGTGGCCAAGATGCTGGAGATGTCCGGCGTGTTCCGAGTGGTCAGAGGAAGCAGGGCAGCCGTACAGCGGTAGCAGAAACCGGCAGCAGAAACCGGCAGCCGCCAGGAGAAGATTAAAAGTTATTTATTTAACGGGTGAAGCATTTAACAAGAACCGGCAGGGACAGACACGCAGAGTCCCCTGCTGTTTACAGCAAATTGCCCCCGGGCTTCAGGTGTAAAACCTGTCCCGGGGGCATTCTGCTGCCATGGGGCCGGGGCCGGTGGGAATTCTCTCTCAGAATTGCCGGTGGGCCCCGTTATTTTTGCGACAGGCTGTTTTGCAAAAAGTACACCGGCTCTGTTGATTCCCCTGTATGGCTGTGCTATGATTGGGGCTGCAAAAATGAGATGAAAGCAGTTTAAAGGAGGAACCATGCCATGGCAGTTCATGTAATCGACGAAGCCAGCCGTTGTCTTCAGTGTAAGAAACCCATGTGTCAGCAGGGATGCCCAATCCACACCCCCATACCCGCAATGATTAAGGCCCTGAAAGAAGGGGGACTGGAAGAAGCAGGCGCCATGCTGTTTTCCAATAACCCCATGTCATTGGTGTGTTCCCTTGTATGCAATCATGAGCGGCAGTGCGAGGGCCACTGTGTCCTGGGAAGGAAGGGACAGCCGGTCCATGTGAGCAGTATAGAAAATTATATATCAGATACATGCCTGGAGCGCATTGACATCCGGTGCCAGCCAAAGAACGGAACAAAAGTGGCTGTTATCGGGGCAGGACCCGCGGGAATCACCATCGCCATCCTGCTGACAAAGAAAGGATACAGTGTGACCATCTTTGACTCCAGGGACAAGATTGGCGGCGTACTGCAGTATGGAATACCTGAATTCCGCCTGCCAAAGTCCATTCTGGAGCGCTATAAGAAGAAGCTTCTGTCCATGGGAATCAGGATTCGTCCCAATACCACCATAGGAGGGGCTCTGGAAATCAAGGACCTGTTCCGGGACGGATATGAGAGCATCTTCATCGGCACCGGCGTATGGCGTCCCAAGAAGCTGGGAATCAAGGGAGAATCCCTGGGAAATGTGCATTTTGCCATTGATTACCTGGCTAATCCGGATGCCTACGACTTAGGGGACAGGGTGGCTGTCATCGGAGTGGGCAATTCCGCCATGGACGTGGCCAGGACCGTCATCCGAAAAGGGTCCCACCATGTGACCCTCTACGCCAGGGGAAGCCATTCGGACGCCAGCCTTCATGAGACGCAGTATGCCATGCTGGACGGAGCTAAATTTGAGTTCAGCAGGAATATTGTGGAAATCAATGACAACGGGCCTGTATTTCAGCAGATACTGTATGATGAGGAAGGCAATGCGGCAGGGGTTTCCGATGAAAAAGAGCAGGTTTACGCTGATTCTGTTATTATCTCCATCAGCCAGGGGCCAAAGAGCAAGCTGGTCAATACCACAGAGGGGCTGAAGGCCACCAGAAACGGCCTTCTGCAGACGGACGAACAGGGGGAGACAACAGTGGAGGGAATCTTTGCCTCCGGCGACGTGGTTTTGGGAGCCAAGACAGTGGTGGAGGCTGTGGCCTATTCCAAAACCGTCGCAGATGCCATGGATGTCTATATGAAGGAAAAAGCAGGGAAGAAAAAGATGGAAAACCTGGAATAACCGTGGTAAAATAGGACTTGAGAACGTTTGCAAAGGAGAGAGGCCATGAAACTGAATACAGGCATGAGATGCCATGATTTATGTCCCAGGATGGAAATGGAAAAGCTGTTTGCCCGGGTGAGGGAACATGATATCCATCAGATTCAGCTGGCATTTGGAAAGTCCATCAGCGATTATGATTTTACCACAGGCCGTTACAGCAGCGGATTCGCCCGGGCCATTGCCGGGGAGCTGGAGAAGAATAGCATCCATGTGGCTGTGCTGGGCTGTTATATCAATCCCACCAATCCCGTTGAGTCCAGACGGCGGTCAGAGGTGGCGCGTTTCATAGAACACCTGAAATATGCCAGAATCATCGGGGCAGATATGGTGGGGACTGAGACCGGACGCCTGGACCCGGATTTCAGGGTCACAGAGGAATCCTATACAGAGGACGCCTACCAGCTGCTTTTAAGGAGCATGAGGGAGATCGTGGCTGCGGCCGAGAAACTGGGCGTTATCGTGGGGGTGGAGGGCGTATTTAACCACACTCTGTACAGCCCGGCCAGGATGAAACGCTTCCTGGAGGACATTGATTCCCCCAATGTGGAGGTGATACTGGACGCCGTGAATCTGATCCACCCCGAACAGGCGGAGCCAGAGGCACAGAAAGAGGTTATTGACAGGGCTTTTGCATATTACGGCGACCGAATAGGCGCCCTTCATGTAAAGGATTTTGTCTTTGACGGCCAGGAACAGCTGTTCCGCCATGTGGGAGACGGGCTGTTCCGGTATGAACCCCTTATGAAGCATGTAAAGAAAATGAAGCCTCACATCGCCATGCTGCTGGAGAATTCCAGCCAGGAGCGGTATCATGGGGATGTGGAGTTCCTTCAGAGGATTTACGACCAGGTCTGAAGCCTGGACAGGGACCAGAGATAAATTTAACATAACAACACCCCAAGGCTTCCGAAAACAAGGCAGCCTTGGGGTGTTGTATATTGTGTGGGCATTCTGCTCCAATTATCTGCCTGAACCGTCTGCTCCGGCTGGCTGGCGGAATCAGGCGGAAAGCTCCCGCTTCATTTTCCGGAAGGAAAGAAGGAACAGTGTTACCGTGGTGCACACTGCTATGGTATCGGCAATGGGTTCTGCCACGAATACCGCAAACACTTTGTTTTCAAAGAGGTTAGGCAGAACGTAAATGAGCGGTATCAGCAGGATGACCTTGCGCAGCAGGGCCAGGAACAGGGAGGTCTTGCTGTCGCCGATGGCGATAAAGGTCTGCTGGCATGCCAGCTGGGCTCCAAAGAGCAGGGAAGCCGCCATATAGATGCGGATGGACCACTGGCTGAACGCTGTCAGGGCAGGGTCCTGGGTGAAAATACGGATATAAACCATGGGAGCGAACATGGCTACGGCCCAGAGCGCAGTGGAGTAGGCCATACATGAAGCCAGCAGCAGGCGGAAGGTCCTGCTTACACGGTCCAGCTTCCTGGCCCCGTAGTTAAAGCTGATGATGGGCTGGGCGCCCTGGGTCAGTCCCTGGAGGGGGAGAAGGGAGAACTGCATTACGCTTCCCATAATGGTCATGGCGCCTACTGCCACATCGCCTCCGTATTTTAACAGGGAGGTATTAAAACAGATGTTCAGGATGCTTTCCGTGAACTGCATAACAAAGGGGGCGGCGCCCAGTGCAATGGCCGGCATGAGGATTTCCCTTCTGGGCCGCATGTAACAGGTGCGTATCTTAAGGTAGCTTTTATTGGATATAAGAAACAGGACCACCCAGGCAGCGGAGATTCCCTGGGAGATAATGGTTGCCAGGGCCGCGCCCCGTACGCCCATGTGGAACACAAACATGAGGATGGGGTCCAGGATGATGTTGCATATGGCTCCGATGAGCACGGTGTACATGCCTGTCTTGGCATATCCCTGGGCGTTGATGAAGGCATTGAGTCCCAGGGCCAGCTGTACGAAAATGGTTCCCAGGGAATAAATCTGCATGTAAGCCCACCCATACTCTATGGTATTGCCGCTGGCTCCGAACATCAGCAGGATGCTGCGGCCGAAGATGAGGAAGAAAGCAGTCAGGACAACGGCCACGGTTATAAGAGCAGTGGTACAGTTGCCCAGGATGTTTTCTGCTTCTTCCTTTCTGCCCTTGCCCAGCATAATGGATGCCCTGGGAGCGCCGCCCATGCTTACCAGGGCGGCAAAGGCGGAAATCGCCATGATAACCGGGAAGGTGACGCCTACCCCTGTAAGCGCGTTGGCGCCTTCGCCGGGCAGATGGCCGATGTACATACGGTCTACCATGTTATACAGCACGTTGATGATTTGGGCTGTAATGGCCGGCAGGGCCAACTGAAAAAGAAGTTTCCCCACGCTTCCTGTGCCCAGGTCCACCTCTTTTGCTTCTCTGTTTTTTTCCATATAAATCACAATCCTTTCGTATTTCAAAAATAACCATTTAAATACTATATCTCGAAACCAAGGGAAAGTCAACCAGAGGGCCGGCTGGCAAAAAGCCGAAAAAACAGGCCCTGGCGGACAAAATTTACCCTCTAAGGATACCGGCACAAACCGGCATGGCGCGTCCTTTTTGTACAGAGACGGTCAGGGAAGGACAGAACGGGTTTTGCTGTATCTGTACAAACTAAACAAAAAAACGGTATTATATCGAAAAAAA
>OHBA01001136.1_pt1 | contig 10817 bp, 6 predicted proteins | sample 1577281 | NCBI WGS metagenome assembly OHBA01 (sample SAMEA3879579, study PRJEB24766) | human gut metagenome | biome: human-associated habitat; feature: feces | place: USA | collected 1985/1987
AAGACAACTATTGTCGAATCAAGGTCAGTAATCAGAAAAGACTTCTCCGGCATTGTAGAAGCAGTGGAGTATGTCAAACTGGCATTCCGCGTCAGCGGACAGATCATCAGCCTGCCTGTTATCGAAGGAGAGAAAGTGAAAAAAGGGCAACTGATTGCAGCTATCGATCCCAGAGATATCGCATTGCAGTATGCTGCCACCAAGTCTGCCTACGAAACAGCTTCCGCACAAGTGGAACGCAACAAGCGCCTCCTCTCCCGCCAAGCCATATCGGTTCAGGAATATGAAATCAGCCTAGCTAATTACCAGAAAGCGAAATCAGAATATGAGTTATCCGTCAATAATATGCGCGACACTAAATTGACGGCTCCCTTCGACGGTTCCATCGAAAAACGTCTTGTGGAAAATTATCAGCGTGTCAACTCGGGTGAAGGTATCGTGCAGTTGGTCAATACACACAATCTGCGCATCAAGTTTACAATTCCCGACGCTTACCTTTACCTGCTCCGCACCAAAGACCCGCGTTTTCTAGTAGAGTTCGACACATTCAAAGGACATGTTTTCCAGGCAAAGCTTGAAGAATATCTTGATATCTCGACAGACGGAACGGGGATTCCGGTCAGTATTACTATTGATGACCCGTCTTTCGACCGGGATTTATATGCAGTGAAACCGGGATTTACGTGCAGTATCCGTTTCACGGCAGATGTAGGACCGTTGGTACAGGATAGTTGGACAATTATCCCGTTAAGCGCCGTGTTCGGTGAAAGCGAAGGAAAGAAGATGTACGTCTGGGTGGTGGAAGACAACAAGGTACACAAACGAGAAGTGACTGTTAACGCACCTACCGGAGAAGCACAGGTACTTATCTCCAAAGGGTTGAAACCGGAAGAGAAAATTGTTATTGCCGGAGTATATCAGTTAGTAGAAGGGGAAAACGTAAAAGATATAGAGAAATGAACTTAGCCAAATATTCATTAGACAACACGAAGATTATCTATTTCTTTCTTGCTGTGTTGCTTATCGGAGGGATTTCTTCCTTCGGAAAGCTAGGGAAGAAAGAAGATGCTCCCTTCGTCATCAAGTCAGCGGTTATCATGACCCGTTATCCGGGAGCCGAGCCGGCAGAAGTGGAACGTCTGATAACAGAGCCTATCTCTCGCGAGATACAAAGTATGAGTGGTGTGTACAAGATTAAATCGGAATCTATGTACGGGCTTTCCAAAATCACATTTGAATTGCAACCGTCACTATCGGCAAGTTCCATTCCGCAAAAGTGGGACGAGCTACGTAGGAAGGTACTCAATATACAACCGCAGTTGCCGAGTGGTGCATCTACGCCGACTGTGTCGGACGATTTCGGCGATGTATTCGGAATCTATTACGGTCTGACGGCCGATGATGGTTTCTCCTACGACGAGATGCGAAACTGGGCGGAACGGATTAAAACACAAGTCGTCACTGCCGACGGTGTGATGAAAGTGGCACTGTTCGGAGTACAGACAGAGGTAGTAAATATCTTCATCTCGACCAATAAACTGGTAGGCATGGGCATCGACCCGAAACAGCTCGCCAGCCTGCTGCAATCACAAAACCAGATTATCAACACCGGAGAAATCCGCGCAGGGGAACAACAGCTACGGGTAACTGCTAATGGTATGTATACGACCATAGATGATATCCGCAATCAGGTTATCACCACGAAAGCGGGACAGGTGAAGTTGGGAGATATTGCCGTTATCGAAAAGGGCTATCTCGATCCTCCTTCCAATATCATGCACGTAAACGGAAAACGTGCTATCGGTATCGGTGTCTCTACCGACCCGCAACGGGACGTAGTGCAGACAGGTGAAAACGTAAAAGCCAAACTGAGTGAACTACTCCCGCTTATGCCCGTAGGACTGGAATTGCAAAGTCTTTATCTGGAAAACGAAATAGCCAACGAAGCCAATAACGGATTTATCATCAATCTGATTGAGTCCATCTTAATTGTAATTGTGATTATCATGCTGGTAATGGGACTTCGTGCCGGTGTCCTGATTGGCTCATCGCTGATATTTTCTATCGGAGGTACACTACTTATCATGTCTTTCTTTGGTGTCGGACTGAATCGTACGTCGCTGGCGGGATTCATTATCGCAATGGGTATGCTGGTAGACAATGCCATTGTGGTGACGGATAATACACAGATTGCCATTGCTCGTGGAGTAAACAGGCGAAAGGCATTGATAGACGGTGCCACAGGACCGCAATGGGGATTACTCGGAGCCACTTTCATTGCTATCTGTTCATTCCTGCCACTTTATCTGGCCCCGTCTTCGGTAGCGGAAATCGTGAAGCCGTTGTTTGTGGTACTCGCCATTTCGCTGGGATTGAGTTGGATACTTGCATTGACACAGACGACCGTATTCGGTAATTTTATCCTGAAAGCCAAGGCGAACGGCGATGCAAAAGACCCATATGACAAGCCTTTCTATCATAAGTTTGCTTCTATTCTCCGGACGCTGATCCGCCGTAAGGTGTTGACGCTGGGTTCTATGGTAGCACTTTTCATCATCTCACTCGTCATCATGGGGATGATGCCACAAAACTTTTTCCCGTCTTTGGACAAACCTTATTTCCGTGCGGACGTATTCTACCCGGACGGGTATAGTATCAACGATGTGGTGAAAGAGATGAAATCGGTGGAAGAACATTTGGCACAACAGCCGGAAGTAAAGAAAGTATCAATTACTTTCGGAAGCACACCATTGAGATATTATCTGGCATCTACTTCAGTAGGACCGAAACCGAACTTCGCCAATGTACTGGTAGAACTGACGGACAGCAAATATACGAAGGAATATGAGGAGAATTTCGACGGATATATGAAAACGAATTATCCGAATGCGATTACCCGGACGAGCCTGTTCAAACTATCCCCTGCCGTAGACGCTGCTATTGAGATCGGTTTTATAGGGCCGAATACAGATACGCTTGTGGCACTAACCAACCAAGCGTTGGAGATTATGCACCGGAATCCGGATTTGATTAATATCCGCAATTCGTGGGGGAACAAGATTCCGGTATGGAAACCTGTGTATAGTCCGGAACGTGCACAACCGTTGGGAGTATCCCGACAGGGAATGGCACAAAGTATCCAGATTGGTACAACGGGAATGACGTTGGGAGAATACCGTCAGGGCGATCAGGTGCTCCCTATTCTGCTAAAGGATAATACGGTGGATTCGTTCCGTATCAATGACTTACGCACGCTTCCGGTGTTCGGCACGGGAAACGAGACAACAAGCCTGGAACAAGTAGTGTCGGATTTTGATTTTCAATACCGGTTCTCTAATGTGAAAGATTACAACCGACAAATGGTGATGATGGCACAATGTGACCCGCGCCGCGGAGTAAATGCGATTGCAGCCTTCAACCAAGTGTGGTCGCAGGTACAAAAGGAGATTAAAGTTCCGGAAGGATATACGATGAAATATTTCGGAGAACAGGAAAGCCAGGTAGAATCCAACGAAGCATTAGCCAAGAATCTTCCGTTGACGTTCTTTTTGATGTTTGTTACGCTACTGTTCCTATTCAAGACATATCGTAAACCGACAGTGATTTTGCTGATGTTACCGTTGATATTCATCGGTATCGTGTTAGGATTGCTATTACTTGGCAAATCATTCGACTTTTTCTCTATCCTCGGATTACTCGGATTAATCGGCATGAATATCAAGAATGCAATCGTACTTGTGGAACAGATTGATTTGGAAGCTAAGATGGGAAAGAAGCCGCTTGATGCGGTGGTTAGTGCCACAACGAGCCGTATCGTTCCTGTAGCAATGGCATCGGGGACAACGATTCTGGGTATGTTGCCGTTGCTGTTCGATGCGATGTTCGGCGGAATGGCAGCCACTATCATGGGAGGTTTGCTGGTAGCTTCGATACTGACACTGTTTGTGTTGCCGGTGGCTTATTGTGCCATTCAACGGATTAAGGATTAAATGGGAATTTACTATTTATAATGGATAAAATGAAAACTCAATTTATAATTATATCACTGTTGCTTCTCGGCTTCACTGCCCGGGCGCAACAACCTTATCTCAGCCGGGAAGCCTATCGCGACAAAGTGGAGGCTTACAGCCAGATATTGAAACAACAAAAACTAAAGACAATGGCAAGTGCGGAAGCACGAAAGATAGCTCATACGGGATTCTTACCCAAAATAGACGTAAATGCGGACGGTACTCTGAATATGAGCGACCTAAAAGCATGGAACGAACCGCTGGGAGAATATCGGAACCACACTTATCAAGGGGTGTTTGTCGTCTCTCAACCTCTCTATACAGGTGGTGCCCTTAACGCTCAACATAAGATTGCGAAAGCGGATGAGAAGCTGAATCAACTGAACGAGGAACTAACTTTGGACCAGATTCATTATCAGAGCGATGCTGTTTATTGGAATGCCTCCGCTTCACAAGCTATGTTACAGGCAGCAGACAAATATCAAAGCATCGTCAAACAGCAATATAACATCATTCAGGACCGTTTTAACGATGGAATGATTAGCCGTACAGACTTACTGATGATTTCCACCCGCTTAAAAGAAGCTGAACTACAATATATCAAGGCCCGTCAGAATTATACGTTAGCATTGCAAAAGTTGAATATCCTCATGGGTATGGAACCTAATGCTCCCGTAGACAGTCTTTCTTCGATTGACACAGCTTTTACCCCCGTACAGATTCTGTCGTTGGAAAATGTATTGCAACGGCGCGCTGATTACGAAAGTACGCAAGTAAATATCATGAAAAGTCAAGCGCAACGTAAAGCCGCTCTCAGCCAGTTTAACCCTCAACTAAATATGTATTTTAGCGGCGGCTGGGCAACGGGAACGCCTAACCTTGGATATGACGTATCTTTCAATCCTATTGTCGGCATTAATCTGAATATTCCTATTTTCCGCTGGGGAGCCCGTTTCAAAACAAACCGCCAGCAGAAAGCATACATCGGAATACAGAAACTGCAACAAAGTTATATAACGGATAATATCAACGAAGAATTGTCCGGTGCATTGACTAAACTGACGGAAACGGAATATCAGGTGAAAACTGCAACAGAGAACATGAATCTGGCTAATGAAAATCTTGATTTAGTTACCTTCTCTTATAATGAAGGTAAAGCAAGTATGGTGGATGTTCTCTCGGCGCAGTTATCGTGGACACAGGCACACACAAATCTAATTAACGCATATTTGTCGGAGAAAATGGCGATAGCTGAATATAGAAAGGTTATCAGTGAATAAATAGTCTGAAAACAGTATTGTAAACAATAGAAAGCAAATCAAAAAAGTAAATCCGGAGATACGAGCATAACTCTGCCCATATCTCCGGATTCTTATCTCTAAAGCCGGTTGTTCTTTTATTATGCAAGGAAGGAAATCAACACACCCGCAGCCACGGCAGAACCGATTACTCCGGAGATGTTACTTGCCATACAATACTGCAAGACGTGATTCTTGGAGTCGTACTTCAAAGCAATCTCATTCGCCACACGGCTTGCCATTGGAACAGCACTCAATCCGGTTGCACCAATAAGAGGATTGATCTTCTTTTTGGAAAAGAGATTCACCAGTTTCACAAACAAAATACCACCTGTAATAGAAAGGGCGAATGCAAGGAAACCACCTATAACGATACCGATTGTTGTCCAGTTCAGGAAAGCTTCTGTAGTCATTGTAGCACCCACTGATAATCCTAAGAAGATAGTGGCGGCATTCATGATACTATTAGAAGCTGCATCGAACAAACGGAAAGTATTACTTCCGATCTCTTTCACCAGGTTACCGAACATCAACATACCAATCAAAGGTACTGCACTCGGCACGAAAAGCGCTACAACCGTAGTTACTACAATCGGGAAAATTATCTTCAATACACGCAAATTCTTAATTTCGGTCTTTGAAGGATATTTCTTCTCCTGCTCTTTCATATTGATACTCAACTCTTTCTTAGAACAAAGAAGTTTCACCACCAACGGAATAATCACCGGAACCAATGCCATATAAGAATAAGCGGCAATAGCAATCGGGCCCAACAGATGAGGAGCCAGTTTGATCGTTGTGAAGATAGCCGTAGGGCCGTCCGCACCACCGATGATACCGAGAGAAGCTGCTTCTTTCGGAGTGAATCCCATTAAGATAGATACCAACAGTACGGTAAAGATACCGAGTTGTGCGGCAGCACCGAAAATAGAAAGACGCAGATTACGCAACATCGGCCCGAAGTCCGTTAATGCACCGACACCCATAAAGATAATCGGAGGCAAGAAGCCGGTTTTAATCAACATATAATAAATGAAGTTCATCAGTCCCAATTCATGGGCAATGTCATGCAAAGGCATTTCCCAAATGTTCTTCATCACTCCGTTTATCATTACCATGCCATTCTCGTCTGCCTGAATCACTCCCATATCACCACCGGGAAAGTTGGCAAGCAACACACCGAAAGCGATAGGGACAAGCAACAACGGTTCGTACTGTTTCTTGATACCCAGATAAAGCAGGACAAACGCGATAGCATACATTATCAGGAACTGCGGTTCGGCAATGATATTGCTGAACGCAGTCATCTCATATAAGTTCTCAAATATCTCGTTCATTATCCTATCTTCATTAATACATCATCTTCTGAAACAGTGTCTCCCGGGTTAGCGCAGATAGCAGTAATTGTACCACCAAATTCCGCACGAATGGCGTTATACGTTTTCATTGCTTCCACATAGCACAGCACATCACCTTCTTTCACCACGTCACCTACTTTCATAGCAGTTTCCTGCGCATTCTTCACTAAAAAGAATTTACCCTCAAGCGGAGAAAGAACATCCTGTCCCTCTCCTGCCGGTGCGGCAGCGGCAGCAGGTGTAGCAGGAAGTTCGGCATCGCCATAAGCTACGGTCACACGGTAAGCCTGTCCGTCTACCTGTACAGTCAATGTCTTTGGTTTTGCATCTTCTTCAGGAGACTTATCTTTCTCTGCACGGCGTTTTGCAACGTCTTCCAAGAAGTCCTCTTTCGCTTTTCCACTCTTATAAGCTTCGTATTGAGCCGGATGCATGGCGTACTCGAAGAGTTCCTCGTCATCTTCGCCCACTTCCCACTTATTTTCTTTCATCAACTTGCGGTACTTGTCGAGAGAATCCGGATAGTTGTCCTGCGGATTTCCTTCGAAGAATTTGCGACCTTCGCGCTCGGCCTTTTCGATGATTTCGGGAGCAAGTTTGCCCGGCAAACGTCCGGCTTTCCCCAGAATCATATCCCAAATATCATCGGCAATCATTCCCCAACGGTCTTTGCCTTTCTCCATAGCCATCACATTCATCATGGCAAGGTTCTTCACATACTGGCTGAACGGAGTCACCAACGGAGGATAACCGACACGAGGCCATACATAGGCAACTTCGTCGAACAACTTAATCAGAAGCTGGTCTTGCGTCATAAACGGCAGATTGTGTTTTGCCTTATATTTATTGATTGATTCCAGATTGGATTCGAGATCGGCCATCAAACTACCCATCATACCGCCGGGAAGTCCGGGAGCAATCAGCAAAGAGTTCATCAGACGGTTTTTCGGGCTGATATACAAGCCGAGGAAGTCGTCCATAAATTCCTGAATCATGCCGCGCACTTTCATGTAGGCTTCCATATTGATTTCGGGCACTTGATATCCGGCGTCTTTCAGCATTGCCTGCACGCTAAGCAAGTCAGCGTGACCTGTTCCCCATGATAGTGGTTCCATGCCTACGTCAATATAGTCACAACCGGCTTCGCATACTTCGAGGATGCTTGCCATATTGAATCCGGGACCTGCATGACTGTGATACTGAACGGGGATTTCGGGATGTGCCGCCTTGATATTTGCTACGATCTTACCTAACGATACAGGACGGCCGATACCTGCCATGTCTTTGATACAGATTTCGTCTGCTCCCAGTTTGATAAGTTCCAGCGCCATATTGGTGTAGTACTCTACGGTATGGATAGGCGAATGAGTGATGCAAAGCGAGCATTGCGAAATCATGCCTGCTTCCTTTGCGTATGTGATGGAAGGAGCAATGTTACGCACGTCGTTCAATCCGCAGAACGTACGGGTAATGTCTGTTCCTTGTGCTTTCTTTACTTTGTAGAATAATTTGCGGACGTCTGCCGGAACGGGGCTCATACGGAGTCCGTTCAGTGCGCGGTCGAGCATGTGGGTTTGAATACCGGCTTCGTGGAACGGTTTTGTCCATTCGCGTACCGCTTTATTCGGGTTTTCACCAAACAATAAATTTACCTGTTCAAAACCTCCGCCGTTTGTTTCTACGCGGGCAAAACAGCCCATTTCAATGATGGCAGGAGCTACCTTTACGAGTTGGTCTACACGAGGTACGTATTTTCCGGCAGATTGCCACATATCTCGGAAAACCAAACTAAACTTTACTTCTCTTTTCATGTCTTTCAGTGATATTCTTTATAGATTTATAATTTTTCTACTTTAGTGATTTTTCCTTTACCTTGTGTCACCCATTCCGAAGAGCAGAAGCTCAAAGCAAAGCAGATTGTTAAACGACTTATAGAAAAACACGGCGTCGAAGTAATAGCCATAGGCAACGGCACGGCTTCAAAGGAGACGGAGATATTTGCCGCCGATCTTATAAAAGAGCTTGACCGCAAGGTATCATATATGATGGTCAGCGAAGCGGGTGCTTCGGTTTATTCCGCTTCAAAGCTTGCGGCGGAAGAGTTCCCGCAGTTTGATGTTTCGCTCAGAAGTGCGGTTTCGATAGCCCGCAGACTTCAGGACCCGCTCGCCGAGCTTGTCAAAATCGATCCGAAAGCGCTCGGCGTCGGTCAGTATCAGCACGATATGAACCAGAAAAAATTAAGCGAGGCACTCGGCGGAGTCGTGGAGGACTGTGTAAACAGAGTCGGCGTTGATTTAAATACGGCATCTGCATCCCTGCTTGAATACATTTCCGGTATCAGCAAGGCAGTTGCAAAAAATATTGTGGCATACCGTGAGGAAAATGGCCGGTTTGAGGCGAGAAACCAGCTCTTAAAAGTAGCAAAATTAGGACCGAAAGCATATGAGCAGTGTGCAGGTTTCCTGCGCATCAACGATGGTAAAAATCCGCTGGATGCGACCGGTGTACATCCGGAGAGTTATGCAGCGGCAAAGACACTGTTAGAGCGTCTCGGCTATACGACGGAGGATGTGAAAGAGCGCAGATTAGACGGCATTTCCAAAAAAATTTCCAACTATAAAAAGCTGGCAGAAGAACTTGGCGTGGGAGAGATCACACTGCAGGATATCGTAAAAGAACTTGAAAAACCGGCGCGTGATCCGAGAGAGGATATGCCAAAGCCGATTTTGCGCAGCGACGTCCTTGAAATGAAGGATTTAAAACCGGGCATGATCTTAAAGGGAACGGTCCGGAATGTGATCGACTTTGGAGCATTTGTGGATATCGGAGTCCATCAGGACGGACTGGTACACATTTCACAGATGAGTGACCGTTTTATCAAACATCCGCTGGAAGTGGTCAGTGTCGGCGATATCGTTGAGGTAAAGGTATTGGATGTTGACCTGAAAAAACAGCGCATCGCACTCACGATGAAAATTAATGGTTGACAGATCAGAAAAACATGCATACAATAGAGAGCGTAAAAATAATATTAATTCTTCGGGGCAGGGTGATGCAGTAAGATTGGCAGATTCCCGACCGACGGTGATGTAGAGTGCTGATAATGATCAGAGTCATTTACAAAGTCCGTGACCTGCTAAGGCAGCTGATCCGGTGAGATTCCGGAACCGACAGTATAGTCTGGATGAGAGAAGATAAGCATGTGAATGATAAGACGTCAGAAAAGACGTTTCTGTTACATGATAGAACCCCGGATGATGGTTACATCCGGGGTTTTGTCGTATTCAGACAGCAGAATGCTCACAAAATGTGCATTTTATTGTATGAGATATTTCGTCAGACAAAAACACGCTTACAATCCCTCGCATTTTCCGAAAAGAGAAAAGGAGACGAGTGAAATGGATGCAACAAACAAAACAGTAACCGTAAAAAGAGTCAATGTAAGATATCTGACAGTGACAGCTATGCTTTCCGCAGTGGCATATATCCTGATGTTTCTGGATTTTTCCGTGCCGTTTATGCCGTCATTTATCAAGATGGATCTCTCAGAACTTCCGGCACTGATCGGATCATTTGCCATGGGGCCGCTCTGTGGTGTGATCATCTGCCTGGTAAAAAATGTACTTCATCTGTTCATTACATCCACAGGAGGAGTTGGAGAGCTTTCGAATTTTATTCTGGGTGTGGCATTTGTACTGCCGGCAGGGCTTCTTTATAAGTACAAAAAGACAAGAATGACCGCACTGATCGGTTCCATTGCAGGAGCAGTGATCATGGGTGCTTTCAGCATTGTTTCAAACTACTTTCTGGTATATCCGGTCTATTACAATTTCATGCCACAGGAGGCAGTGCTTGGAGCATATCAGCTGATTGCTCCGTCCATGAAGAGTATTTTACAGTGTTTAATCTGCTTTAATATGCCATTTACCTTTATCAAAGGAATGTTTTCCGTAGTCATCACATTTGTGACCTACAAACACATTTCTCCGATCTTAAAGGGAAGACAGTCATAAGCAGGAGGTAACAGAGGTTTCGTTACTGTTTATAGTCAGGCATTTTCTGAACTGAAAATGCCGTATGATACAGTGGTGGTAGCAGATTTTGCCGATTTGGAATGCGAAGCATCGGCAAAATCCGTTACTGGAACG
>OHBA01001168.1_pt1 | contig 10619 bp, 8 predicted proteins | sample 1577281 | NCBI WGS metagenome assembly OHBA01 (sample SAMEA3879579, study PRJEB24766) | human gut metagenome | biome: human-associated habitat; feature: feces | place: USA | collected 1985/1987
GAAGCCACGGCAAATTCCGTTACTGGGCACGTATGCGTGAACAGTAACAAAAAAGTTACAAGAAAAGATGGAAACAGAAAGGAAGAAACGCAATGTACCGCTTATGTATATTTGATTTGGATGGAACTCTTTTAAATACGGTTTATGCGCTGACTTATGTGACAAATTTAACATTGGATGCATTCGGACTGCGCCATGTTACACCGGAGGAAACGAAACGGATCGTGGGAAATGGATACCGGATGCAGATGAAGCGCGCGCTGGTGCTGGCGGGGGATGAGAAGCTGGTTCATTATGAAGCGTCGCTTCCGATTTATATGGAGAATTTCTCTAAATACTGCCTGAAAGACGTAGAGCCATATGACGGTATCCGGGAACTGCTGGCGTCGTTAAAAGAGATGGGTGTACATGTGGCTGTCTTTTCGAACAAGCCGCATGAGCAGGCAATTGTGAATATTGAGACATTCTTTGGGAAAGGATGTTTTGATGTGGTGCGCGGCGAGCAGGCGGGAACGCCGAAAAAACCGGCTCCAGACGGGGCGTTCGCCATCTGCCGGGAACTGGGTATAAAACAGGAAGAGTGTCTGTATCTGGGTGATACGAATACAGATATGGAAACTGGGCTGAATGCCGGAATGGACACGGTCGGCGTGCTCTGGGGCTTCCGTGACCGGGAAGAGCTGGAAGGCTGCCACCCGCAGTATATTGTGGCACATCCGTCGGAAGTAGCGGAGATTGTGAAGAAAAAGAATGAGTCACATGGAAGAATGGAGTAGTGTCTGTGTTTGTTCATAGCTGTGAAAAGAGAAACAGTTGTGAAAGAAAATGATATTTGAAATAGTAATTCGAAATGTTTATTGAAAAACATTTACTGAAATAGAAGAAGTTAAGGGTAAAAAAGAAATATGGTAAAACACAAGAATGGATTTAAATGTAAATGGATATCATGGATGCTTGCTTTTTTGATTGTCTTTTCCTGTGTTCTTACAGCGTGTACGCCACGGCGGGGAACTGCATCGGATTCATCGTCGAATCCGTTAAAAGGGGCAGATGCGTCTGGTGATACGCGCTTAAACGTTGTGACGACGCTATTTCCGTATTACGATTTTCTCCGGCAGATTGCCGGGGATTCGATCCGGCTGACGATGGTCGTTCCGGCGGGCATGGACAGCCATTCGTTCGAGCCGACGCCGGCGGACATGATCACGATCCAGAATGCAGATCTGTTAGTCTGCAACGGCGGTACGATGGAACAGTGGCTTTCGCAGGTGCTTGATTCCTTCGGGGAAGGCACCGGACCGAAGCGCGTCGTGACGATGATGGACTGCGTGGATGTAGTGCAGGAGGAGATCGTCGAGGGCATGGAAGATGGAGAGGCGCACGATCATGGACATACGCATGTTCATGCGGATGGAACAGTTCATGCGGGTGATCACGATCATGAGTCGGAAGATCATGCTCACAGCGAAGAAGAACATGAGCCAGAGGACCATGTTTACAGTGAAGAAGAACACGACATAGAAGAGCATATTCACAGCGAGGATGAGCATGATAGGGAAGATGTGGCGGTTCATGATGAAGATCACGCTCAAGAGTATCTGGATGAGGACGATGGTCACGGCGTCGAGATCGAATATGACGAGCACATCTGGACGTCCCCGGTCAATGCGAAAAAGCTGGCCGGCGTGCTGGCGCAGGTGCTGGCACAGGAAGATCCGGCGCACGCGGCTTCCTATGCGGAAAACTGCGCGTCCTATCAGGATAAATTGACGGAATTGGATGCAGAATTCAGAGAAGTTGTCTCCCATGCCAAGCGCCGTCTCGTCGTTTTCGGTGATAAATTTCCACTCCGGTACTTTTTCGATGAGTATGGGCTGGAATACAGGGCGGCATTTTCAGGATGCAGTACGGATACGGAGCCGAGTGCCAAGACCATCGCCTACCTGATCGATAAGGTGCGGGAGGAACAGATACCAGCCGTCTATTACCTGGAGCTTTCCAGCCCGCGCGTGGCGGAGATCATCGGGGAAGAGACGGGCGCGGAACCACTGTTGTTCCACTCCTGCCACAATGTGACGAGACACCAGTTTGATTCGGGTGTTACCTATCTGGAATTGATGGAGCAGAACGTAAAGAATTTGAAAAAGGGATTGTCATAAAAAGAATAGATGATTATGGGAAAAAGTCTTTAGCCATGGTGAATGTTTATGACAATAGAAGAGTAGAGCAGTAGTGAAAGGAATTATAGATGGGATTACTCTTAAAATGTGAGCATGTAGGTTTTGGTTATGAAAACCAGGATGCGGTGCTGGATGTGAACCTGGAGGTAAATGAGGGCGATTACATCTGCATTGTCGGGGAAAATGGTTCGGGAAAAAGTACCCTGATGAAGGGCATTCTGGGACTTTTAAAACCGACTTCGGGCAGGATTGAATATTCGGAAGAATTAAAAAAAGCCGGTATTGGTTACCTGCCGCAGCAGACCGACGCGCAGAAGGACTTTCCAGCGACTGTGTTTGAGGTGGTTATCTCCGGGTGCCTGGGAAAACGCGGCAGCCGCCCGTTTTATTCGATGAAAGAAAAGAAAGAGGCGCGGGCAAATCTGGATCGTCTGGGAATCCGCGATCTGGAAAAAAGCTGTTTCAGAGAGCTTTCCGGCGGTCAGAAACAGCGTGTTCTGATCGCGCGGGCGCTCTGTGCGACGGATAAGCTGCTGATTCTCGATGAGCCGATCACGGGACTCGATCCGTCGGCGATTCTGGACTTTTATCAGCTGATCCGGAAACTGAATCAGGAAGAAAAGGTTGCAATCCTGATGGTTTCCCATGATATGGCAAATATTGTGCATCAGGGAGGAAAAATTTTGCAGATGCGGCAGAAGCCGCTGTTCTGGGGTACGATGAAAGAATATGTGAAGAGTGAGATTGCTCATTCTTTCCTGGGACGGGAAGAGCTGGCAACTCTGGGGCACAGATGTGGAGTGCCGATGCAGAAGGATGGAATCAGGAAGATGCAGAAGCCGGAAATGGGTTCGGAAACTGATTCTGAAACGAAACAGCATTTGAAAGACAGAAATGCGGAGAAGGAGGTGTAGAAGATGGGAATTATATCTGAAATGTTATCATACCCGTTTATGGTGCGGGCGCTGATCGGCGGTCTTTTAGTCTCTCTCTGCGCCTCTCTGCTGGGTGTCAGCCTGGTGCTGAAACGCTACTCAATGATTGGAGACGGTTTATCCCATGTTTCGTTCGGATCCCTTTCGATCGCACTGGCGGCAGGCTGGTCACCTTTAAAGGTTTCGATTCCGGTGGTTGTGCTGGCGGCATTTTTCCTGCTGCGGATCACGGAACATGGAAAAGTAAAGAGTGACGCTGCGATTGCGATGATCTCGGCCAGTGCGCTTGCAATCGGTATTATCGTAACTTCCCTGACAACCGGTATGACGACCGATGTCAGCAGCTATATGTTTGGAAGCATTCTCGCGATGAGCCGGGAAGATGTCCAGTTTGCGGCGGTGCTTTCCATGATGGTGCTTGGATTATATCTTTTTTGCTATAACAAAGTATTTGCGGTTACCTTTGATGAGAGCTTTGCCAAGGCGACCGGCGTCAATGTGTCGCTCTATAACGTGCTGATAGCGGTTCTGACCGCGATCACGATCGTGATTGGAATGCGGATGATGGGCGCGATGCTGATCTCCAGTCTGATTATTTTCCCGGCTCTGACCTCCATGCGGGTGTTCAAGAGCTTCCGGGGGGTGGTCATCGCATCGGGGATTCTGTCGCTGATCTGTTTCTTTGGAGGAATGGTGCTGTCCTACACGTACTCAACACCGGCGGGCGCGAGCGTTGTTGTGGTGGATCTGGCGGCGTTTCTGCTCTTTTCGCTGATACAGAGAGGGATAGCTGCTACTGCCCGCAAATAGGATGTCTTTTTGTAAAACATACACATTCTGTATGCTCATGTTTCTGTTCACGGGTAGGCACTTTTGGAACCGAAAGTGCCGTAAGAAAACGTGGTGGCAGCAGGAATTTGCCGCGATGATTTGCCGGGGAGTGGTTGACAAATAAAATGGCTTGCGGTTATAATAATATTCGGTTGCCGGAATGGGCAGATCGCCAGCAAAAGCTTGCAGAGTTGCTGGTCGGCGATAGAAAACGAAAATTGAATAGCTTGTCTAAGCGTTAAAGAGACTATAGGGTTTGTACTGTTTCTGAGATAAACAGTAAAGTCCGTAGTCTCTTTTTTATTTGATAAGAAATGCTTTGCAGAAGAAACCCAGGTGTTTTTTTGCGAAGAATGTCTCAGAAACGCTCATGAAAAGTGAAAAACAAAAAAGGGAACGGAGATGGAAAAATGGATCAGACCTACATGAAAGAAAAACCAGTTGTCCCGCTGCTGCTTTCGATGGGAATCCCGGTCATCATATCGATGATCGCCGGGGCACTCTACAATATCGTGGACAGCATTTTCGTGGCAATGATCAGTGAGGACGCGATGACGGCGGTTTCGCTTGTCTATCCGATCCAGAACCTCGCGCACGCAGCCGGGGTTGGGTTTGGCGTTGGTATCAATGCGATGGTGGCGAGACGCCTTGGCGAAGGAAAAACACGGATGGCGAACCAGACAGCATCGCAGGGAGTATTTTTAAGTGCCTTACATGGAATGATTTTAACGATTTTAGGAATGGCGGTGATTCCGTATTTCCTGCGGATGTTTACGAGCGATGAGGTAACGATTTCCTACGGACTGACGTATTTTTGCAATGTGTTTCTGTTTTCAACGATCGACACGATGGGAATGGCATATGAAAAGGTCTACCAGTCGGTTGGAAAGATGAAAATATCGATGGCAGCCGTCTTGATTGGATGCGGCGTCAATATCGTGCTGGACCCGATCTTTATCTTTGGCTTAGGCCCCATGCCGGAACTGGGAATCCGCGGTGCGGCGTGGGCGACAGGAATCGGGCAGACGGCGTCGCTGCTGTTTTATTTGATTTTAAACCATGTGAAACCGTTAAATGTGGAGATTTCGCTGCGGGAAATGCGTCCGTCGAAGGAGATCTGCGGCGGTATGTATTCAGTCGGAATCGCGGCAACACTCAATATGGCGCTGACATCCCTGCTTCTGACGGCGCTCAATGCGATTCTGGCACCATTTTCGCAGGTATATATTCTGGTGCTGGGTGTTTACTACAAGCTGCAGGCACTGCTTTATCAGGGAGCCAGCGGCGTGGTGCAGGGAATGCGCCCGCTGATCGGTTACAATTACGGTGCAGGCGAGCAGGAGAGGGTGAAAAAGATCTTCCGCGCGGCCTTCATGATTGTTGGCATTATCATGACAGCGGGAACCCTGCTTGGCGAGCTGGTGCCGGATTTCCTGATGGGGCTGTTTACGCAGACGCCTTCGACGGTGGAGATCGGCAGAACGGCGCTCCGGCTCATCAGCCCGGGCTTTGTCATGTCAACGGTTTCCGTCATTGCTTCCGGCGCGTTTGAGGGACTTGGAATGGGACTTAAATCTCTGAAAATTTCCCTGATGCGCTATGCCGTGATTATCATTCCGATCGCATTTGTGCTCAGCCGGATCATCGGTCCTACCGGTGTCTGGCACGCGTTCTGGCTGGCAGAGCTTATCACGGCAGTGTATGCTGGGGCGAGCTGGAAGCGGACGATTACTGTGTCTTTATAGGGCGTTTTTGGTCTCAAAAAGGCTGCATATATGTGAGGCTAAAAACGTTACTGTTCACACGCGCCCAGTAACGGGATTTTGCCGATGCTTGACTTTACTAGGTATTTGTGTAAAATAATAAGTGGCTGATCGGAACTTCGGCAGATTCGGGCGATGTAAAGCTATACATTGCCGGGATGCCAGGTACCGGGCGGACAATGATTTACAGTCAGTACACATTTGTACAGAAAAGAAGGTAAGTAAAATGACAAAGATTGATATTATTTCCGGTTTCCTGGGTGCAGGAAAGACTACGTTTATTAAACAGCTTTTAAAAGAAGCAATTTCAGGCGAGAAAGTCGTTCTGATTGAAAATGAATTTGGACAGATCGGCATTGACGGCGGTTTTTTAAAAGACGCTGGCATCGAGATCCGTGAGATGAACTCTGGCTGTATCTGCTGCTCTCTGGTCGGCGATTTTGGACGTTCCCTCGAGGAAGTTCTGACCAAATATCAGCCGGATCGTGTTATCATCGAGCCGTCAGGCGTCGGCAAGCTGTCTGATGTTATGAATGCAGTAAAAAATGTAGCTTCTGAGATTGAGGTTATGTTAAACAGTGCGGTTACCGTGGTAGATGTCAACAAATGCCGTATGTATATGAAGAATTTCGGTGAGTTTTTCAACAACCAGATCGAAAATGCAGGCACGATCGTGTTAAGCCGTACCGATGTAGCGGATCCGAAGAAGGTACAGGGCGCGGTTGAGATGCTTCGCCAGCACAATGCAAAGGCAACCATCGTGACCACTCCATGCAGCGAGCTGACCGGCGCACAGCTTCTTGAGATGATCGAGCAGGAAGATGATATGGCAGAGGAGCTGATGAAAGAGGCAAGAGAGCATATGCATGAGCATCATCACCATCATGATCATGACGATGACTGCGATTGCGGCTGCCATGACCACGATCATGAGCATCACCACCATGACGATGACTGCGACTGTGGCTGCCATGATCATGAGCACCATCATCATGACCATGATGATGACTGTGGCTGTCACGATCATGACCATGAGCATCATCATCACGACCATGATGACGAGTGTGGCTGTGGCTGCCATGACCACCACCACGATCACGAAGGACACCATCATGCAGATGATGTATTTACAAGCTGGGGCTTGGAGAATGTCGGCGTGATGAAGAAAGAAGATCTGCAGAAGATTCTGGATGATCTGGCTTATGGTGATAAATACGGCGAGGTTCTTCGTGCGAAAGGCATGGTTCCGAGTGAAGAAAAGGGCGTATGGCTGCATTTTGATATGGTTCCGGAGCAGGCTGAGATCCGTGAGGGAGCACCGGATTTTACCGGAAAGGTGTGCGTGATCGGTGCCGAGCTGGACGAAGAGGGTCTGAAGGCAGCGTTCAACGCGTAAATACAAGGAGAATGAACTATGAATGAAGATAAGATGCCGTTGTTTCTCATCAATGGTTTTCTGGAAGCTGGAAAAACCCAGTTTATTAAATTTACAATGCAGCAGGATTATTTCCAGACCGAAGGAAAAACACTTCTGATTGTCTGCGAAGAGGGCGAGGAAGAGTATGATGAGGAGCTTTTAAAGCAGACTCATACAGCGGTTGTCTATATAGAGGAAGCGGAAAAGCTGACGCCGGAATACCTACAGGATCTGGAGCTTCTTTACAATCCGGAGCGAGTTCTGATGGAGTGGAACGGTATGTGGAATCTGGATGCCCTGAAACTTCCGAACGATTGGGATCTGTATCAGCAGATTACGATCATCGATGGTTCCACATTTGATTTATACCTGCAGAACATGAAACCATTGATTGGTGCCATGGTCCGCAACACGGAAATGATTATCATGAACCGTTGCGACGAGATCGAGGATCTGGATGTATACCGCCGTACTTTAAAGGGCATGAACCCGCAGGTTCAGATCGTATTTGAGGACGCAGAGGGCGAAATTGAGGAAGTGACCGAAGCGGATCTTCCATTTGATGTCAATGCCGAAGTGATCGAGATTCCGCCGGAGGCATATGGTATCTGGTATATTGATGCGATGGATAAACCGGATCGTTACCGTGGAAAGACCGTTGAATTTACCGGCATGGTACTGAAAACCCCGGATTTCCCGAAGAACAACTTTGTTCCTGGACGTATGGCGATGACCTGCTGCGAGGCAGATATGACGTTCTTAGGTTTCATGTGCAAGGCAAAAAATGCCCGTCTGCTTGAGACGAAAGACTGGGTCAAAGTACGTGCCCGCGTAGAATATGAGTATATGCCGGAGTATGAGGGCGAAGGTCCGATGCTTTATGCAGATTACGTGGAAAAGGCAGAGCCGATTGAGGAGATTGTGCAGTTCTAAGATTTGCAACGGAAAGCTGTGCTTGAAAGAAAAGGTGTGCCCCGGAGTGTGGAAGACTCCGGGGTTTTAAAAAAAGAAAGAGAAATCGAACAAATGCTCGATTTCTCTTTCTTTTATTTAAAATTGGATTACAGTTTTATCTTACTCCGTCATCTTCGGCACCGGAGTAGGTCTTGACCGGTCAAATACTTCGTTGACATCAAACAGGTCACTCAAATGATCGCCGCCGACTCCACTTTCCGGAAGGTCGTAATACATCCGGTAGCCGTCGAGGTTCCGGCGCCCCTGTCGCATATAATCGTCGCCGATCTGGACGAAATACTGGGAGGAATCTACGTTACAGAAGTAACGGAATCCCTTGTTGTACAGGTACTGGAAGCGCTCGCTGCTTGTATCATACGGATGCCAGTCCCCAATATCGCTTCCAAACGGGAAGAGGATGATATCACACGGACCGGTCAGCGTTTCGACTTCATTTGCCCATTTATCGGTATCTTCACGGAATTTATCCATGGAGATCGTACCCATGTTGCGGTGTCCCCAGCTGTGGGAGGCAATTTCAAAACCGTCGTCGCGCAGGCACTGGACGACTTTTGTTGCGTTGGCGCGTTCTTCCTCAAAGTTGAAATCCGGGTGTTCCGCTTTGTACTCGTCAGTATTGTAGGCGGAATCGGTGCGGTAGCCCAGGATGCCATTGTAACCGGTAAAAGCAATGCATGCTTTTGCGCCGCGGTAGGAGAAATCCGGGTGCTCTTTGATGAAATCATCCAGTAACGGCACCAGATCATAGGAACCGACGGAAACAGAACCGTCGTCCATCTTCATTTCGTTCGTTGGCTTGCCATCCTCGCCGATAATCATACGGGAGGCAAAGCCATCGCCATCCATGTATTCGTAGTAGCAGACATCATCCTGTGACATGACGAACGGCTTCTTACCTTCCGGAAGCATGATATCGCCCTCCTGGAAATGCCTGGAACCGTCCTCTGCGGTCACCTCATATGCTACATCGTGCAGACGTACCAGAACGAAACCGCGCTCATACATCGACTGGAGAATCTTCATAAATTCATCCTTGGTCGTCATGACCTGATTATAACCCTTTTCGCGGCTGTCGCCGTCAAATGCTTTCGAGGTATCCATAATCAGTGTATGGAAGAATACATGCGTTACCTTGCGCGGATCAGCGCGCACCAGTGTTTCTTTGGTGGCGTTGTATTCGTCAATCGCTGCCGTCACGGACTCGTCAGATGCGTATGTACTGCTGGACAGGAGATTGATTGCCCCGTCATAGTCATAACCGTCTGCCAGAAGCTTTGCCTGAGCGATGACACCCTCGAGGCTGTCATCAGCAGGTGCAGATGCATTATCAAGGGAAATTACTCCATTTTCAGAATCCGTTTCGGTTGCCGCTGGAACCGAAGATACATGTGCTGCCGGAGAGCGGCGCACCCAGAGGAACGCGGCAATTCCAAGCAGTACAATCAGAATGCCGATTAAAATTAAATACGGAAGTTTGGAGGAACCGCCGTGCCGTCGCCTGGAACGTCCGCCACGTGCAGAAAATCCAACGCTTCCAAGGGAGGAATTTCTTCTCATCATAGTTTTCACCTTTTGTTTATTCATATTTATCTGTCGTTTTTTGCGTCAGATAGTAATAACAGGCCGAGAAAGTTTGCCACCGACTCGACACAGCAAGAAAGAGAGCGGAAAACGTTTTTATAAGCCTGTCTGTGTTCTTATAGTATACCATAAAAAGGAAAGGTGGTCTATGACAGTTTCTTACAATTCTCTTTGGCATAGGGACGGGCGGATATGCCATATCTTGAGAAGAGAGTATGTGCAGACGGAGGAAGATATGAATGAAAAATGTATCATGCAGGGAGAGGCGTGGTATTTGAAATGGAAGCGTGTGGAAAAATGGTGTTGGTTTGTGAAAAAGAAGCTGTTTCGGGAAAAAGAATGTATGTGTTGGGAGGAAGGGGGCAGGGACAGGAGAAGAGAGTATTTAAACAAAAATGCTTGGAGAGGGCTGGCAGCGATTGGTGTAGCGGTTGTGCTTACGATGGGAGAATGTGTGTCAGGCATACAGCTTGGAATTGGTAAATTGGGGGGAAGTGGTATGCTCACATCTTACGCGGAGGAACTGTGGATTCCCGTTTCAGTAACCGCAGAGACAGCGCAGGCAGCAGAAAATGCCGCTGAGCTTCCCGTCCAGGCACCGGAGGCGATCCTTATGGAGGCCTCCACCGGAACTATTTTGTACGAAAAAAATGCGGACGAGGCGCGAAATCCAGCCAGCGTGACGAAGATTATGACGCTGCTTCTGATTTTTGATGCGTTACATTCGGGAAAAATTCATTTGCAAGATGAGGTCACGACCAGCGCGCATGCGAAATCCATGGGGGGATCCCAGGTGTTTTTGGAAGAAGGGGAGGTACAGACGGTCGAAACGCTGATCAAGTGCATCGTCATTGCATCGGGAAATGATGCCAGTGTGGCAATGGCAGAGTATATCGGCGGCAGTGAGGAGGCATTTGTTGCGATGATGAACGAGCGG
>OHBA01001176.1_pt1 | contig 10523 bp, 10 predicted proteins | sample 1577281 | NCBI WGS metagenome assembly OHBA01 (sample SAMEA3879579, study PRJEB24766) | human gut metagenome | biome: human-associated habitat; feature: feces | place: USA | collected 1985/1987
TCCCCCTTCTGCCCAGTACGACCCATCCCTTGATGTACCTCGCAGGCCTTCTTGTCGCTTATGTAGGCGGGTTTGCTGCCGCGTGGATCCTGGGTTTTGATGACCCGCAGGACGCGAAAGGAGGCGCATGATGGAAAAAGGCATTTCCCTTTATCCCGGTCTTGGCATGACGCGGGAGGAACTCGTTGGACGGGTGGAACAGGCGGCCCAAAAAGGCATGACCCGCCTCTTTTTATCCTTTCATATCCCTGAGACCAATGAGGCGGCCTTTCAAAAGGATATCGACGCCCTTTTTGAAGCGGCTCGGTGCTATGACCTGAACGTCGTCGGCGACCTTGTGCCAGGTCGTCCCATTCCGGAGGCCTTGACCCATCTGCGCCTTGATGACGGCTTTACGCCGGAGCGCATAAAAGAGCTGCAGACGCGCTATCCGCAAAAGACCCTCGTCCTTAACGCGTCGACCGTGACGGAAGGATTTCTTCTTTCCCTTGAGAAAGCCGGTGTTGACGTAGGATGCGTCGAAGCGCTCCATAACTTTTATCCCCGGCCCCATACGGGCCTATCAGAAGCCTTTTTCCTGCGGCAAAATGCCCTCTGTCACCATTATGGCATCAAAGTCGGCGCCTTTGTGCGGAGCTTTGGCGCCTGCCGCGGTCCGCTTTTTAAGGGACTCCCCACGCTTGAAATACATCGGACCCTGGATTTTTTCCTGGCCCTGCAGCATCTGAGGCTCCTTGGAACTGACGCCTTTTATATTGGGGACGACGGAGCAACGGAAGACGAACTGGACGCCCTAGCCCAATTGGATGACGTCCTTACCCTTACGCTGTTGACGGAAAAAATCACGGCCCTTCATGAAAAACTTGCTGCCTGTATCTTTACGCTGCGGCCCGATGAGGCCGAAGAGGTCCTGCGCGCCCAAAATAGCCGTGCTCTCTTTAAAGAAATGGATATCCCGCCCTTTACCTTGAAATATCTGCCGCAGGGTACAGTGACCCTCGATAACCGTCTTGCCGGCCGTTATGCTGGTGAAGTTGAGATTACCCTTACGGACCTTCCTGCTGATCCCAGCGTCAACGTCATGGGACGGGTGAGCGAGGAGGAACGGTTCCTGCTGGGTCTCATGCGGGGTGGGGCACGGTTTAGATTTAGGCTTGTCACAAAAGCTGCGCCGATTAAAAGTAAAAAGTGATCCCTTGCCTTGGAAAAGCGTCGGGAAAGTAAGGAATCCAAGGCTTGTTGAATAAAACTGGGAGCGAGCGTACCTGATTTTGCGTAATCTGGATGGACCAAAATCGGGTACGCTTCTTTTTGTTTCCTAGATCGATTGGATTCTAAAAATAGCTTATTATTCTTCAAATCCACTTATTTTACCTTATTTTCCCCTATTTTAAAAATAAACTGTGAACTTCTTGCTCTTTTATTCATCCTTACATTGCAAATCTACCGATTTTGCGCTATGATAAGCCTGTGGATGGGACTGTACAGACCCCATCTTTTTCATTATGGCAAAAAGGAGGTCACATCATGAAAAAGAATAAGAACCAGCATCGCGTGCAGGATATCCTGAAGCTCATCCGTACGGAAAGGGATCCCTACTTTTTGGAACGCGCCCTTGACAGTTACCACGATCACGATATAGCCGATGTGCTCCCTCTTTTAAGTTCGCCCGAATGGAAGCGCCTGGCAAGTCTTTTGCCGGCTCCCTATCTTGCCGATTTGATGGAATATGTCGATGACAAGGAATCCCTTTTTGAGGTTCTGCCAGCTGAAAGGGCAGCTGCCATCCTCACCCAGATGGAGCCTGACGAAGCCGTCGATTTCCTGAAGGAAACCCAAAGTGCCCAAAAAGAAGCATGGGTGGCGCATTTGGATGAGGCGACACGGCAAAAACTGACGCGCCTGGCCGCCTATGATGAAGATACGATTGCTTCCCGGATGACAACGAACTTTGTTGCCGTCGAGGAAGGTCTTGATGTTCCTTCCGTCATGCGCACAGTTGTGCGGGAAGCGGCTGACCATGATGAAATTGCGGTCATCTATGCCCTCAATGACCGTGCTCAATTTGCCGGGGCCTTTTCCCTCAAGGATCTCATCATTGCAAGACGGGATACTCCCCTTAACGAAATCATCGTGCGAGGATACCCTTACGTTTATGCCAGCGAAAAGATCAGCGACTGCCTGCAGCTGATTGAAGAATACAGTGAAGCTTCCATTCCTGTCCTATCGCCGGACCATCGGATCCTTGGCGTTGTAACCGCAAATGACGTAGCGCAGCTCCTTGATGATGAAATGGGCGAAGACTATGCTAAACTGGGCGGCCTCTCCGCTGAAGAAGACCTGGACGAACCGCTCAAAACGTCCATCAAGAAACGGCTGCCCTGGCTTATTCTGCTTCTTGGCTTGGGTCTTGTCGTTTCAAGCGTCGTCAGTCTATACGAAAACGTCGTGGCAAAGTTGACCCTTATCATGGCCTTTCAGTCCATGATCCTTGATATGTCGGGAAACGTTGGGACCCAGTCGCTTGCCGTAACCATCCGTGTCCTTATGGATGAAGAACTGAAACCAGGCGATAAATGGCGGCTCATCCGAAAGGAAGGGGGCGCCGGTTTCTTCAATGGACTGATCCTGGGATGCATTGCCGTTTTGGGCATTGGTTTTTATATCTATGCGGTAAAATCCTACGATGCCCTTACGGCCTTTGGCATATCGTCCTGCATCGGCCTTTCCCTGGTCCTTGCCATGTTTATTTCGAGTCTTGTAGGGACCGTGGTCCCGATGGGCTTCAAAAAGATCCATATCGATCCGGCCGTGGCCTCGGGCCCGCTCATTACGACCGTTACGGACCTTGTGGGTGTCGTGACCTATTATACCCTGGCGTGGGCGATGCTGGTGCATGGATTGGGGCTGTAAGCGCGTAGGCATCAGCATTTAAAAGGGACAGCTTGTGGAATCGGCGCGCTCCCTATGAAATCAATGGAGGCTTGGCTTACTGTACAAGCTATCAGCAGCTGGAACGGTAGGTGTGGTGGCAGGCAAACTTGTAAAGAAATGGAATTGAAAAGAAAAGGGCCTCGGACCCTTTCTTTCGACTCCCCGATTCTCTTCGCCCCTGCTGAAAAAATCCCCTTGCTGTGATATAATGATATGTCAACTTAACTAGACAAGGAGAGATCATCCATGAGTTCAACCAACCTCGAAATGGGTATTGTCGGCCTGCCGAATGTAGGCAAGAGCACCCTCTTCAACGCCATTACGAAAGCTGGGGCGGAAGCGGCCAACTATCCATTCTGCACCATAGAGCCCAACGTCGGTATCGTCGATGTCCCAGATCCACGGCTCCAGGTCCTGAGCGACCTATACCATTCCAAACGCATTGTTCCGGCGGGCATGAAGTTTGTCGATATTGCAGGCCTTGTGAAGGGCGCCTCCAAAGGTGAAGGCTTGGGCAACAAATTCCTCAGCCATATCCGCCAGACCGACGCCATTGCCGAAGTGGTGCGCTGCTTTGAAGACGGCAACATCACCCACGTCGAAGGCTCCATTGACCCTATCCGCGATATTGAAATCATCAATACGGAACTGTGCCTGGCTGACCTCGAATCGGTGGAAAAGCAGCAGCTCAAGGTCCAGAAGCTCTTAAAGAGCGGTGACAAGACGGCGCCTGCGAAAAATGCCCTTCTGACCCGTCTCGTCGAGGCCCTCGGCGATGCCAAGCCGGCCCGTCAGGTGGAAATGACAAAGGATGAAAAGGAGATGATCCGTGAACTCGATCTCCTCACCTTGAAACCAATTCTGTACGTAGCTAACGTTTCCGAAGAAGAGGCCGCCGACGCGTCCGGAAACCCCCATGTGAAGGCGCTAACGGAATATGCCGAAAAAGAAGGGGCCCAGGTCATCACCATTTCTGCCAAGGTCGAAGAGGACATTGCTTCCCTGCCGGCAGACGAAGCCAAGGAGTACCTTGAAATGGAAGGCCTCACCGAAGCGGGTCTTGATCGCCTCATCAAAGCTGGGTTCTCCCTCCTAGGTCTCCAGACCTTCCTCACGGCAGGGGAAATGGAATCTCGTGCCTGGACCATCGTCAAAGGATTTACGGCACCTCAGGCAGCTGGCAAGATCCATTCGGACTTTGAAAAAGGCTTCATCCGTGCTGAAATTGTTTCCTACGATGACCTCGTTGCCTGTGGCAGCAAACAGGCTGCCCGTGAAAAGGGCCTTGTGAGACTGGAAGGCAAGGACTACATCATGCAGGACGGCGACGTCGTCGAATTCCGCTTCAACGTGTAAAAAAGGGGTGAGGGCCATGCTGTTTGATACCCATATGCATGCCGATTATTCCTGCGATGCCGAAATGACCATCAAGGATGCCATGGAAGCGGCCAAAGCCGCTGGTCTTGGCATGATCCTGACGGAACACTGGGACCGGGACTATCCGACGAACCCGGAAAGCTTTCTTTTTGACATCAACGATTATTTCAAAAAAAACGCACCCTATCGGAGCGATACCGTGCTCCTTGGCATTGAAATGGGGCTCCAGCCCCATACCATCGAGGAGGACCGGATGGTTGCAAAAAGCCATCCCTTTGACGAAATCGTTGGCTCCATGCACTGTTATCGCGGCCTTGATATGTATGAACGGACGACTTACGACGGCGTTGCCAAGGATCAGGCTGTGGGGTACTATCTTGAGGATTCCCTCAAATGCCTCGAACAGGACCCGAACTTTGACACCTATGGTCACATCGACTATATCTGCCGCTACTGGCCCTATGAAGACAAGAACCTCCATTACAGCGAGCATGCCGATCTGTGGGACGAAGTCATGAAGCACCTCATTCGCCTCGATAAGAGCATTGAAATCAATACGCGTCGCCTTGCCGTGCCCGGTGCGGTGGAGTCCCTGACGGAACTTTATACGCGCTATGCCGAACTGGGCGGCAAGTACGTGACCTTGGGCAGCGACGCCCATGCGGCAAAAGCCGTGGGCATGCACTTTGATGTGGCCCAAAAGATCGCCAAAACGGCAGGGCTCACCATTGTCTACTACAAAAAAAGACAGCGCCAGCTGCCGAAATAAAGAAAACGCCGTGAAGGAAGGAGACTTCTTTCACGGCGTTTATTCATCAAATATCTGAAAAACGATTTCCTTATGGAATCTGTTTGCAACGAAAAATATGTTACTACTTTGAAAATAAAACGCAAATGTAATGAAAAAAATTTCATTTTATTTGCGTTGCGCTTTTGTTATGCTCATGGGATGAAACTCAATCGGATGGGAGGGAGGTTTTTCGTGAAAGAAAGCACGACGCTCGAAAAATCCGCTGCTGACGATGGAAGGCAACAGGCTATGCTTTTTTCATTTTGTTTCGTAGAAGGCCTCTTTCCTTTTCTTGTAAAATCGGCATTATGCCACATAAAAATCACCTTTTCCGCATGACAATTTGATTGAGCTTTGGCATCGTACCTGATATAATGTAAGAACCATTCTGAAGGAGGATTTCCATATGCGCCGACAGCGTTTAGGCATCATGGGCGGGACCTTTGACCCCATCCATAATGGTCATCTTGCGATTGCCCGCGCCGCTATGGATGCCATGGCCCTTGATCGGGTCCTTTTCATTCCCGACTATTTGCCGCCCCATAAAGCGGCCGGATGGGCGCCGGCCGGGGACCGCATGGCCATGACCCTTCTTGCGACGATGGACGAGCCGCGTTTTTTGGTGTCCGATATGGAGCTGGTCCGCAAGGGCCCTTCCTATACAGTCGATACCATGCGGATCCTCCATCGTCGGTGGCATCGCTTTTATGACCTGTACTTCATCATTGGCGGGGATTCAGCCGAAGCCCTTGATACGTGGTGCCGCATCGAAGAAACGATGCGCTACTGCACCTTCCTTGCCATTGGACGGGTTGGGTACAGGGAGCGTCATGAAGATGTGACAAAACGACTGGCCCAAAAAGGACTCACCCGCCTCGTGTGGATTGACGCCAAAGCCCCGGATATTTCTTCCACCATGATCCGGCAGCGCCTTTCCCGCGGTGAATCCATTGATGGACTTGTTCCTCGGACTGTAGTGGACTACATGAGACAGAGAGACCTCTACCGTCGGTAGGGGGGCTCTCTTTTTTGTTGGGTGAAAGGGTCAGCCCAAAAATCGGGTAGCCTCGTGCGGAAATGAAAGGCGCCAGAAGCCGGTGACTCATTGTGTCCTTCGGACAGGGCGCTGAATTATATTTGCCCTCAAACATGTTTTTTTGCCTTCTGCGATTGCATCAAAGCAGCCTCGGAACCCGGGCAAATCTGCTTTGCTTCCGCTCAAGATGAGACATCGCTGCGCGCCTTATCCACTACCAAAAGGACTTGTCTATTGCAACGCAGCATCAAGTGGCTTTTGGTTCCCCGCCTTGGTAAGGCGGAACAGGGTTCGCCGTTTCTAAGGTAAAACCCGAAGATAAAAGAACGGGAGTGATCAGATGATTGCTGCTCATCTCATCCTTAAGAAAAATGAGGGAGCGAAAAGTCTGGTTCCACATCTTAGGGTCTTTTGCCTCAGCGCTCGATGCGCAGCATCGATCTGCCCCGTCAGGGCGGTAAACGCATCGCCGATCGATTCGCGAACTTCCCTGTGCCTTGGAAAAAGCGAAGCGAGAGATCGTGACAGGGCGGTTAAGTGAGTCGCCGAATTTTTTGTTACCCCTTATGCTGAAAAATTCGTGCAGAAAGCTTACTCATAGGGCAGCGACAATAGGAGCAGTTGGAGTATCCTCTGCCGGAAAGGCCGGTCTTCTCATGTGAAACAGCAGAGAGCGAGCCCTTTTGGTGGTGGATGAGGAGGCCCGGGTTTGGGGCCGGCCTCCTGCACTTTTGTCTTTGAATCGACCTCACATCGCCTTCGTTTCGACAAGAAATGTGAACCCGATCATAAGGCGCCGCCCTTCTGGTCTTTTCGCCAGCTGCCGCAGGCAGCCTTCACCAAGCTGCAAAAGCAGATCATCGGCGCGACTTGCGAGCCGATTTCAATTCAAGTAAGGAGCTAACCAATCATGGATTTTTCCCAAATGAAAGAACAGCTTCGCCAAAGCCTTCAGCCAAAGCGCTTTGAGCATAGCGTGGCCGTCAGTGAAACTGCCGTTGCGCTTGCCCGTCATTACGGGGTCGACGAAGATAAAGCCGCCCTTGCCGGCCTGCTCCACGACTGTGCCCGCAAGTATTCGACCAAGGATTTTGTGGAGGTATCAAAAAAGCTGGGCGTCCCGCTCACGGATATCGAAAAGGCGCAGCCCATCCTTATCCATGCCATCTTGGGGCCCCTTGTCGCAAAGAGGGACTATGGCGTTACCGATGAGGAAGTCCTGTCTGCTATGCGTTATCATACAACGGGCAAAGCCCATATGACGGCCCTTGAAAAAATCATTTATCTGGCAGACCTTACGGAACCGCATCGTGACTTTCCTACCGTGGACGAAATGCGGCGCCTTACGATGAAGGATCTTGATGAGGCCATGATTGCCGCCTATGCCAATACGATGGAATACCTGATGCACCAGCATCTGTTGATCCATCCGGATTGTCTGGACGGCTATAACGAACTGGTCCTTGCGGCCAAACACAATAAGAAGGAGTAATCGCAACCCATGAGTGATATGGAACAATCAGGCGTGAAGAAAAAGAAAAAGCGGCTCCGCAAGGGACGTGTTTTTCTTCTCCTCATCCTTTTGATCGGGATCTTGTGCGGCGGCTTCATGGCTGGCATGGGCCTTTATGACCGATTTTTCAGTGCCGATGATCCCGTGCCTAAACAGAAAGAGAACCAACTCCTCACAGAAGAACCCCTTTCAAGCCGCATCAACGTCCTGCTCCTCGGGAAAGATGACGGGGACAGCGAGGATATGAATAACCCCGATGCACCGAAGCGGACAGACTCCATGATGGTCGTCAGCTTTGACCCAGAGAAAAAACAGATTGCCATCGTCGGACTGCCGCGTGATACACGGGTCACCATTCCCGGCCGGCGGGGTCATGACAAGATCAATGCCGCATACGCCTATGGCGGTACCAAACGGGCCGTGCGCACGGTGGAACAGCTCCTCCAGATTCCCATCAACTACTACATGGTCGTTGATTGGCAGGGCTTCATTAAAGTCATCGATATGCTGGGCGGTGTGGACCTATACGTTGATAACAACATGGATTATGAAGATCCTTACGCCAACCTCAAGATCCACCTCAAAAAAGGCTACCAGCACCTGGATGGTGAAAAGGCAGGTCAGTATGTCCGCTTCCGTCACGATGAATTGGGCGATATTGGCCGTGTGGAGCGTCAGCAGAAATTTATGAAAGCCCTGGCTGGACAGTTCTTTACCTTCACGAATATGCTGAAGCTTCCTATGATCATCAACACCGGCCTTGACTACGTCGATACGGACATGAACCTGATGACCATGATCCGTGCCGCCAACTGCTTCCGCATCTTTGGCGAAAACTCCATCAAAAGTGAAATGCTCGATGGTGATTTCAAGACCATCGATGATATCAGTTACTGGGTTACGACGCCGTCCCAGGTTTCGCACACCCTCGATAAACTGGGGATTCCCCATAAAAGGATTACAGAAATTTAAGGAGGTTCCATCCATGAATCCAAAAGAACTCGCAAACGCCATTGCCGCCGCCGCTGCTGACAAAAAAGCAAAAGACATCCTGCTTCTCAATATGGTTGGCCTGTCCCCTGTGACGGACTACTTCATGATTTGTTCTGCCCAGAGCGCGACTCAAGTCCGAGCCATCGCAGACAGCATCGAAGATAAACTGGCCGAAACACGCGGCATCCTGCCCTCCCACAAAGAAGGCTACACCGAAGGCAACTGGATCCTTATGGATTACGGCGACTGTGTGGCCCATATCTTCCGGGAAACGGAACGTGACTTTTATAACCTGGAACAGCTCTGGGCCGATGCCCCGTCTGAAGCCTATGTGGAAACGGAAGGAGAAGCATGAGCCCGAAAAAAGAACCGGCCAGCGTCAAGACCATTGGCAGTCACCGCGTTGGCGATGTCGTGGAACTTACGGCCGTGCGCATGAATGACCAGGGCGTTTTTCTTGATGCTGGAACGGGGAATACCAGCGATGATATTCTCCTTCATAAGCACCAGATGACATCGCCTGTTTCCGTTGGCGATAAGGTCAAGGTCCAGCTCTACCTCGATGCCAAGAACCGGATCACGGCGAGCATGAAGCTTCCCAAGATGCGGGAAGGGCAGCTGGGATACGTCAACGTGATTTCCGTGAACAGGATGGGCGGATTTGTCGATATCGGCGCTGAACGCGGCGTCTTTTTGCCCTATAGCGAAATGCGGGGCCATGTTTCCCCCAATCAGCATATCTGGGTGAAACTCTACCGTGATAAGTCAGGCCGTCAGGCCGTGACCATGCGTGTCGAAGAAGATATGGAACGGGCCAGCCGTCCGGCAGAAGGCGTCAAAGTGGGGGATGCGCTTACAGGGACCGTCTACAATATCCTTAAGGATGGCTTTTTCCTTTTTACAAAAGAACGCTATATCGCTTTTATCCATCGCAGTGAAGTCCCTGGCGGACGCCTTGACTTTGGTCAGCGTATCACAGGACGCGTCACCTACGTTCGTGCAGATGGACACATCGATATGTCCCTGCGCCTTGTCAAAGAAGAAGCCATGCTGGACGATGCGGATAAGATCCTCTTCTTTCTCGAAAAGCGCAATGGCACCATGCCTTATTCCGATGATACGCCGCCGGCCATCATCAAAAGCGTCTTTGATATCTCTAAATCCGCCTTTAAGCGCGCCTTGGGCCGCCTTATGAAAGAAGGCAAAGTCGTGCAGGAAGATGGGTGGACAAGTTTAAAGAAATGAAAGTGAAGAAAAGACCACGCTCTTGCAGCGTGGTCTTTTTGGCTGTCAAGCTGTCTCATTCAGGGCCCCGCCCTGAATGGCTGTCTTACGGCAAAGCCGCGGCTGTCGAGCGAGAGAGGGGAAAGGATGCTGTGGTGCTGTGGGGCTAAGGCAGCCTTCGGCTGCTGGCTGAGGCGGAAGGCCTATGAAAACAGGTCCTTCCTTGGCTAAGGCGTTGCGCTTGGCCAAGGCCGCCAGAGGCGGCAGGCTAAAAGACCGTGAGGGCGTCGCCAAACCTTCTCCCATTGGAATCTTTTGGTCGAGTCTTTCCCGTGGGGTTTTTGCCTTAGAGACGGCGAAAGCCGTTCCGCCTTACCAAGGCGGGGGACCAAAAGCCACTTGATGCTGCGCAGCAGCAGGCAAGTCCTTTTGGTGGTGGATGAGGAGCGGCAGCGACGTCTCATCATGAGCGGCTAGCGAGGAACATTTTTCGATGGGCCAAGACCGCTGCGTGTGGAGCTCCTGCTCCATAGCCGGTCGCAGGACCGTGTTATCGAAAAATCAATTCGGCGCCCACGAACGAAGGGAGGCGGTTTGGCGCCGTGCGTCCGGTCTTTTTCCCATTTACCTTTTTCGAATATGGCTCCAGATGAGCC
>OHBA01001178.1_pt1 | contig 10506 bp, 9 predicted proteins | sample 1577281 | NCBI WGS metagenome assembly OHBA01 (sample SAMEA3879579, study PRJEB24766) | human gut metagenome | biome: human-associated habitat; feature: feces | place: USA | collected 1985/1987
TTAATGGAATCTGATATAAAGGCATTAATCTGCTTATCAAGTTATATGCAGTAACTACATAGACAAAAATTGCTACACCTGCAAATATCATAGCATCTTTCTTTGCACCATTATCATACACTCCCTTGCATTCGTCAAAAAGGTTAATCCCATAAAAACAAACATAATTGGCAGTGTTATATCAGTAGACACTATGTTCATCAGTCCAAGAGAACCGAACATAATGGTTAAAACACTAAATATTGCTTTCTTGGTACGCATAAGTACTTCTCCTTCCAACTTCTGTTTCTTTTTTAGATACACTCATTTATTCGAGATTTTTTATAACTAAGTTGTAATTGCTATCATAATGCAGTCCAAGTTCTCTACACATTCTATCGTTCACATTATCTAACGCTTTCTTATATTCTGCATACGTTGGAGACAGAACCATTAAATTAGGAATGAATATATCGTTATATCCTTTATTTTGTAACTCTTTCTGCATTTTTCTCTGGGCAATAAATGACGGATGATATTTCATAATGCCAGTTTTCATTTTGGCACCTTTCTTTACCATTTCTTTTAATTTTTCATATTCGCTTTCACTCATATCACGATAATAGGCTATCATCTCATCTGCGGTTCTGGTTTCTTGTGCAATCCCACCTATCATCTTCGCACCTATTCCCATAATAAAAGGAACTTTCAATGTCGTTTCATCACAATACTCTAATATGTTCCGTAAGGCTTGCTTCTGCTCCAGAGTCTTTAATCTCACATTAAGAAATGGTTTGAAGTGACTTTTTAAGTAATCTCCCCATTCTTTCCCCGGTAATAAAGACTCAATCGCATTTTCGACAGTTTGGTAATCAAGTATCTCATTTGCCTTGTCTGCATTACCATCATCTATAAATTGCTTCAACGCTTCAAGTTCTGAGTCCTGTAAAATTTTTTCCTGTAATTTTTCCTGATAAATACGTAAAAGAATACTTTTATCATCTTTTTTCAAAAGGGTTTGTATATCTTTAATACCAATCCCAAGCTTTCTATATACCGAAATTTTTTTTAAAGTTTTAACGTCTTGCATGGAGTAGTTTCGATAGCCGTTGCTATCTTTATCTACTGACAACAATCCTTTTTCTTCATAGTATTTAACTGCACGCTTTGTCATTCCGACTTCCTTAATAATTTCATTTAATAACATCGGACACACCTCCTTGTGATGATAGTATAAGGGTGTACGTTACGTACAAGTCAATATATTTTTGAAGTTTTCATTTCAATCATACAAATTCGATTTATTGATTTATTTTAACACAAAATATAAGTGGTTTGTAGAGAGGAAATATATCGTGTTTAATTTTCATACAAAAAATTTGTAACACCATCATATTACCAATTTGTAAACGTAATTCTTAGTTTAACCGTTTTAGTGCCAACTCACTGTATGAGTTTTGTAAAAGAAATTGTTAGTTTAAGGAAAATGCGTTCATTTCACTGAATCACTTTCTTAAAAGAAGCTCTTAGTTTAAGAAAAAGATTTGTTTTCACTTCATGAAACTAAGAATTACGTTTACTCACTCATGCTCATTGAAACATAAAAAACAAAGAAACATTAAGTCTCTTTGTTCTAGGCGTTCGAAATGTAATCGCAAAAAAAGCTTGGCAACGTTTCGAAGTTGATGTTGTTCAGAAAATGCTGATACCGAAAATTGCTATACTGTAGTAATGATAAAAAAAGAAATCATTTTCCATTTTGAATAATCCGTAAATTGTAACCGTAGTAGTAATGTCTATCAAAAGGCTTTTACATATTAGATAAAAGCATGTAAAATTTCTTTTACATAGCTTAATTGCGGTCTATTTAGCTTGTTTCTTGACTACTCAGGAAAAATATTTCTACCCTCGCCCCACCTGTATTTTCAGAATTTGAAAGTTTAATACCTCCACCATATTTTTCAGCCACAGTTTTTGCAAAAAATAGTCCCATCCCATAATGGGCTTCGCCATTTCTACTTGTGTCATCCATAAAAAACTGCTCTGTGCCATGCAATAATGCTTCTTTTGTAAATCCTGATCCGCTATCCTCCACAATGAATGTCAGCCGGCCATCCTGCTCCTTTGCGTCAATATAAATGATTCCATTTTCTTTTGTATGCTCCACTGCATTCTGAATCACATTCATTACGGCCCGGAACATTGGATCATAAGCAATCGTTACCTTTTTATCACTTTGTTCCGCCTTCCAATCTATCTTCTGGTGATAGATTTCTACCAGTCCGAGTGCCTGTTCCTTTATATCTGCGAAAAAATCTTCTAACCTCACCGTTGTATAGGTAACATCACTGCAATTCCATGATTTTGTGACATCTATCAACTGTTTTACATAACTTTGTATCTGTGTTGTGCCGTTCAAAACATAAGTGATATTTTTCTTCTGTTCTGTGGTCAGTTCAGTCTCTGAAAGTAGTTCTGCATTTCCCCGTACAATCGTAAGAGGTGTTTTAATATCATGCGCCAAAGCAGACATCTGCTGTTTCTTTTCCTGCTCTGTTTTCCACTGCTTTTCTAAAGATTCTCGCAATGCATCTCGCATATCATCGATTGCCGATAAACAGTCATCAAACTCTTTGATACCGGAACAGGATGTCTCATATTCCAGATTTTGATCCTTTATTTGTCCGATTGCGTCTAATACAGGCTGCATCTGCTTTTTGATTCTTTTTCCAAAACGTATGGACGGAATGATGATAATCGCTACCGCTCCAATCACAGACATAATAATCATCACATTCTGTGGTCCTATAAAATGCTCCCTCAAAAAAGCTGAATGATATTGAGGTGTCAGGCGATATTGCAATACAACATATTCATTTTCCCTTACAATTACTTTATAAAAATATTTCCCGGATGCGTTTCCGTACTTTGCAACATTCCATGCTATCTGTTCGTATTGTTCTGACAGATCTCCACCTATTTTCTCTCCATTCTCTGAAAAGATTACATAATCACAAAGTGCGGGAATCATCTCAGCAGTCACTTTATCTGCACGTAGAATCGTATCATATGCTTCATTAATCTTTTGCTCTGCATAATTTGCCGGATAAATACAGCCCACACTAATCAAAAGGTACAGCAGCAGCCAAGCAACAATCACCAAACCTACTAATGATCCAAGCATGACCAGTACATATCTCATAAAAATCCAGCTGAGTGCATTGCTTCTCTTTACTCTTCCCATTTATATCCAATCCCCCAGACTGTTTTTATCGGTGTATAATCATAATCCGCAAATTTTGCTCTTATATTTTTGATATGCGTGATTATAGTACTGTCATTACTCTCATTGTCAAAGCCAAAGACCGCTTCCAATATCTGTTCCTTCGAGAAAACCTGTCCTCTGTTTTTAGCCAGAAATTCACAGATTTCGTACTCCGCTTTCGTAAGAGGAAGTTCCTTATCATCAACCAATAGTTTCTTTTGAGATATTTGAATACAGACCCTCCCCAAAACCATCCGGACAGAATGTTCCCTGTGCTCTCTTCTAAGATGTGCATTGATCCTTGCCCGAAGTTCCATCACTCCAAATGGCTTTGAAATATAATCATCTGCTCCTAAAGAAAGTCCGTTTACCAGACTGTTTTCCTCCGTTTTTGCCGTAAGAAACAAAATCGGACAATCCACAAGTGCCCTGATTCTTTTGCATAATTCGAAGCCATCAATTCCAGGCATCATAATGTCCAGTAAAATCAGGTCATAACGATGTAATTCTTCCATATTAATTTTTAGTGGATTACTTACTTTGGTAACCAGATGTCCATCCTTATTCAAAATGCTTTCTATCATTTCCAAAATTGCCGGTTCATCATCAACTGCCAGTATTTTTGCCATAGTTTCCCTCGATTCTATTCCGATATTCTGTTTCCTTCCCAGTGGTTTACCCACCAAAAATAGTATACCATACTAATCCCTGTAAATATTAAGCAACCTGGTATGAATGACAACCATTCACCTACACTAGTTTCTCCCAATACAGATTGCAGATAAGTATATGGTACTCTACCCGTCCAGCAGACAAATACATATTTCCACACATAATCTCCAAGTCCGGTAAGCATCAATGCACTAATTAGTCCTGATATAATCCCTGCTCCAATGGATACCCCTTTTCCAAACTGAAAAGCCAGAATCAGCTGCCACAGATAAAGTGGAACACTGCTTCCCCACAGCAGCAATGCTGCAAATATACATCCTTTCATGATTTCGATATCGCTTGATGCGATTCTTCCAAATCCAATTCCGAATATGATTGCTGTCAATAGGATAGAGCACAGACACAAAACCAGTAGCATCAACAGTTTCGATAAAAATGCTGCAGGTTTATCCGGTAAAGACAACAGATTTTGAAAATCACCTGCATTTTGTTCCTGTTCCATCACACTTGCTGTAAAAATTCCAATAAGTACCGGAAGTCCTGCTCCTATTGCCTGATAAAATGCAATCACTTTCATATTTTCATTCCATGGTGAAAAAAAGTAATATATTAAAAATATAACGCTGGTTATAATCGGAATCAGTAAGTGTGCCAGAATCACAGATGTTCCTTTCATCTTTCGCAAGTCTGCATTAAGAGATCTTCCAATCATCTTATTTCACCTCTCTTCTCTCAAACCATTTCAAAAACAGAACCGTTACAAAAACAAACCAGATGATTGAGAGACACATTCCCGGAACAATGACTCCCGTATCCAAAAGAGGATTCCCTGCTTCTGCGGCAAGTCCATTTGGTAAAACATGAAGCAACGGGCACATCATTCGCATAGGGATTGCAGAAACAAGTACATACCAGATTCTGGTTTGTGATATTACCACACCGCTGACGGTAATAAATAGGCAGACGAACAGGTTTACAATCATTCCAAATCGTTCACTTAAAAATAAAGCTACCGGAATCTCCCATAACTCAGAAACCGTCAGAAACAATACTGCAATCAACGCTCCTCCAACTGGAACATGTGTCGTTAGAAGAAAGCCTCCAAGCGTTGCTCCTGCAAACACAATCACATTAGAAAACAAAATCATGTACCCAATATAAATAATTTTCCCCAGCAACAATTTTCTTCTGTCTGTGGGAATAGTCATTAAATGATAGTATTTTATCTTTTTCTCCTGCGCCACAGAAAGATAACAAAATAGAGCAATCATCCCCGGCAGCAAAAGTGTATACCACCAGTTCCAAACACTTTCTGCATAAGCATTTGTCATCCCAAGAGTAAATATAAATGCCATGACAAATGTAAGAAGAGGAAATCCCCAGATAAACTTTTTTCGCATGGTTCTTTTGGCTTTTTGATGTTCTGCTTTTATAATATTAACCATGGATTTCACCTGCTTTCTGGTTTTTTCTTACCACATTCATAAACAAATCTTCAAGATTATCTCCCTGCTTTAATGCTCCTTCGTATCCTAAGATTCCACCTGAAATAATCCCGACTTTATCTGCAAGTAACTGTACCTCTGAGAGAATATGACTGGAGAGAATTACAGTGATTCCCTGTTCCGGAAAAGACCGGATCAGCTCTCGTAATTCCTCGATGCCTATTGGATCTAATCCATTCGTAGGTTCATCCAATATCAAAAGTTCCGGTTCTCCAAGCAATGCCATTGCAATGCCTAGTCTTTGCTTCATCCCCAAAGAAAACTGTCCTGCTTTCTTCTTTCCGGTGTTTGTAAGTGATACAATCTGCAAGACCTCATCAATTCTGTTTTCATCTGTACCAAGCAATAATTGTCTTACCTTCAAATTCTCTCTGGCGGAAAGATTTTCATAAATAGGCGGATTTTCAATTAACGCTCCTATTTTTGATAAATCTTTCCTATCCAAAAGTTTTCCATCAAAGTAAATCTTTCCTGCAGTTGGTTTCATCATACCGGTCAGCATTTTCAATGTGGTAGATTTACCAGCGCCATTCGGTCCAAGCAGTCCATAAATCTGTCCCTTTTCGATATTAAGTGAAACATTATTTACCGCTTTCTGTTTTCTAAAATATTTACATAGATTTTGTGTCTGTAACATCATTTCCATCTTTACTATCCTTCCTTCTATATTTCATTTCTTACTGAAATATAACCTAACAGAAAAAAATAAAGATTTGATGAAGATTTATTCCCGTATGGAATAAACCATCAATTGAATATCATTATCAGAACTCGGCTTTCCACTGAAATCAGCAAAGCTGTTACAAATACGAAGTCCTAATTTACAGAATATCTCCGTGATTTCATCCAAACTATATAACCTTATAGGATTTCCTTCTTTCATTTCAGGCTTATAAAGTGCTTCTCCATACATATAGTCTACCTGCTCATATATCAGCGTTTTTCTATCCTTCTCCCATTCAAAAGCAGATAATGTAAGTCCCTTTTCTCCTGCATCCCATAACTTGCAAGGGAAATGTGTTTGGGCATAGCTTCCATTCATGATATCCATAAAGTGCTTTCCACCATTTTTTAATGCTTTCGCAATGACAGAAAAAATCTTATGATTTTCCCCATCGTCTTCAAGATATCCTATTGCTCCATCCGCCATATTCAGCACAACATCAAATTCCTTATCAAATGTGATCGTGCGAATGTCCTGACAAATGAACTTTGCATTCAAATTTTCTTTTTTTGCCTGCTCGTTTGCATAATCTATGTACGCCGGTGTAATATCAATACCGGTAACATCATACCCACGTCTGGCAAACTCCAGTGAGTGCCGACCAAATCCACATGCAAGATCAAGTATTTTTTCCGTTCCTTTTAAATGTAACTGCTTGATTAGAAAATCTACTTGTCTGTTGGTGTCTTTTTCCCATGATAACCAATCGCATTTAGAACTATTTATAGCGAATATAGCAACTTTATTAATGTCTATTTAGGCATAATGACAACTTTTATAATACTAACTGCCAGTTAAGCCGCCTTTTTATCGATATAGCAACTTTTTTAATATCATTAGTGTCAACGTGACAACTTTTTTAATGACAACCGTCTATTTTTCGGCGCTATTTTTTGGGAACAGCAACTTTTATAATACCAATATGTTATATTTTACTGCGTTTAACCTCAATAACACATAATTACTATATTCAAAACACATGTATAGCGTATTTTTCACTTATATTTTGAAAGACACATTAAAAAAGGTGTCATTTAAAATCAAACGTTGAAAGTTCAATGATATCAGTAACCCATCAACATTAAAAAGGGTGTCATATTATCTGTGCGGTATTATATTAGTTGCTATATTTTCTTCATGAATTTAATAACAAAAATGAGCAACCCCCTTCATCAGAGAGTTGCTCTTTGTTTAATTCAATACAAAATGCTTCACTTTACTAGTGTAACCATCTTTTTCTTCTTAATTTTTTGGCGTAAGTTTGGCGTAAATGCGTAAATTTACCACCAAAAATCACTAATTTTTTTAATCCTAGTAAAGCTTAGCACCTGCAGGGATCTTGTCATCAACCATCAATAAGTTCAAGCATTCATGACCATCTTCTTCATGTACAGCTGAGATCAACATACCTTCAGAATTAATACCCATCATCTTTCTTGGTGGTAAATTTACAATCGCAATTGCAGTCTTTCCAACCAATTCTTCTGGTTCATAATATTCGTGAATTCCGCTTAAAATAACGCGATCTTTACGTTGGCCATCATCCAAAGTGAACTTTAATAGCTTCTTAGATTTTTCTACTGCTTCACAAGCTAGGACTTTAACAGCACGGAAATCTGACTTACTGAATGTTTCAAAATCTACCATATCTGTGAAGATTGGTTCGATTTTTACATTCGAGAAATCAACCTTTACAGGTGCAGCTTCCACTGGTTTTTTAGCTTCTGCTTTCTTGTTTGAATCCCCTAAGTTCTTCATGTGAGGGAATAATAATACTTCACGAATTGTTCTTTGATCTGTCAACAACATTACGAAACGATCAATTCCAAGTCCTACACCACCAGTTGGAGGAAGACCATATTCCAATGCTTCTACATAATCTGTATCCACTTCGTTGGCTTCATCATCACCTAATTCACGAAGTTCTAATTGTTTTTCGAAACGTTCTCTTTGATCAATTGGATCATTTAATTCAGAGAATGCGTTCGCATATTCGTGTCCACAAATGAACAATTCATAACGATCCGCAAATCTAGGATCTTTCTTATTCTTTTTAGCCAATGGAGAAATGGATGTTGGATGACCATATACAAATGTTGGTTGTACAATTGTTTCTTCAACATATTTTTCGAAGAACAAGTTAATAATGTGTCCAACTGTATTATGGATCTTTTCAACTTCAATATCATGTTCCTCAGCCAATTTAACAGCTTCTTCATAACTCATATCTTGCCAGAAATCTACACCACAAGCTTCTTTGATCGCATCAACCATGTGAATACGTTTGAAAGGAGCTTTTAATGATAATTGTGTTCCTTGATAAGTAATATCTGTAGTACCCAATACTTCATTTGCGACAGAATCAAATAACCCTTCAATCAAGTCCATCATTCCGTGTAAATCACTATAAGCAACATACGCTTCAACTGTTGTAAATTCAGGGTTATGCATCGCATCCATACCTTCATTACGGAATAAACGACCAATTTCATAAACACCTTCTAATCCACCAACAATCAAACGCTTTAATGGCAATTCAGTTGCGATACGCAAATAGAAGTCCATATTTAATGTGTTGTGGTGCGTTACGAAAGGTCTAGCACTTGCACCACCTAAGATTGGCTGCATAACTGGAGTTTCAACTTCCACTAAACCTTGACCATCCAAATAATGTTGGATTGCACGAATAATTTTTGGCCTTGTTAGTGCAATATGCTTAGCTTCTGGATTCATGATCAAGTCTACATAACGACGACGGAAACGCTCTTCAACATCTGTCAAACCATGGAATTTTTCTGGTAATGGACGAAGTGATTTTGAAAGGTGTGTATAATTTTTAGCACGAACAGACAATTGTCCATGATCTGTCTTCATGACAGTACCTTCAATACCTACAATATCTCCAATATCATTTTTCTTGAAGATTTCATATTGATCATCACCAATTTCATCTTTACGAACATAAATCTGAATTTGACCTTCACGATCCTGGATGTTCATAAAACCAGCCTTACCCTGACGACGCTTCGTCATGATACGACCTGCAATTTTAACAGTTACTTGTAACTCATCTAATTCTTCTTTTGTCTTGTCTTCATAAGATGATTTGATAATACCTGAATTTGAAGTACGATCATAACGAGATCCAAATGGATCAATACCCATGTCGATCAAATCTTGCATCTTTTGACGACGAACTTGTTCTTGTTGCGTTAACTTTTCCATTGTTTTCTCCTTTTTCTTTTATCCATAAAAAAAGGCACTTGCCACAAAGGGACGAAGTGCTCGTGTTACCACCCTAATTTACCAGACAAATCACTTTGTCCAGCCTTAGTCACTGTCTATAAACAGCGCTTCCTTTAATGCAGGAAATACAAATAGCTCCAAGTCTTTATTCCCAATTAGTCCTACGCTTTTTTTCACCAACCAAAAGCTCTCTAAAGTATTTCTAAAAGGTACTCGCCCTCTTCATTGCCTTTTTATACGCTTTTATCCTACTAGACAATACACAATTTGTCAATTTAAGATTTATCCATATATCGAACATTTAATTCTTTAATACTGTTTTTAAATAAAACATCGATCTTGGCATAATATGTTTCTACATCCGGTTCAAAATTATGCGCAATCCAATACTTTAAAAAGTATAATAAATCATTCGCATAATAATCCACTAGAAAATCCACTGTGAACCTTGAATCCATCCCAGTCACATCTAAATAAGAAAATACATTTCTAAATATTTCTTTAAACAATGCGTATGTGTATAGCCTTCAACCACCATAAACCACATGATAGGTGCTGCCACTCGTCCAATTAAATGAATCAATAAAAGCCACCAATACTTTTCATAATTCGGATAAAATGTAGTTGCGAAATGATCCATAAACATCGCAATGATCGCAATCATCTTGATTTGATTTCCATTTAACTTTTTTATCATTGAGTCACACCTTCTCCTACATTAGGTTCAAAGTGCGAATAAACAACATCTGCACCAAATAAAAGAAGTAAAACCAAACATGCAGCAGATAATTTTTTATTTAAGTGTTCTTTAACCCAGTTATCAATTAATGGCGCAATCACATAGACAAAAGCCATACCACCAATGCCAAACACCAATAAGCCTTCCGCACAAATTCTTCCATGAAGATTTAAGAAGTAGCCTGTATAATCCCACCATTTTTGACCATTATGCGTAAGCTCTAAAAAGAAACCAGTAAAGTATTCAATACATCCACAAAGAAGTACGGCCATACTAAATTCAACTTTGGGACGCATTCTAAATCGTTTTAATAAAAGTAAAATCAAAACACAGCCAAAACCATAAATAGGAATCCACGGGCCATGTAAAACTCCGC
>OHBA01001182.1_pt1 | contig 10480 bp, 9 predicted proteins | sample 1577281 | NCBI WGS metagenome assembly OHBA01 (sample SAMEA3879579, study PRJEB24766) | human gut metagenome | biome: human-associated habitat; feature: feces | place: USA | collected 1985/1987
GTCTTCATACGCTCACTCTGCACATAAGGACCATAACCGCCATCCTTATCCGGTCCCTCATCATGAACCAGACCTGTTTCCTCTAATGTGTGATATATGATATCAACTGCACCTTCCACAAAACGCTCCTGATCCGTATCTTCGATACGAAGCATAAAATCTCCGCCCGCATGTTTGGCAATTAAAAACTCATATAATGCAGAACGCAGATTTCCCACATGCATTCTTCCTGTAGGACTTGGTGCAAATCTTGTTCTTACTTTGCTCATTGTTTGTTTTCCTCCTGTATTCTCATTTTCCGTTTTATAATCCGGAAAAGATTTTCAAACGCCGTACACGTCATTATATAACAATTTTTTCTGCCTGACAAGCTTACAAATTGAAAACAGAGACAGGATTTTTCTCCTGTCCCTGCGCTGCCAAGCTATTATTTTATTATTAGATACTTTGCCGACATTATATTTTGGTAAATATTGCAGTTTCTTTCTTCAAATCGGTTGCAATCTCAAAATTCTCATCCATACGGTTCGAGATATTTTCCATATCCGTAACCAGCACCTGCGTGCTGTCTGCTGCATTGCTGACTCCCTTTGCGCCCTCCTCGATGGCATGTGCGATCGTATTGATGGACTTTTGTATTTCAACCATTGTATTCTTCAACGAATCTGTCTTTGATTCAAACTCGTTCATGACATTCTCTATGTAGGTCGCCTTATTTTTATATTCACTTCCGGCCGTTACGAATTCTTCAAACTCTGGGAGAATCGACTCGTTCATATATTGTACCAGTCCATTTGCATTGTCTGCTAAATTATGCACTGCCTGAGTCACAACACTGTTGATCTGCTGGATACGGTTTGCAGCTTCCTGACTGGCAGCTGCAAGCTGACTGATCTCTGTTGCAACAACAGCAAAACCGCGTCCTGCATCCCCTGCTCTGGCTGCTTCAATAGACGCATTTAATGCAAGCAGGTTTGTCTGGCTTGCAATATTCAAAATATCATCCGTCAGGCTATTTACCTGATTTACACTGTTACTGTCCTCAATCGCCCTGTTTAATACCTCAAGAATCTCATTGACTTTCGTGCCGGTAGATTCCATATTAGAACGCGCAGCAGATTCCATGGAATCCGCATGACCTTTCATTTCCTTCGTATAATTATTAATCTCAGTTGTACGCTCCGCAATCTGATTTACCTCTCCCGCAACAGATTCCGTATTGGAATTGATCAAAGAAGCATTATCTGACATCTCCTGCATGGTAGCTGAAAGTTCCTCCGTTAATGCAGACAGATCAGACACACTGCTGTTTGATGTCATAACACTTTCACGGACTTCATTGACTACCGTTTCCATACGTTTTGAATTATGAATGATCGTTTTAAAAATATCCTGTAATTTTCCCATGAAAAGGTTAATGCCACTGCCGACTGCTGCCACTTCCTGATTCTCCATAATGGTTACTCGTCTGGTCAGGTCTCCTTCTCTTCTGTCTATACCATCAATAATCTCATTGATCTCATTCTTCGTTTTAGAAAGTGGTACGATCACCATCTTCAGTACGGAAAATACCGCAAACAGTAAAGATGCTGTGCTGACAGCAATCGTAACGAAGCTGACCGTCAACGAATACTTATATACCTTGGTCAATTGCTGCTTTGCTGTATCTGCGTTATTGTTTACCACTTCCTGGATTGCCATGATATTCTGATCTATCTTGTCTGCATACTCTGAAATTGCACCGTTTGCCAAAGCATACGCAGCCTCTTTGTCTCCATTGGCGCTATATGCCATAAGATTTGCATTTTCATATTTGACAATATTGCCTCGTAATTTTCACGGTCTGAATCATCTATAAACTGTTCAAAATCTGACAGATACTCATCAAGCACCGTCTGTTCTGAACGTATGACATCTACAAGAGAGATCATTGAGTCAAGATCTGTTGCTACAATATGTGACAATCCAAGCCGATGAATCTTTTCTGTTTCTGTCTGAATTGATCCCAAATCTGCGATACAGACCATATAACCATTTGCAATCTGTGTTGCATTCTCATTAACCTTACGAATATTTTTTACTGCCAGAACACTTGAAATAATAGATATAATTCCAATAACAAACACCGGAATCAATATGATCATTTTCGTGCTGAAACGTCCCTGTTTTTTCATAATGTGATCTGTCTCCTATCCTTTATTTTGCTGCGGATGCTGTTATTCCTTCAACAAGTGTATCCATAATTTCCTGCAGATCCTGACCGGATGGGTTACCAGCTGCCATCGTATCACTAAATGCAGAACATGCATCCCAGTAACTGTTTCCAACCCGCTGCAGTTTACCAAATTCTGATTGTGCAATAACTGCCTGGATTGCCGGCACCTGTTTTACTGCATCCGAAGCTGCTGCATTCGTATTCGAAGGTCCCTGATTTCTCTCTTCAAAACGGATTGTCTGGTTTTCTTCATTTGTAAGCCAGTCTGCAAGTTTTGCTGCCCATTCCGGATATTTAGAATATGCATTCACGCCCATCATTTTATAGCCGGTAAAAGAAGACATCTGTACCTGCTGTCCTGCCACCGTGTAAGTTGGAAGTTTTACGGCTCCGTAATTATCGCCCCATGCTTCCCTGACTGAAACTGCATTCCATACGCCACTGATTCCCGCACCGAGCGTACCATTCTGTACTCCTGTAATGAAATCCCCATCCGGCTGGCTGATAAATGCCGGATTGGTTGCGATATTTAAAATGGCCTGTGCCACATCAACGCCTTTAATTGCACCATCTGTGGCATTCCAGTTACAGTAGTTTGTCACGCCATCATCATTAATACCAAACTCCAGACCCGTATTACCAAAAAATGTATACAGATACCAGCCCGAATTAAACTCCATGGAAAATGATCTGCCCGCAGCATTCAGTGCCTCTAACATGCCGTCCATCGTCTGGACATCTTCATCGGAAAGAACATTTTTATCATAATAAAGGAAGTATCCGTTATCTGCCGTCATTGGATAAGCATATAAGATATCATTAATAGATGCAGCAGAAACCGACTCTTCTAAATTCGCACTCTTTACTTCTTCTGCATTTGGCACCGGATATAATGCACCAGCGGCAACCATTGCAGAAAGCTGATCATCCGCAAACGGGAAAACATCCGCCCCGTTATGAATATCTCCCAAAAGAATATCCTTTGTATCAGAATCAGCATTTTGTTCCAATGTAATCTCAAACTTTGCCTGTCCTGCATATTTCTGTTCAAAGCTGTCTATCATCTGGTTTAACATGTCGAAGTTGTCTTCTTCCGACCATACTTTAAGCTGTACCTCACCATTATCCGCCTCAGCATCTCTTTCTGTCATCTCCGTAGATACTTCTGCTCCCGGCATTACCGATTCCACAGCACCACTATTCTTTACATTTTCTTTATCAGCTGTGAAGCCGCAGCCTCCTAACATCATACATACAACTGTCGTAAACAGCATACCTGCAACAATTCTTTTATTCATTCTTATTCCCCTTCTCTGTCTTCTGCTGTTTTAATACCAATATCTTTTATTTTATACTCATTTTGATATTTTTCAACATTTTTTGCGCTCTTTTTCGATTTGATAATACGCATTTTTTACCTTTTTATATGATGTCTGCTAAATGAACCAAAATCATCATTTTTACATATCTTATTGTAAACCTGATATTGAAAGGAATAACTTATTATGAGACCTTATCCTATGTCCGGGAACAGCAATCGTTCCTGCGACCGTTTATCTGTTTCACATCCTGCACACCGTGCAGGTCTGGACTTTTGCACAGAATCTGCATCCTGTGCAGATTCTGTTTCCTGTTCAGAAAATATAAGAACCATTTCTGATTATGTACTCGCCATGGCATACGTCCCCTGGCAGCATTTTTCTACTGTTTATGAACCGGATCGTTCACTCAGTGCCGGGACTATTTTTCCAGAACTGGATAAACCATTTTTAGCCGCAAACGGAGGTAGATGCCGATGATGATCAGTCAGATGAATCAGTCCCAACTCCTCCACTGGATCGATATGGTCAGCTTTGCTGTCGTAGAAATCACAGAATATCTCGACACGCATCCTGACGATGAAGAAGCTTTAAAATATTTCAATCACTATGCTGACTTAAGACGCACTGCACTGCGTGCATATGCGCAAAATTATACTCCGCTTACCATCGACACCGCAAATCCTGATAATTATTGGCGTTGGGCATCGGATCCATGGCCATGGGAAGGAGGTGACTGTTAATGTGGAATTATGAAAAACGTTTACAGTTCCCAGTCAACATTACAAGACCCAATGCCAAAATCGCACAGATCATCATCAGTCAGTATGGAGGACCAGATGGAGAGGCGGCCGCATCGTTCCGTTATCTGTCACAGAGGTATAGTATGCCATATAATAAAGTGGCGGGACTGTTGACAGATATTGGGACGGAGGAATTGGCCCACCTCGAAATGATTGCCGCCATCGTCCGCCAGCTCACCAAAGGCTTAAGTGCTGAAGAACTTGAGGCCGCCGGTTTCGCTCCTTACTATGTCGATCACACGGCCGGGATCTGGCCGCAGGCAGCCGGTGGTATTCCGTTTAATGCCTGTGAATTCCAGAGCAAAGGCGATGCGATCACGGATCTTTTTGAAGATATGGCTGCGGAGCAGAAAGCCCGCACCACCTACGATAATATTTTACGTCTTGTCAAAGATCCGGAAGTCTGTGAACCGATCCGTTTTCTGCGCCAGCGCGAAATCGTGCATTTCCAGCGTTTCGGTGAAGGCCTCCGCCTGGTTCAGGAAGAACTTGACAGCAAAAACTTTTATATGTGCAACCCGGAATTTGATCTGGGATGTGGCAAATAGACTGCATGTTCTGCAAGCCGGCTTGTTGTCACAAACAACATTTTGCATTCTATTAGCATGAAATAAAATACTGCGTACAATATGCCCCTCCGGCATTTGTACGCAGTATCCATATATTTCTCATCATACCACAACTTATTCAAATCAAACATTACACAGGCAGACCTGACACACCGGACAGAAACTTACATCGTTTCCATCAACCGGTCAATTGCATTGATGATCTCATCAATTTGTGGTTTCATGCTTCCAGCCTTTGAAGAAAGTTTTAACGCTTCCTCCCTCTGATTTTTCATTTCTTCGACATTATATTCCATCCGATCCCTTAATTTCTGTCTGCGCAGAATCAGGCCGTGCTTCACCTCAACCATTTCCCTGGGATCAATCAGGGCTGCTGCCTGCGTGATCCAGACCTGTGCATCATATAACTGATACTGGTTCAATGCCCGCACCAGTCTGCCATTAAAGTATTCAAGATCCTCATTTGTGCGTTGATATTTTTCACGTTCACGCACTGCATCCATATAATACTGCCACAGCTGATTTAATTCTGAAGCTCTTCTTACATGATACTTCTCACAGGCATAATCAATGGCATTCGTGATATTGACATATTTAAACTTTACCTTATTAAGTAAAAGAATTGCCTTATTTGCACTTCGTTCCGCTAACTTGATCTCAGAGTCATTGTGCAGCATCTTTAAATAATCGGCACACACCGCCACTGCAGTGACAAAAATAAGTACCATCCATGCATAATATGTATCAACCTTAAATCCAAGCTGTAACGTGATAAGTGTCACTGCCACTGCTGCCACAATTGCAAGAATGATGTATAATAAATTCTTTAAACTTTTCTGCTGGTGCATCAGATATTCACGGTGTAAAAGCCATCTGGATTTTTCCCGTTCAAGATATTTCATATCCTTTTTAATAGTATCCTGATAGATTTCATTCGAGCTAAGGCGTTTGATTGCATCCGGCATGGTTTTTTCTTCCTGCTGAAGCTGCGTAAACTGTGCATCTGTCAGTTTTTTTTCTGAATTAAGGAAAATATTTCTCGCACTGTTTAACTGAACGACATTCTGTGCCACATCCGCAATTTTTTTCTTTTCAGGTTCCGGAAGATCTTCTAATTTCTGGACATCATTCAGATAAGACGTGACTGTTCGGTACTCCGATTTTTCCTCCTCGATTTCCCTTGTGATATCGATCATCTGCTCTAATCGTTCCACAACATACTGCTCCACCTGTTTCGGATCTTTTATGTTATTTTCCGTCAGCACAGTCTGGCTCAGATCATCCATTTTTTCTTCAAAACTGCGTTTTTTCCATCTGTCAAAAAATTTCATTTATACCATACAATCCTTCCTGTACTGTTTTTTCCATTCCTCAAGCTGTGTCTCCCACACATTTTCATCCCCCGGATCCCACTCATCAAGCATTGTCTCAAACTGACATATCGCATCACTTCTACTGCAGCTGCTCAATTCATCTGCAATCTTTTTTGCTTCCTCCGGTTCTATTTTAAAATATTCTCTCCTGCGTTCAAATGCCCGCTCATCATGATTACAGCGGCATGCCATCAGACACTCTTTCAAGGACTCTTTATCACTGCTTTTTTCATATGCCCTAGCATAGCAGTCAGCTGCCTGTTCAAACAAAAACAGCCTCGCATATGCGGTACCAAGATTGTGCCACACTGCGCCAACCATCTGTGGCATTTCAGTTTCACACGATTGCAGAAGTTTTCTGTATTCTGCAATACTGCTGATGTATTTCCGGTTCTCCAGAAAACGGTCAGCTTTGATTTTCCCACATTCAAATGCCGACTTATGTTCCATTTCCTGAAGTGTATTCCGGATCTGCTTTTGTTCCTCTTTCGTACAATAACCACACGCTGACATCAGACAGCCGGTAAATTCAGACAAAACACCTCCGCCAGCCTTGATATTCCTTAGATTCTGTGCAATATCCGGCAAATGCTGTTCATTTTCCACCCAGTCACACAACTCGTCATCCATAAAGTCTGCATCCAATAGACAGGTATTATTTTTAATATAATAGCACAGTTCATCCAGCGAATAAACATTTAACGATACATTTTCAATATAATAGGGCATCGCCGCTAACTGCTGGCTGCATAAGATCAATTCGCCCATTCGTTTCTCCTGCCTCTCCTTTGTCTACTGTACATTTTCCAGTGACATCATATATTCCCATGTTTTGTCAGAACTCTTAAATATCTCCCCAAAGCCAAGGTCTTTGATCCTGATCTTTACTTCCATGTCGGAAACCGGCTGTGCTTTGATGCGAAGACGCGTTGTGCGTGGCGGACGTTCGGGAAGATCTGCAAGCGTGAGTTTCTCAATCTTCGCTTCCTTGCTGTTTGGCAGCTGCAGCCAGAAATCGATCTCGTTTGATCCATCCAGCAATACTTCGCATTCTCCAACAGTCTCGTACCAGTTATCTCCTGCACTGATCAGCGTAAAAAACTCTGTTTTTCCCTGGCTCTGCACTTTCAGGCTTACATTCACTTTCATCTCATTATCGCCCATATAGACAAACTGCCAGCTGTTTTCTTCCGTCATACACTTTCCTGCCGCTGCATAACAGGCACCCTTGGAATAAAGATTTTTCCCCATAAAAACCCTGCGGCCTTTGCACAAAAAAGAAAGGGACTCCTTCATCCATTCACCATCAAAACCGTCTCCGGTCAGGTAAACTGCCGAAACAATATGCCCTCCTGTCACTTCTGATACGATTTTTAAAAAGCTGGCATCTTTATTTGCCCGGTCTATATTCCGCTGTTCCTCACTGATCGTGACAAGCTGCGGCATGGTTCTTTGATCCCGTTCCAATCTCCTGCACCAGACCTCATCTCCCCGGTTGTCAAACAGACACACATCATGCAGCCATAATTCTTTTTGCTGGCTGAATGCGAAATAATAAAAACTCTCTCTCCTGTCAATGAGTGTCAGCTTTCCCTCCGGTATTCCAATTCTTTCTGCTACCTGAAGAAAGAGCTCCGTCACCTCCCGTGACAGCTGTTCAAGCGTGATAACCAAAAAGTCAGGTATCACAGGATTCCCCAGTTTTCCCGCAAGATATACCAGCTTTTTTATGTAGAGTGCTAACAGTTCCTGTGCCTTATAAGTTTCCCCCTCTATGAAAAACTCTTTTCCCGCAAGAGCTGCCTGCAGCAGACCGGATACTGCTTCCTCTCCCTGCAAAAGTGCCAGACGTTTTGCCTCCTCACCGATAAACCACTGACCGATCCCATGTTTTTTGGCAAGTATCAGAGGAATCTGGTATACTTCACTGCCTGCCACTGTGCTGACAGTCTCCGGTTCCTTCATATTCAATTGGAAATAACTGATCACGGCATTGTCATTATCAAGATCAATGCCAAGATAATACGACGTTTTTTCCACTTTTCTCCCTCTTACTTATAAAATATGGAATACCTCATTCGTTACCATCTGCATTCCATAGTATTGTTTCATTTCTCTCTTTTGCATCTCACGTTCTCCCATCGCGTGATGCATCAGCATGTCATTCAACATTTCATACCTTCCATGAGATTCTTCGTCCGGTACATTTCGGCAATTTAAGCAGGCACTTTCCGTTATCTTCTCCTCCGCCTTTTCCTGCTCTGTCATATAATAAAGTACAGACTCACCAAAAAATAAGACAAATTCCTTGACAAAAACACCATCATAGACCTCATTTAACAGTGACTGCTCGTAATGTTCTCCATCCAGGCTAAAATGAATCATAATTTTTTGTCCCGGATCTGTATGATATTCCACAAACGCTTTGTCATACAAATGATACTTTAAACGTAATACTTTCTCAAACTCCAGGAAAAATGCAAAGCAGCGGTTCTTAGACGTGTACTCTTCCAACAATTCATCTGCCACCTGATACATCGCATCTGATAAATGCTCTTTCTCTGAGAAATATTTCAGCAGCCCCAGTTTACACGCATCGTTGAGAGGATTTCCTTCCTGATAACGGGCAAAGATCTGTTCAAATACATACTCCGGTACCACCATATTCCTCACCAGCCATGCATCTGCAAAATACGATAAATATGCCATACAGATCAGTTCCCGTCCCCCGCCTTTTACATAACTCTCGTAGATCTCTTCAATATCTGCAATATAATCAGTCGAATACAGCATCTGGCTTAAAATACGTTCCTCAAGATCAAACGTGTCAATATCAAATGCTCCCGCAGCTTTCCAGATCTCCGCCATTGTCTTTGTTGCACCATTATAATATTTACAAAGATAGATAAGGATCACATCATTATAAGTGCCTCTGTAAAATACATGTTCTGCAAACCCAAGAAGGAAATCATCTTCCTCAAACCCTGCTGTATGAATCGCATAACTGCACAGAGAAACGCATGCAGCCGTATCCATGTGCTCATACCCACACTCTTCTGCCATGCGATACGCAGTTTCATACAAATGTTCTTCCGTCAGGTACTGCATCAGCATCCGGCGCGCAGCTGCAGATAACAATTTATGATCCAGACCGGTCAGACAGCCCGCCTCATACTTTCTTTTCCGGTAAAATGATATGATCTGTTCTGCAATTTCCCTTTTATAGCGGTCACTCACCTGCGGTGCTTTTAAAACAGTCCACACACCCGGAAAATCTGAATCATCCACTCCACCCGTAACTTTTTGCTGCATGGAATATAGAATATAGGATAATTCTCCCTGTGCAAGTTCTGTACACTTTTTCACACAATGGTCAATATCCATCAGCGGCTCTTCACAACAACCGATTTCCTCACAGAAACGATTACCATAAATGTCCTCCATGATCAGGCAGTAATCCTTTGTATATACAGTAAAGTATGCAGCCCCGTTCCGGATCACGGATTCCCTGTTATTCACATGATTGCATGCTGGGCTGCATGCATATTCATAAACTTCTATCTTTGCTGCCTGTGGATCCGTACAGATCATCTTGTGCGTAAAAAGAATTTCAGCTGCCCAATGCGCAATATCACTATTTATAATCCCCTGTTCAAACATTTCATCATATATCACGGCCAGATTATCATCGATATGACCAGCCTCCATCTGCTCCATCGCAAACCGTTCCATGATCGGCAGATATTTCTGATATACCTCAGGCTGCACCTTTTTTGCCGCAATAATATTGACAAATAAAACCGCTTTCTGCTGCCAGGACAATCCACTGTCATACTGAAAATACAGCTGAAGCATCTTTGGTACACGTTCTAATTTTCTTCCATCCAGTGATAAAAGATACGCTTCATACAGGCTCGTGATGCGGATCTCACGTTCAATTCCAAGTTCATACCAGTGATGATACTTTGCACCAAAGCACTGGCTGCGGATCAGATATCCTAACACCGCCGTCAGCATTTCATCATCCGGTTTCACCTCATAACACGCCTCTAAAATATGGTATAAAAACGGATGATATTCTTTTTTTTCTGAAATAAGCCCGGCCACCTGTATTGCTATATCCCGTGTCATAATGCCCCATCTTGCAGTCCAGTATAATATGCGAACCTCAAATGATCCAAGTCTCGCCAGTAAATATGGA
>OHBA01001194.1_pt1 | contig 10354 bp, 5 predicted proteins | sample 1577281 | NCBI WGS metagenome assembly OHBA01 (sample SAMEA3879579, study PRJEB24766) | human gut metagenome | biome: human-associated habitat; feature: feces | place: USA | collected 1985/1987
TATTCGTTGTATGTGGTATTGGAGGATCTTATTTAGGTGCTCGTGCTGCCATTGAAATGATGAATGGTTTATATGGTGACAACAAGCCTGAAATTATTTATATGGGAAACACTTTCTCATCTACTTATATTTCACAGGTTATGAACCATATTAAAGATAAGGAAGTTACTGTAAATGTTATTTCTAAATCTGGAACGACAACGGAAACAGCATTGGCATTCCGTATCTTGAAACAATTTATGGAAGAAAAATATGGTGAAGATGCGAAGAATCGTATTATTGCCACTACAGACAAGGCTAGAGGAACATTGAAGGCTTTAGCCGATAAAGAAGGATATGAAACATTCGTAATTCCTGATGATATTGGTGGACGTTTCTCAGTTATTACTCCAGTTGGATTATTGCCAATTGCAGTAGCTGGAATCGATATCGATGCTTTGATGAAAGGTTTACATGATGGTATGGGTGAATATGGAGATGCAGATCTTGAAAAGAACCCGGCTTACCGTTATGCAGTGGCTCGTCGTATTCTTCAAAACCAAGGATATGATGTTGAATTGTTAGTAAACTATGAACCTCAAATGCAGATGGTTGCTGAATGGTGGAAACAATTGTTTGGAGAAAGTGAAGGAAAAGATGGAAAGGGTATTTTACCGGATTCAGTATGTTTCTCAACAGACTTACACTCTTTAGGACAATTTGTTCAGGAAGGTAAGAAAGTATTGTTCGAAACAAATTTATATGTTGATACACCAATGATCGATTTAACATTCCCTAATGATGAAGCCAATGAAGATGGAATGAACTACTTGGCTGGTAAGAGTGTGGATTGGGCTAATAAAATGGCTGCCAAAGGAACATTACAGGCTCATGAAGAAACAGGTGGAGTTCCAAATATCTTATTAACTATGCCAGGCATGACTTCTTATGACTTTGGTAATATGTGTATGTTCTTCTTCAAGGCCATCGCAATGACAACTTTGATGAATGATTCTAACCCATTCAATCAGCCTGGTGTTGAAGTTTATAAAAAGAACATGTTCAAACTATTAGGTAAAGAGTAATGATGAAAATAGAGATGTAAGCAAGTGTTTACGTCTCTTTTTTATACGCTTACAAATTAGATGAGACTAACCTCTATGGTGAATTTAACCTTTAAAATTTGACATGAAGCTCGTATAATAAACTATGGTATTGAATATCTATAAAGGAGGAAATATTAATGCCTAGAGCAAAACAGTCTATGGATGGAAATACGGCTGCGGCTCACGTTGCGTATGCTTTTACAGACGTTGCTGCAATTTATCCTATTACTCCATCTAGTCCAATGGCAGACTCTATTGACCAATGGTCTGCAGCTGGACAAAAAAATATTTTTGGAAATCAAGTAGTTGTAAGTGAATTACAATCAGAAGCAGGTGCTGCTGGTGCTGTTCACGGATCATTAGCTGCTGGTGCATTGACTAATACATTCACTGCATCTCAAGGTTTATTATTGATGATTCCAAACATGTACAAGATCGCTGCTGAACAATTACCATGTGTATTCGATGTATCTGCACGTACAGTTGCAACTCACGCATTGAACATCTTTGGTGATCACTCAGACGTTTATGCTTGTCGTCAAACAGGTTTCGCTATGTTATGTGAAACTAACCCACAGGAAGTTATGGATTTATCTCCAGTAGCTCACTTAGCTGCTTTAGAAGGTAAAGTACCATTCATTAACTTCTTTGATGGATTCCGTACTTCTCACGAAATTCAAAAAATCGAAAAATGGGACTACGAAGATTTAAAAGAAATGTGTCCAATGGAAGCTGTTGAGGAATTCCGTAAACACGCTTTAAATCCAGAACGTCCAACTATGCGTGGTTCTCACGAAAATGGAGATATCTTCTTCCAACACCGTGAAGCATGTAACACTGCATATGATGAATTACCTGCTGTAGTAGAAAAATACATGGGTAAAATCAACGAAAAATTAGGAACAAACTATGACTTGTTCAACTACTATGGAGATCCTGAAGCTGATCGTGTAATCATCGCTATGGGTTCTATCAATGACGTTGCTGAAGAAGTTATCGACTACTTAACTGCAAAAGGAGAAAAAGTTGGTTTAGTTAAGGTTCGTTTATATCGTCCTTGGTCAAGCAAACACTTATTAAAAGTTCTTCCTAAGACAGCTAAGAAAGTTGCAGTACTTGACCGTACTAAAGAACCAGGTGCTCTAGCTGACCCATTATACTTAGATGTAGCTACAACACTTCGCGAAGCAGGATTAAATGACATCACTCTTTGCGGTGGACGTTATGGTTTAGGATCTAAGGATACTCCACCTTCAAGTGTATTCGCTGTTTACACTGAATTGTTAAAAGACGAACCAAAACCTCGTTTTACAATTGGTATCGTGGATGACGTTACAAACTTATCATTGCCAGAAGTTAAACCAGCTCCTAACACTTCAACTCCAGGAACTGTTGAATGTAAATTCTGGGGTCTAGGAGGAGACGGTACTGTAGGTGCTAACAAGAACTCTACTAAGATCATCGGTGACCACACTGACAAATACATTCAGGCTTACTTCCAATATGACTCTAAGAAAACTGGTGGTATCACAATTTCTCACTTGCGTTTCGGAGACAAACCAATCCGTAGCCCATACTACATTAACCAGGCTGACTTCGTAGCTTGTCACAACCCTTCATATGTAGTAAACGGATACAAGATGGTTCAAGATGTTAAACCTGGTGGTGTATTCATGATCAACTGCCAATGGTCAGACGAAGAATTAGACAAACACATGCCTGCTGAATCTAAAAAATATATCGCAGACAACAATATCCAATTGTACACAATCAATGCCATCGATAAAGCTATCGAAATCGGTATGGGTAAACGTACAAACACAATTTTACAATCTGCATTCTTCAAATTAGCTAACATTATGCCAATTGAAGAAGCTGTAGATTACATGAAAGCAGCTGCTAAGAAATCTTACTCTAAGAAGGGTGATGCAGTTGTTGAAATGAACTACAAAGCTATCGATGCTGGTGTTGGCGCAACTCACAAAGTTGAAATTCCTGCATCTTGGGCTAACCCAGAAGCTGATGCACCAAAACCTGAATTGTCAGGACGTCCTGCAACAGTTAAGATGGTTAAAGACATCATGGAACCAGTTAACAAAATGGATGGAGATTCATTACCTGTATCTGCATTTACTGGAAACATTGATGGTCAATGGGAAACTGGTGCTAGTGCTTACGAAAAACGTGGTACAGCCGTTACAGTTCCTGAATGGGATCCTGAAAAATGTATCCAATGTAACCAATGTGCATTCGTATGTTCACACGCTACAATTCGTCCATTCTTATTGAGCGAAGAAGAAGTGAAGGCTGCTCCTGCACAAATCAAATTAGCTGATGTTAAACCAAAAGCTACAGAATTCAAATATACAATGAGTGTATCTCCATTAGATTGTATGGGATGTGGTGAATGTATCACTGTATGTCCAACTCAAGCAATCAAGATGGTTCCTCAAGAATCTCAAGCTGAAGAACAACCAGTATTCGATTACTTAGTAGCTAACGTTTCTAAGAAAGATTCTGGATTCGCTGATGACACAGTTAAGGGTTCTCAATACAACCAACCATTGTTAGAGTTCTCTGGATCATGTGCTGGATGTGCTGAAACATCTTATGCTCGTTTAATTACTCAGTTATTTGGTGAACACATGTATGTATCAAATGCAACTGGATGTTCTTCAATCTGGGGTGGTCCAGCATCTGTATCTCCATATACAGTAAACAAAGACAGCTTACAAGGACCAGCATGGGCTAACTCATTGTTCGAAGACAATGCTGAACACGGATTCGGTATGCAATTAGGACAAAAAGTATTACGTGAACAAGCTATCGAAAAATTAGGTGCTATGAACGAAAGCGAAAAAGCAACTCCTGAATTCAAGGCTGCATTCGAAAAATTCATGGAAACTAAAGAAAATACTCGTACTAACACAGAAGCAACAAAAGCATTATTAGTTGAAGTAGAAAAAGCTGCTGAAGCTGGATGCCCAGGTGCTAAAGCTGTATTAGACAAGAAAGAATACTTAGCTAAGAAATCTGTTTGGATCTTCGGTGGAGACGGATGGGCTTATGATATCGGATTCGGTGGATTAGACCACGTTCTTGCATCAGGTGAAAACGTAAACGTTATGGTATTCGATACAGAAATGTATTCAAACACTGGTGGACAGGCTTCTAAAGCATCTAACATCGGTGAAGTTTGTCAGTTCGCTGCAGCTGGTAAAGAAATGAAGAAAAAATCTTTAGCAGAAATCGCAATGAGCTACGGATATGTTTATGTAGCACAAATCGCTCTTGGAGCTAACCCTGCACAAGCAGTTAAATGTATTGCTGAAGCAGAAGCTTATCCAGGACCATCTTTAATCATCGGTTATGCACCATGTGAATTACACGGTATTGCTAAGGGTGGAATGAACCACTGTCAAGATGAAATGAAGAAGGCTGTTAAATCTGGATACTGGAACTTATTCTCATTTGATCCAGCTAAGAAAGAAGCAGGTAAGAACCCATTCACATTAACTTCTAAAGAAGGAGATGGAACTTACCAAGACTTCTTACACAACGAATCTCGTTACACTCGTTTAGTTAAACCATTCCCTGAAAGAGCAGAAAAATTGTTTGCTAAGTCAGAAGAAGTAGCTAAAGAACGTTACGAACACTTACAACGTTTAGTAGAACTTTACAAGTAAGAAATAAATGAAAGAAGCTGATTAATTTCGGCTTCTTTTTTTGTGAAAATTTTTTAAATTTCACTATAATGGTTTTAAGAGGTGTTAAATTATGGAAAAAGGAAAATTAAATCGAATTACAGATGTAGAAGGTGTTTTGGTTGGGCATAAAACAATTTGTTCTGATTCTCACCAAACCGGTGTTACATTTATTCGTACGGCTGAAGATGTGTTTCATCAAAAGCTAGCTTGTGGTTGTAGTATTCTAAATGGTTTTGGAAAGACGACAGGATTACCACAAATTATGGAGTTGGGTACTTTGGAAAGCTATATTTGTTTGACAAATACATTAAATGTGGGTGTTGTTCAACAAGCCTTGGTGGATATCATGGTTAAAGAAAATGAAGATCTAACAAGTGTTAATGTTGTCGTTGGAGAATGTAACGATGGATATCTAAATTCGATTCGTGATTGTGTCGTTACAAAAGAAGATGTATATGATGCGTATCGTGATTGTAAAAAAGAGTTTGAACTTGGCAGTGTTGGAGCAGGTCGAGGCATGTCTTGTTTTGAAATGTCAGGTGGTATTGGATCGAGTTCAAGAATCTTTGAAATTGATGGAAATACATATACTCTAGGTGTACTTGTACTTTCTAATTTTGGTTTAAGAGAACAATATCTATTAGATAAAGTTGAGGGGAATCAATTGCCTTTAGAACAAGAAAAAGGTTCCATCATGATGATCATTGCGACGGATGCCCCGTTAAGTGATCGTCAATTACGTAGAGTTTGTAACAGAATGCCAGTCGGTTTAGCTTTAACAGGATCGCATATGGGCAATGGTTCAGGTGATATTGCGATTGCGTTTAGTACGGCCAATCGTTTTGGAAATGAAGAAATTCATACTTTAAAACAAATCAATGACAACAAGATCAATGTTGTGTTTGATGCAGCCATTGAATCTTGTAAAGAAGCAGTACATGTATCTTTAATTGAAAATGAAGAGGTAACGGGTCAGTCTGGACATGTTCGTAAGTGTTTAAATCAAATGAAGATTTCATAGTGAAATCTTCTTTTTTATGTTATATTTTTTTTGGTGATTATATGAAGAAAGTAATGTTTGATTGTGATGATACACTCTATGATTTATCTTGGCCATTTCGCAAGTGCATGGAAGAATTCCTTCCGAATGTAGATGTGGATATGGATTTATTTTATGCGGATTATCGTAAGTTTGGAGATATGATTTTTGATGATCTTCAACAAGGGAAGATTACAATTGATGAATCTGGCGTTTATCGTATTGAAAAGGCTTGTGAAAAGTATGATATTGAATTTTCGCATTCAAAAGCTGTAAAGTTTCAGTCTCGCTATAAATATTATCAGCATCATATTGAAATGGATGCACCATTGATTGATTGTTTCTCGAATTGTGAAGATGAACTTGCGATTTTGACAAATGGAGAGGATGCGCATCAAAGAATGAAATTAGAAGTGCTTCATGTCTTTGATTATTTTAAACCTGAAAATGTATTTACGAGTGGTCAAATTGGTGTCGCAAAACCGGATGTGAATGCATTTAAAAAGTGTATGGAAGCGATGCATGAAGATATTACTGAATGGTATTATGTGGGTGATAACTATATCAATGATATGCAGGGGGCTAAAAGTGCAGGCATGAAGACGATTCATTTTAATCGTCACCATCAAGTAAGTGGGCCTTGTGCAGATCATGTGGTATATTCAGCTTCAGAATTGGTTGAATTCATTAAAAAAGGCTAGATTGAACTAGCCTTGTTAAGAATGTCGTAATGGCATTCTTTTTTTCTACAATTCTTCCTCACCAATGGTTTCATCAGACCATATTTCTTTTTGTTCTGTGGGTTCATTGTAATCTTCAAATCTCTCATTAAGTGTTTGTTTGTTCATATTTAAAGTATACATGAAATTAAGTCTGATTTAAGTAGGAGGTTAAGTAGGCATAAAATCACATTTGTGGTAAAATAAATTTGTATGTTTTGATAAGGAGTAATTATGTTTATAACAACAATTCATTCTATTGATTCATTAGAAAAATTAAAAAGAGCAAAGGCCGATGCCGTGATCATTGGTGTTGAACATTATTCGATTCGTTCGAGTATTACGGTAAAAAAAGAGGATTTACAGCTTTGGAAGAAGAAGTGTAAAAAGCTTGGCCTAAAATTATATATCAACTTTTTAAGATTATGTATGGATGAAGATCTATCGGGTGTTCGTGAATACTTTTCTATTTTTAAAGAATTGGATGTGGATGGTATTTACTATGCGGATGAAGGTCTATATTTTGAGGCAAAACAATTGGGTATTGAATCCAAATTGATTTATCAACCGGAAACATTGGTGGCTTCAAGTGCAGATGTGGATTTCTATATGTCTTTAGGTATTCAGTCTGTATCTTTAGCACATGAATTGAGTCTAGAAGAAGTGGTAAGTATTGGAAAGCACAATCCGGATATTGAAATCTTAGTGCATGGGTATTTCTCAATTCTATATTCAAGAAGACCTTTGGTCACTAACTATTTAGAGGCTGTGAATAAACCGAAATGTTCATTACCGTGTCATTATGACTTGATTGAACAAACGCGTGACAAACGTATGCCGATTGTGCAAGATGAATCGGGTACACATATCTTTAGTGAAATGCCAATTAACTCATTACAGGAAATGTGGGATTTTACAGATGTAGGAATGCATCGCTTCCGCATTGATTCTTTGTTTTTTGATGATGATTGGACTGTTGAAATCTTGGGTTTATATGATTTAGCTTTACAAGGAATAAAAATTACGGATGATGAGTCAACAAACCGTTGGTATTTAGAAGAGACAATTAAGAAAAAGGAGGAGCAAGTAAATGAATAAGATTGAATTATTAGCTCCTGCTGGAAATTTAGAAAAAGCAAAGATTGCGATTTTATATGGGGCGGATGCCGTATATATTGGTGGTAAGCAGTTTAGTTTGCGTTCGCGTGCAAGTAACTTTTCCATTGATGAAATCGCAGAATTAGTCAAATTTGCGAATGCACATAATAGTCATGTGCATGTAACTGTAAATATGCTTCCGCATGAGTCGGATCTTGATGGCATTGAAGAGTATTTAAAAACTTTGGAGTCGATTGGCGTGCATGCGATTATTGTGGCAAGTCCATCGATTATGATGTTGGCTAAAAAGCTTGGATGTACGTTTGAAGTGCATGTATCAACGCAGCATTCTTCTACAAATTCAAGTGCTGCAAGATTCTGGAAAGAAAAGGGTATGGACCGTGTTGTTCTTGCCAGAGAATGTCAAATGGATGATATTCGTTCGATTTGTGAAGAGAATATTCTTCCTATCGAAGTCTTTATTCATGGAGGCATGTGCATTTCTTTTTCAGGACGATGTGTTTTGAGTAATCATATGACGCTTCGTGATGCGAATCGTGGTGGGTGTGCGCAGAGTTGTCGTTGGAAATATCATTTAATGGATGGGCAAACAGAATTAAGTGATCCGACGAATTTATTCTCCATGTCTTCAAAGGATTTGCAGGCAGTGGATTATATTGAGGATTTCATTCATATGGGTGTAGCGTCTTTGAAAATTGAAGGACGTATGAAAAGTGCTTATTATTTAGCTACGGTTGTTTCTAGCTATCGTATGTTGATTGATTATATTTATGAGCATGGGCATGCGGATGTTGAAATCATTGAGCGTGTGAAAAAGGAAATTGCCAAGGCAGAGAACCGACCGACAGGGCCAGGCTTCTATAATGGTCTTCCTGGATATAAGGTACAGTTGTATCAAGATCATGATGAAACAGTAACGCAGGAATATGTAGCCATTGTACAGGATTATGATAAAGAAAGTCAGATGGCGACTTTACAAGTAAAGAATCATTTCATGCCAAATCAGGATTTAGAAATATTTGGTCCTCACATTTTAAGTACGATTGTACATGTTGGGGATGTGTATGATAGTGAAGAAAATGTATTAGAGGTTTGTAATAAGCCAATGCAGATCGTACATACAAAATGGTCTGGGCCTATTGAAGTCGATGCGATGATTCGTAAAATTAGATAGTGGAAGAGGTAAGTAAGATGAAATTAAGTCAGAGTTTCTTTTATACATTAAGAGAAAATGCGAAAGATGAAGATAGCGTATCAAGTAATTTGTTGGTGCGTGCTGGAATGATCAAAAAATGTTCAAACGGAATCTATATGATCATGCCTATGGGAAAGAAGGTTCTTTCTAAAGTTGAAAATATTATTCGTGAAGAAATGGATGCGAAAGATGCACAAGAATTGTTGATGCCAGCATTGATTCCAGAAGATGTATATGTACAATCGGGTCGTCGTGAAGCCTTTGGTTCAAATATGTTTTCATTGAGTGATCGTTATAATAAGCGTTATGTTTTGGGTCCAACACATGAAGAATTGTTTGCGGTAGCTAGTAGTATGGATGGAAAGTCTTATAAGGATTTCCCTTATAACTTATATCAGATTCAAACGAAATATCGTGATGAAACTCGTCCTCGTTATGGATTGATTCGTGTTCGTGAATTCATCATGAAGGATGCGTACACATTTGATGTGGATGAAGCTGGATTGGATGTAGCCTACAACAAAATGTATGATGCATATTGCCGTATCATGGATCGTTTAGGATTGGAATATAAGATTGTTAAAGCGGATACAGGAGCTATGGGTGGTTTATTATCTGAAGAATATCAGGCTCTATCTAGTATTGGTGAAGATGTTGTTGTTGGCTGTGTTGGTTGTGACTATTCTAGTAACTTAGAAATCACTGAAGTAGTAGATACAATGGAAGATTCTTGTGAAGAAGAACTTTCTATGGAAGTTGTTGATACGCCAAACGCAAAAACAATTGAAGAAGTGGCTGCTTTCTTTGGTAAGAAGGAAAGTGATTTCGTTAAAACATTACTATATAACGTAGATGGAAAGGTAATCGCATTCTGTATTCCTGGTGATCGTGAATTAAATGAAACAAAGGCATTGAAATTATTGGGCGCTAATGAAATGGAAATGGCTAGCTTTGAAGAAGTTGAAAAGGTGACACATGCTCGTGTTGGTTTTGCGGGCCCAGTGGGTATTGATTGTCCTGTGTATATGGATCGTCAAATCAAACATATGAAAAACTTCATTGTAGGTGCTAACCAATCGGATCGTCACATTAAGAATGTAAATTGTAAAGATTTCGAGCCTGTTGAAGTGGCAGATCTTTGTCAGGTTAAAGAAGGGGATATTTGTCCTAAGTGTGGTAAGAAGTTAACTTTCCAACATGGTATTGAAGTGGGTAACTTATTTAAATTGGGTACAAAATATTCTAAGAGTATGAATCTATACTATACAGATGCCAATAACCAATTACAGCCAGTTTGGATGGGAAGCTATGGTATTGGATTAGAAAGATGTATGGCAGCCGTTGCTGATCAGCACCATGATGATTTTGGTATTAAATGGCCAGTTGAAATTGCACCATTTAGACTTGCGATTGTTCCAGTATCTTTAAAGGATGAAGAACAAGTTAAGATTGCCAATGATCTATATGAATTCTGTAAAGAACACAAATTC
>OHBA01001206.1_pt1 | contig 10292 bp, 6 predicted proteins | sample 1577281 | NCBI WGS metagenome assembly OHBA01 (sample SAMEA3879579, study PRJEB24766) | human gut metagenome | biome: human-associated habitat; feature: feces | place: USA | collected 1985/1987
TGGAGTGATCCTGGATAAAAAGATTTTTCGCGGTGGGATGCCGGGAGGCTGTGAGTTAGGACATTTGTCTATACACCATGATGGCGTTCGCTGTACCTGTGGAAGAAAAGGCTGCCTGGAAGCATATGCCTCTGCGTCTGCACTTCTTCGGATCGCACGGGAAAAGGCAGCAGAGCACCCGGAATCTGTCATGAATGAGATGTGTAAAAATGACCTGGAACAGATGAATGGTAAGATTCCGTTTGACGCCGCAAAAGCCGGAGATGAAGCTGGCATGGAAGTTATAAAAGAATATGAGGGTTACCTCGCATGCGGAATTGCAAATGTGATCAATACGTTCCGGCCGGAAAAGGTGATCCTTGGCGGAGGAGTTGCTGCGCAGAAAGAAAATCTGACCGCACCGCTTAAGGATCTGGTGAAAGATATGTGTTTCGGTGGCAGTCATGGATATATTGCCGACATCGTGACCTCTGCACTTGGAAATGATGCTGGGATCATTGGAGCAGCAAATCTGGTAGTGTAAAATTGCAATGCGCAGTGTCACAGAAAGATTAACGGAGGCGGCAATGGGAAAAACAATTATGTATGAGCGGATCTATGCGGATCTGCTTGCAAAAATACAGAATGGAGATTACCAGCCGGGAGACCGGCTGCCATCGGAGAAAGAGTCAGCAGAGCTTTATGGGGTAAGCCGTATTACAGCGAAAAAGGCGATGGATATGCTGGCAAAGGAAAAAAAGATCAGCAGAGAGCCGGGAAGAGGTTCTTTTGTGTGCAGTCCGGCTGCTGCTGTGGAGATGAAAAAGGAGAGCCGGGGGACTGCCAATCAGCGGATCGGTGTAATATTCGATGGGTTTGGAAGCGATTTTGGCACACGGCTTTTGCAGGGGATTGAGAGCGAATGTGACAGGAGACAGTCAGATCTTTTGTTTAAGTGTACTTATGGAAGTATCGAAAAGGAAAAACAGGCGATCGACGCAGCAATCCGTGCGGGAGTAAAAGGTATTCTGCTTCTTTGCGCACAGGGGGATAATTATAACAGTAAGGTGTTAGAACTGGCACTGAACGGGTATCCGCTGGTGCTTATGGACCGGAGGATGCAGGGCATTTCAATCCCGTGTGTCAGAACAGATAATTATGAAGCGGCGAACGAAGTTACCAAAATACTTATCGCAATGGGGCATAAAAAAATCTGTTTTCTGACGCATGCGTCCGTTACGACGACAACGATCCATGAGCGCTACGAAGGATTTGCCCATTGTATGCTCAAATATGAAGATGCCAATGGGACATTTGCAAAACTTGAAAAATATAACCACATTCCAGAGGATATTGAAAAAGAATGTCGGGAATTTGATTATGCGCAGATTGCAGAGATCCTGGAAAAAAACAGGGAATGTACGGCATATATTGCCGCTGAATACCGGATCGGGGTGCTTTTTTCGAAATATTTAAAAGAGCATGGGATTTCAAAAAAGATTGCTGTATTTGATGGCATTGATGAGATCTATGAGCAGGATGATTTTATCCATGTGCGGCAGAATGAATTTGCGATGGGACAGCAGGCAGTCACACTTTTGGAGGAAATTACAACCGGAAAGAAACAGAACGAGGATATTATAATTCCCTATCAGATATCGGGGATTCTATAAAGCAGGAGATTCGTGTGAAAAAGACAGTACAAGAAGGGAGATTAAGATGAAAATAAAAGAGAATTATGCAGCGATCGAGCGTACGGTTGCTCTTGTAAAAGAAAAATTTGGTGCAGACAGCAAGATCGCGGTCATGTTTGAAAAGTGCATTTCGAATACGCTTCAGACAACGATTAAAATAAAAGAAAATGATACAGTATTTGTGATCACGGGGGATATTCCTGCTATGTGGCTGCGCGATTCGGCATGCCAGCTCCGCCCGTTCTTATTGTTTGCAAAAGAAGAACCGGAGCTTGTGGAACTGATCTGCGGGTTGATCAAAAAACAGATGCAGTGCATTCTTTTAGATCCATATGCCAATGCATTTAATGAAAACGGCGACGGACAGTGCTGGGATCATGACAAGACGGATATGAAACCGGAGCTGTGGGAGCGGAAATATGAGATCGATTCCTTATGCTATCCGGTGCAGCTTTCCTATCTGCTCTGGAAGAATACAGGATGTACGGAGCAGTTTACCGGAGAATGGTTAGAAGCCGCAAAAACCGTGATCCGCGTATTCCGCACGGAACAGGATCATGAAAATGCCTCCCCGTATACATTTGAAAGAGAAAACTGCAGTTTTACCGATACCCTCTCAAGGGACGGAAAAGGTGCGCTGGTAAAAAGCAATGTCGGACTGATCTGGTCCGGTTTCCGTCCGAGTGATGATGCCTGTGTCTATGGATATCTGATCCCGTCAAATATGTTAGCTTCTGTGATCCTTGGAAATATTGCAGAGATCGCCCGTGAGATCTACCATGATGAGAAACTGGCAGAAGAGGCAGATGCTTTCTCAGAGGAAGTGAGAAATGCGATCGAGACACTTGCCATTCTTCCGGCACAGAAGACGGAATACTACGCATATGAGGTAGATGGTTTTGGCCAGTATCTTGTGATGGATGACGCAAATCTGCCGAGCCTTCTTGCGATGCCATACTATGGCTATTGCGACAATAAAAATGAGAGATACCGGAACACCAGAAAAGTGATCCTAAGCGACCAGAACCCGTATTATTTCAGTGGAGAGTGCGCGAAGGGAATCGGAAGCCCGCATACATACACACGTTTCATCTGGCCGATGGCTCTGGCAATGCAGGGACTTACCTCTGACTCCATGGAAGAAAAATTAAAAATGCTTGAGAGGATCGCAGCCTGTGATGCGGGGACAGATCTGGTACATGAGTCATTCCATGTGGATCACCCGGATGATTTTACACGTCCCTGGTTTTCCTGGGCAAATTCCGTATTCTGTGAACTTGTACTGGACTATTGCGGACAGAAAGTTACCCTTTAAAAACGAAAAATATTTGTGCCTGCGCACAAACCTGTGATAAGAATGAAAAGCAGGGGGGCGAAAATGGGCAGGAATGGAGACTTTTGTGATGCCCTGAGATACGGGCAGGAATGGAGACTACTATGAAAAAAGCGCATATTATTTCTCATACACACTGGGACAGAGAATGGTATCTTCCATATGAAAAACATCATATGCTTTATATTGAAATGATGGATACGCTGATTGATACCATGGAAAAAGATAAAGAATATAAATGTTTTCATCTGGATGGGCAGACCATCATGCTGGAAGATTATCTTCAGGTACGGCCCGAAAACCGTGCACGTCTGCAGAAGCTGATCGAGGATGGCAGGATTGCAATCGGTCCATGGTATGTATTGCAGGATGAATTTCTGACAAGCAGCGAGTCGAATGTCAGAAACTTACAGATGGGTTATAAACTTGCACAGGAATTTGGCGGAAAGTGGACAAAGATCGGATACTTCCCGGATTCCTTTGGAAATATGGGACAGGCGCCGCAGCTTTTAAAGAAGGCAGGCATTGACACGGCGGTATTCGGAAGAGGTGTAAAACCGACCGGATTTAATAATCAGACAACAGAAGCCTATGAGTCCACTTATTCCGAGATGAACTGGCAGTCAGCAGACGGATCTGCGGTGCTTGGCATTTTATTTGCAAACTGGTACAACAATGGCGTGGAAGTGCCGGTGGAAGAAGAAAAGTCAAAAGAATACTGGGATAAAAAACTTGCAGATGCTGTGCGTTATGCAAGTACGGACCAGCTTTTATTCATGAATGGCTGTGACCATCAGCCGGTACAGACCGATCTGTCATCTGCCATCCGCACGGCAAATGCGCTATACCCGGATGTGGAGTTCGTACATTCTAATTTTACCGATTATGTGGAGCAGGTAAAAAAGGAACTGCCGGACGATCTGAACACGATCACGGGCGAGCTGCGCAGCCAGAAAACGGATGGATGGTATACGTTAGCGAACACAGCATCCTCCCGCATTTATATCAAACAGTGGAATGTCCGCTGTGAGATGCTGTTTGAGAAAGTGGCAGAACCGCTCGCTGCGATTGCGGCAAAAGAGGGGATGGAATATCCGCAGGATCTGTTTACTTATGGATGGAAACTTCTGATGCAGAATCATCCGCACGACAGTATCTGCGGATGCAGCGTGGATGATGTACATCGTGAGATGATAACCCGTTTTGAAAAGACAGAACAGGTGGCACTGCACATTATTTCCATGTGTATGGACTATCTGAAAGGAAAGATCAATACCAGTGCAGTGAAGGAAGGAAACATTCCATTTGTCGTGGTCAATACGACCGGCTGGGACCGCACAGGTGTTGTGGAGATGGAGTTAGAAACCGATCGCATGTATTTCAGTGAGGCACCGTTAGCCGAAGTGATAGCACGCATGCATGAAAAGAAACTCCCGGAATACCGCGTACTTGACAAAGACGGGAGAGAGATCCCGGCGGTTGTCACTGAAATTGCAAATCATTTTAATTATGACCTGCCAAAAGATAAATTCCGCCAGCCATATATTGCAAAACGCGTAAAGATCACCATGGAAGCAGCCGATGTGCCGGCATTTGGATGGGACACTTATGTGCTGGCAGAGGCAGCGGGACATCAGAGTGCAGAACATGCAAGTGCAGAATGTATCAATACTGTGGAGTCATTGATCACAGCAGAAAATACACTGGAAAATGAGTTTTTAAAGGCACACTTTGAACCGGACGGTTCTGTGGAACTGACCGATAAAAAGACAGACCATGTATACAGGGGACTTGGTATCTTTGAGGACTGCGGGGATATCGGAAACGAATATATTTTCTTTGCCCCGGTAAATGACGTACCGGTGACGACAAAAGGGACGAAAGCAGAGATCACAGTGGCAGAAGATAACGCATGCCGCGCCGTGGTCAGTGTGAAACATACGATGATGCTCCCGGATGCAGCCGATGAGACGCTGGCAGGAGAGATCGAGGATCTTGTAGAGTTTAAACACCGCAAGGCATCCCGCGGCAGTCATCTGGTTCCATTTGAGATCGTGACAGAGTATACCTTAGAGAAGCACGGAAAAGCACTGAAAGTAAAGACCACTTTCAATAACCAGATCAAAGACCACCGTCTGCGCGTCCTTTTTGAGACGGGATTACATACAGATTTCCATTACGCAGATTCTGTATTTGAGGTGGCAAAGCGCCCGAACGTACCGGCAGATACGTGGGAAAATCCTTGCAATGCCCAGCATCAGCAGTGCTTTGTCAATGTGCATGAGGATGCATATGGACTCACCATCGCCAATAAAGGTCTTGCAGAGTATGAGATTTTGCGTGACGGAAAAAATACGATCGCAGTAACACTTCACCGTGGTGTGCGCGAGCTGGGAGACTGGGGTGTATTTTTAACACCGGAAGCACAGTGCCTGGGCGAAAAGACCACGGAATATGAGATCATCCCGCATGGCGCAGGGGAGGAACTTTATCATTCCTACGAGGAGGCATACCAGTTCCAGACAGACTGGCAGACCGCGGGAATGGAAAGACAGGCGGGAACCCTGCCACAGACTTACCGGTTTGTAGAAATGAAACATTTACAGGCAGTTCCGACAGCATTAAAACACAGTATGCTGACCGGGGATGTGATTTTGCGCTTCTGCAATCTTTCGGATGAAGAGACGACGGTTTCTGTCTCACAGCCTGAAGTTTATACCTATGATCTGTTGGAAAAAGACCAGCTACAGAAAGAAGAGAATGAAATCGTATTAGGAAAACATGAGATCCGGACGATCGGATGGAGAGCATAAACAGAGATGACGCACAAAAAAGGACTGGCAGTAAGCTGATAAAAATTCAGCAATGCCAGTCCTTTTGTGTTTACAGAGTTTAAATTATTTTATTCCATAAACTTCAATCTCATAAATACGCGCAGCACTGTCGCTTCCCTGTGTAGGTTTATTTACTACGAGTTTCACATACCGTGCGTCTTTTGGTGTAAATGCATTGTGCGTCGTGCCATTTGTATTTTTTGTCACGCTGTATACTTCTTCAAAACTATTTCCATCCTGGCTGACAAGAATGGTATAAGATTTCGTGTTCATGTCTGCACTCTCGCCACCTGCTTCTGCATGGAAAATGTCAACTGCACTTACGGTATTCACTTCGCCTAAATCAAGGGTAATTTCATGAGGTGCAGCTCCTGTTGCACACCATTTCGTCGAAACATCGCCATCTACCGCAAACTCCGGCGCTTCGTTTTCATTTACATATGCGTCTGCTTCGGTTCCTGCTCCCTGGGAAAGAAGTACAAGACCATCTGCTGCATCTGAGGTGATAACAATATAGCCTTCTTTTTCTTTCTCAATGCTTCCAGCCTTATTCACCGCTGTTACCTTAACACTGTAGATGCCCTCTTCTGGATAAGATACCGATACGCTCTCGCCTTCTGCTGTTTCGATATCTGCTCCTGCAAATGTCCAGTTTACGGTTTCTGTATTTGCAGAGCATAAACTTTCAAAAGTAATCTTCGTACCTGGTGCAGCCAGTGTTACATCTGCTGCAAAATCTGCTTTCGGCAGACTGTTGTCTGGCCAATCCATAACGACCTGTGCACTGTTTCCCTCTTCTAAGGCTGCATTGACTGGAACGACCTCAAAGGCAGACTTGTTGGTATCATCTGTACGGGGAAGTGTGTTGATATAGAAACTGGTTGTGTTGGATACGCCAAGCAGGGATCTGGAATTATCCTGATTCACACGGTAAACTTCATAATAATCAGCAGCTATATCTGAACTCCACGCAAGACGTACACCTGCATACATTCCATCTTCATCAAACTCGGAATCTAATACTTCCAGATTGCTTACGGCTGCATTTTCTTCGGAATCTGCCTCCATCATTGTGATGTTACCGAAACGTAACTGCAGTCCGCTCACATCTTCAGCAGAAGTTATCTCATAAGAGATGGATTTGATCGTCTTTCCTATGATAGAAGAAGTATCATAAGAGACAACGGTCCATTCCTCACCGACGTTCTGGTCACCCTCTAATGTCACAACAGAACCATCTTCTAATTCAAGTACCGCATTTAAAGTAATTTCTGTTCCCTTTGCCTTTGCAGCAGTCGTATAGATCATATTGTCTGCAGCGGTAAGTTCTGCAGCATATAACTTAATTGTGGAAGAGGTATCCTTTGCCATATTGCCTCTTAAAATGAGGCTTGTTCCACCATAGTAAGCATCTGCTACATCCAGATCAGCACTTAATTTATTGCCGTTACCGTTTTCAATAATATAACGGTAGGTTGGCATAATATCTGCGATGCTACGGTTGTTCCAGTCAAGTAAGCTTATCTGGCTGCCGTTCTTAAAGAAACTGTAACCATTCCCTGTAGAGAAATTTGTTACAAACGGAAGAGATGTCAAAGGTGTACGCTCTACTATATAAGAAGAAATGCCTTTCCACTGTGTGTTACTGAGTTTTTTGACATCTGCGGATGGATCACCCATGGAGTTGACCCAGAGTTTATTTTCCTGTTTCCAGAAATTCTGGATCGTATCAGCAGAAGTATAAGCCCAGCTTGGACAGTAAAGTCCCAGTGAAGTATAGGTCCCGCCTTCTTCATTTTCGAATAAATCCCATTTAATTTCCGTATTATAGCCCTCGCTCTGGATATCTACACCCGCATAGAGATCATAAGGGTTAATACCGTTTTCGGAAGCAAGCGCGGCAGACTTCTTCAGAAGTTCCTGATCGGCAAGGGTGTCTGAAGTCCACCAGAAATTTAAAAACATTGCATCGGCGACGGGGTCTCCGTCTTCAGACACAAGATAAGCCAGGTTTTCTTCTGTCAATGCATTCTGCCAATCCATTTTGCCGTCCACGGTCATGGAATCATAGTAGACCAGATCCAGGTCCGGTGCCTGCTCTTTGAAATATTGGATAAATTGCTGCATGCGCGCCGCATGGTCTGCAGTCAGCGGTTCTTCATCGGTTCCTTCGGTTTCCTGGTTCATGAACCAGCCCTCAAAACCATAAGTCTGCGCAACTTCAATGAGTTTGTCTGCTACCGGATAAGAGCCATCTTCATTTTTTACAAGCAGGTCTTCTAACCACTCCATTTTACCGCCATGTGCGGTCTGAGGCATGAAAACAGTTCCAAGAACTCTTACGCCATTTTTATGTGCTGCATCTACAACGTCAGGGCTTGGCGGTACAATGAGACCTTCTCCGGAAGAACCACCCCAGTAAACCAGCGTATCCACATACTGCCAGTAGGTGAAAGTATTTGCATTCACTTTATTCAGACCATGAGGCGGGTTTCCACTGGTACTGCTGTTCATAATGGAAATTGCCATGATATTTGTTTCTTTGTTCTGAGTTGAGTTTACTGTCTGCAAATGTTCTCTTGCGGCGCGCTCTGAAAGGGGGACGGTACTTACATTGAAACGCAAATCTTCATCTGTTTTTGCATCCCAGCTTAAAAGTTCAGATGGAAACCAGTAAGAGGATTCCGGCTGACGCGCCATCGTAAGCTCCTGATTTTCATTCTCTTCCGTAAGAGAATAAATTCTCTCCGCCGTCTGAGCTGTTTCTGTTATTTGAGTTGTTTCCGTCGTGGCAGCTTGTGTGTCACCCCCTGTGCTGCCACAGGCTGTTAAGCCTGCAGATAATGCTGCTGCCAGAGAAATGGCAATGCATCTTCTTCCTAAAACTTTGTTTTTCATAAAACATTTCCTTTCTTTTTTCTCCCACCGTCTTTTCATAGTGTTACTTCTTAAACATATTTTTTAACTCGCCTTATCATTTGTTAATAATATGTTATCATAAAGTTATCCGTTTTTGTTATCAATGTCAACTTTTTATGTTGTATTTTGTGCTTTTTCTCTATAGTTCACAAATATAAGTTTAAATTTTTGAGCTATCTGCTTAATTTATTTAAACATAACAAACAACTCTGTTAACTTTTGATAACATTGCTATGAAAGATGATGAACAGAATTTGAAAGGTCAGTCTACGATAGAATCCCGGTACACAATTTCAGGGCTGATATATGTCAGCTCGAAGGGCGCATCAGGATGATCCATTCGATAGATGATCTGTAAAGAAAGTCTTTTTCCCAGAAGGCTGGTGTGAACGTAAGCGGTTGTGAGAAGTCCGTTGATGTTCGTATATTCATTGCTTCCGTCAAATCCGGTGAGGATAATACCGTTTGGAATACGCTCCGGATGTTCTGTCAGGTACAGGTGAAGAAAATGGGCAATATAGTCACTTGCGCAAATGAAAGCCTGTGGAAGTTCCGGGATAGAATCCAAAAAGGCATACAGATCATTATGATATGAGAAAATACCAATGGGATCCGTGTGACAGATGGCTGGATTTAAGGGAATATTATGATCTTTCAGGCAATGGCAGAAACCAATATACCGGTCTTTGTTCGTGATCGCGTAATGGATATCGCCAATAAAGCCTATGTTCGTAATGCCTCTTTCCAGTATGGATTGTGTGATTTCATACATGGTATTATAGCCCTCGATCAGCAGCAGGTCGCCATGTAAAGCACGGTTGCCGACTTCGGGTACCGTATCAAGGAACACTTTAGGGATGTTTAAAGTGTTATTAATTAATTCAACCATTTTCGTGTCATATACATTCAGAATAATTGCCCCAGAGACAGTTCCGTTGGTCAGGGCAGAGGGAAAGGAGTAAGAAGGTGTATAGGAGGATGGCACATAAGTATAAAGAAGGTTAATATTATGGGTTGCCAGTTCCTGCGCTAATCTATGGATAATGTTTGTCCAGAATGTAGAGGAGTCCGGGCGGGATACGATTAAAGAGACTGTTTTATCCTCTTGCGGGTCGTTAGGGATTGCGGCGGGCTCCTGCATGAATTTGGAATATCCTAATTCTTTTGCCTTTTGAAGTACGCTTTCACGAACTGCTTCTGAAACACTTTCCATACCGTAACGCGTGAGATCCCCAATTCATCTGCAATGTCTTGCATAGTTACTTTACTCATAGTAGAAATACTCCTTTTTAGATTTATAGTACAAATAGAAAAATGTGTAGTTGCAGTCAATAAAAGACAGGTATGTAGTTTGAAATTATAAGTACAGTATAGCATTAAAGAGATGATGTTTGCAACAAAAAAATTAACAAATGTTAACAAGAGGCGGTTCGATTAATAAAAAACAACTGAAAAATAGTTGAAATGCACAAAATGCTATATAAAAATAAAAACCCCAGTGTACACTGAGGTTTTACATGGACCTGAGGGGAG
>OHBA01001207.1_pt1 | contig 10289 bp, 10 predicted proteins | sample 1577281 | NCBI WGS metagenome assembly OHBA01 (sample SAMEA3879579, study PRJEB24766) | human gut metagenome | biome: human-associated habitat; feature: feces | place: USA | collected 1985/1987
AAGTTCCTAGTTGACATCTTTCTTAAAATGTATTAAACTCAATGAGATTTATACAATACAGAGGGATAAAACGTGGTAACAAAAAAGAAAAGCAGTACAACCAAGAAAAATTTGGTGATTGTGGAGTCTCCTGCTAAGGCGAAAACAATCGAGAAATACCTTGGTCGTAACTATAAAGTCATGGCCAGTGTTGGTCATATTCGGGACCTGAAAAAATCAACCATGTCAATTGACTTCGACAATAACTATGAACCGGAATATATCAATATTCGCGGAAAAGGTCCCTTGATTAATGATTTGAAAAAAGAAGCTAAAAAAGCCAAACAAGTCTTTCTCGCAAGTGACCCGGACCGTGAAGGGGAAGCTATCGCATGGCATTTAGCACGTGTACTTGATTTAAATACAGAAGACAACAATCGTATTGTTTTCCATGAAATCACAAAGCCTGCAATTCTTGAAGCTATGAAAGAACCAAGAAAAATTGATATGGACCTTGTAAAATCACAAGAAACGCGTCGTATGTTAGACCGAATTATTGGGTTTAAACTCAGCAAATTGTTGCAGAATAAAATCCAGTCTAAATCTGCAGGACGTGTGCAATCTGTGGCGTTGAAATTGATTGTTGATCGTGAAAATGAAATCAAGGCGTTTAAACAAGAAGAGTATTGGACGATTCATGCACAATGTAAAAAGCAGAATAAAGCATTTGAAGCAGATTTAGTGAAGGTTGAAGGTAAAAAGCCTAAAATCAAAAATGAAGAAGAAGCTAAAGCATTGTTAGAAAGATGTAATGGAGAATATATTGTTTCATCGATTTCTAAAAAGCAGAAAAAGAAACAACCTAAACTTCCATTCACAACATCGACTATGCAGCAGGAAGCCAGTACAAAATTAGGATTTGGTGCAAAGAAAACAATGAGTGTAGCTCAAAAAATGTATGAAGGTATTGATTTAGGTGGAAATATGGAAGGTTTGATTACGTATATGCGTTCGGACTCAACACGTTTATCTGATATTTTCGTTTCAGATGCCAAGGAATTCATCACAAATACATATGGTAAAGAATATGTTGGACATGTACATCAAAAGAATGGTAAAAATACGCAGGACGCACATGAAGCCATTCGACCAACAAACATTAATCGTACACCCGAATCCATCAAAGACCATTTAACGAATGATCAATATCGTTTATATTCACTGATTTATGCGCGTACTTTAGCATCCTTAATGAAAGATGCCGTTTATGATGTGACGAGTGTTAAAATCACAAACAACGATTTAGAATTTAGTGCAAGCGGACAAACTATGACTTTTGATGGTTACTACAAAGTATATTCTAAATATGAAAAACAAAGCGATGCTTTACTTCCTAAGTTAGAAGAAAATGAAGCTTTAAAAAATGTAACTCCAACTTCAAAGCAGCACTTTACAGAACCACCAGCACGTTATACAGAAGCACGCTTGATTAAAGATCTTGAAGAAAAGTCAATTGGTCGTCCAAGTACATATGCGACAATTATTGATACTTTACAAAAACGTGGCTATGCCTCATTAGAAAAGGCAAGTGAAACTTCAAAGACAAAGGTATTTATTCCTAGTGAGCAGGGTATTTTGACAAATGAAAAACTACAACAGTATTTTTCAAGTGTCATCAACGTAGAATATACAGCGGATATGGAAAAAACTTTGGATGAAATTGCCGAAGGAAACGAGGACTCAGTATCTTACATGCATAAATTCTATGATAAATTTGCCCCACTTGTAGAAGATGCCTATGAAAAAATGCCAAAGAAGGAATTAGAACGTGTAGGACGTATTTGCCCTGAATGTGGTGGCGAGCTTGTTTATCGTAATGGTCGTTTTGGCAAGTTTATTTCTTGTATTAATTTTCCAACTTGTCGCTATACAGAAAATAACGAAGAAGAACTTCCAGAAGAGGCAAAAGAAGAAAAAATCTGTCCGAACTGCGGAGCTAAGATGGTAATTAAAAGAGGTCGTTATGGTCAGTTTTGGGCATGTTCAAATTATCCAGAATGTAAAACCATCGAATCTTTGAAAAAGAAGGCAAAACCTGAACCAACAGGTGAAATGTGTCCAGAGTGTGGTCATGAGCTTGTCAGAAGAAAATCACGTTTTGGGACAACTTTCATTGGTTGTTCAAATTATCCAAAATGCCACTATATTAAAAAAGAACCTAAGAAAACAGAGGAAGATAAATAATGAAACAAGTTACGGTTGTAGGAGCAGGACTTGCCGGTTGTGAAGCAACGTGGCAGCTCGTAAAAAGAAATATTCCGGTTCGATTGATAGAAATGCGTCCTAAAAAGGAAAGTCCAGCCTTTCATACAGATCGATTTGCGGAACTTGTATGTTCGAATTCACTTCGATCAAATGCGATGAATAATGCGGTAGGTATTTTAAAAGAAGAATTACGCCAAATGGATTCATTGATTATGAAATCAGCAGATATGCATGCTGTACCAGCAGGAAGTGCGTTGGCAGTGGATCGTGAGACATTTTCACAATATATTACAGACACAATTAAAAATCATCCATTGGTTGAAGTTGTCAATGAAGAAATGACAGCTTTACCAGAAGGGCCATGCATTATCGCAACAGGACCTTTGACAAGTGATACTCTAGCGAAGGCTATACACGATTTTACAGCAGAAGATACTTTCCATTTCTATGATGCAGCTGCACCTATTATTGAAAAGGATTCAATTGATTTTAGTAAAGCCTACTATAAGTCTCGTTATGATAAAGGTGAAGCAAGTTATATCAACTGTCCAATGAATGCAGATGAGTTTGAAGCATTCTATGATGCGTTGATTCATGCAGAATGTGTGAATTTGCATGATTTTGAAAAAGAAACCTATTTTGAAGGTTGTATGCCAATCGAGGAAATGGCACGTCGCGGAAAGAAGACGATGTTATTTGGGCCATTAAAACCGGTAGGGTTGGAAAAAGACAAGGATTCACATCCAGTTGCCGTAGTTCAGTTACGCCAAGATAATGTAGCTGCAAGTATGTACAATATTGTTGGTTTCCAGACACATTTAACTTGGCCTGAACAAAGAAGAGTTTTCTCTTTGATTCCTGGATTAGAAAATTTGAAAATTACTCGTTATGGTGTTATGCATCGAAATTCTTATTTATCAAGTCCAATTGTTTTAAAAGAAACATATCAATCAAAGAAACGTGATGATTTATTCTTTGCCGGACAATTAACCGGAGTTGAAGGCTATGTTGAATCTTGTGCGTCTGGATTGATTGCCGGAATCAATATGGCATTGTATATGCAGAATAAGGAACCAATTTGTTTTGGAAATACTTGCGTGATGGGTTCACAAGCATACTATATTACGCATTGTGATCCAAAACACTTCCAGCCAATGAACGCAAACTTTGGCATAATGCACTTAAAGGAAAAATGTAAGAAGCATGAACGTAAAGAAAAGTTTGCTGCCCAGGCGCTTTCGCGTATTCAAGAAATCAAGGAACAAGTCAATGGATGAGTTGATTGATCGTTTTCTAAAATATATATATCGTAAGAATACGCAATCTGATAAAACTATCGAATCGTATAAAAATGATTTCTTTTGAATCGTGTGATAGATTGACTTTTATGAATTTTTTAGCTACATTGGATCATTTAAAATCCAGTTCGATTGCACGTAAAATGAGTGTATATCGTTCTTTCTATGCGTATTTGGCAGAGTATATGGGTATCAATGAAAATCCTTTATTGGGGATTCAAACACCAAAGAAGTCAAAACAAATTCCAGATTTTTTATTTGTAGAAGAAATTCAGGAATTTTTAAATTCTTATGAAGATAGTAAAGAAGATCAATACCGTGATCGCATATTATTTACGATGATGTATGCATGTGGATTGCGTGTAAGTGAATGTGTTGAGCTGGTCTGGAGTCAAATTGATTTAAACAATCGAATCGTGCATATTCGAGGTAAAGGGGATAAAGATCGTATCGTACCTTTTTATCAAGGCTTTGAAAAAGAATTGTTGGAATATAAAAATAGTTTTTGGTCAAAATATGCAGTGGATGATCATGTATTTGTGAACTTAAGAGGTAAACAACTAACTTCTCGTGGTATTCAGTATTTAATGGACAAACATGCTAAAGCGATTGGAATGCATATGAAATTGCATCCACATATGCTAAGACATAGTTTTGCGACACATTTATTGGATAATGGAGCGGATATTCGTGTTGTTCAAGAGTTACTAGGACATTCATCTTTATCCACAACACAAATTTATACACATGTGACTACAGCACAGTTAGTGAAGGCTTATAAAAAAGCGCATCCTTTTGAAAAATAATATCTTGCAAGTTAAAAAGGTTATTGCTATAATGTAAAAGCGCGTGATTGCGCTTATTACACACATCATGGATTCGTGTGCCCGTGCACATCAGTGTTGCATGCGTTTGAAATGATGGAGGAGAAACGGAAAGGTAGGACTATTATGTCAATCGTATCAATGAAGAAAATGTTAGAGAACGGTGTTCACTTTGGTCACCAGACTCGCCGTTGGAACCCAAAGATGAAACCATTCATCTACACAAGTCGCAACGGGGTTTATATCGTAGATTTAAACCAAACTCAAGCACAAATCGAAGCTGCTTACAATGAATTAAAAGCAATTAGCGAACGTGGAGGAAAAGTATTGTTCGTAGGAACAAAGAAACAAGCTGCAGAAGTTGTTGAAGAACAAGCTTTACGTTCAGGATCTTTCTACGTTAACAAACGTTGGTTAGGTGGTTTATTAACAAACTTCCGTACAATCCAAAAACGTATTAAACGTTTAGTTGAAATTGAAGAAATGGAAGCTAGCGGAAAAATCGAAGTTTACACTAAGAAAGAACAAGCTAACTTACGTAAAGAAAAAGCTAAGTTGGAAGGTTCTTTAGGTGGAATCAAAGAAATGAAGAAACTTCCAGATGCATTAGTTGTTATTGATCCAAAAGAAGAACACAATGCTATCGCTGAAGCTAAAAAATTAGGAATCCCTGTATTCGCTATGTTAGATACAAACTGTGATCCAGAAGATGCTGATTATGCAATCGCTTCTAATGATGATGCAGTTCGCTCAATCAAATTAGTTACAACAATCTTAGCAGACGCTATCGTTGATGCTAAGGGTGGTCTATTAGAAATGGCTTACTTAGATGAAACTGAAGATGATGTAACTATGGAAGACGTAATCAAAAACGTTGAAGCACAAATCGCTGAAAACGAACGTCGTCGTCGTCAAAGAAATGAAGAACGTAGAAAACGTAACTTCGAACGTAAAAATCGTCGTCCTTTCAACAAGAAAAATGATGACGTAAAACCAGCTGCAAAAGCTGAAGAAGCAAAAGCTGCTGAATAATCAAAAAATATAGGAGGATGCTAAAATGGCTATCACTGCTGCTCAAGTAAAAGAATTACGTGAAAAAACAGGTGCTGGTATGATGGATTGCAAAAAAGCCTTAACTGAATGTGAAGGTGACATTGCAAAAGCTGTTGACTGGTTACGTGAAAAAGGAATCGCAAAATCTGCTAAAAAAGAAGGACGTATCGCTGCTGAAGGTTTAACTCGTGTTGCTGTTAGTGGAAACACTGCTGTATTATTCGAAGTTAACTCAGAAACAGATTTCGTAAGTAAGAATGAACAATTCTTAGGTTTAATGGATACTTTACAAGAAGCAATTCTTGCAAACAAACCTGCTACAACTGAAGAAGCTTTAAATGTTCAAACTGCTGAAGGAACTATCAATGATTTAATTATCAATGCTACAGCTACTATCGGAGAAAAAATTTCTTTCCGTCGTGTTGCTGTTGTTGAAAAAGCAGATGATGAAATCTTCGGTTCATACATGCACATGGGTGGATCAATTTCTGCTGTTGTAGTTGTAAAAGGAACTCAAGATGCTACTGTAGCTAAAAACTTAGCAATGCAAGTTGCTAGTATGGCTCCAAAATATGTATCTCAAGCTGAAGTACCAGGTGAAGAAGTTGAACACGAACGTGAACTTCAATTACAAATGATGAAGGCTGATCCTAACATGGCTAAAAAGCCAGAAAAAGTATTGGAAGGAATCTTAAAAGGAAAAGTTGATAAACACTTTAAAGACCAATGCTTATTAGATCAAGAATATTTCTTAGAACCTAAAACTAAGGTTTCTCAATTCTTGAAAGACAACAAGGCTGAAGTAGTAACTTTCGTACGTTTCCAAACTGGTGAAGGTATCGAAAAACGTGAAGAAAACTTTGCTGAAGAAGTTGCTGCTCAAATGGCTAAGTAATTTATCTTTTACTTTAAAACCCTTGGAATTTCCAAGGGTTTTTCTTTTTAAATAGCGTAATATAGTGTATAATTGTTGTGACAATTCAATAAGGAGCAATATTATGTATAAACGTGTTTTATTAAAATTAAGTGGCGAAGCTTTGTCTAGCCCTGAAGCTGCTTTTGATCCAGAAATCTTAAAAAGATTGGCAAAAGAGTTAAAAGAAGTACAAAAATTAGGGGTAGAATTAGCAATTGTTGTCGGTGGTGGCAACTTCATTCGTGGTAAAATGATGGCTGAAATGGGAATGAACCGTGCTCAAGCCGATTATATGGGTATGTTAGGTACTGTAATCAACGCTTTAGCTGTTCAAAATGCATTAGAACAAGAAGGCGTTCAAACACGAGTACAGACAGCTGTTGAAATGCAAAAGGTTGCAGAACCATTCATCTTAAGACGTGCTTTACGTCACTTGGAAAAAGGAAGAATCGTTATTTTTGGAGCTGGTACAGGTTCTCCATACTTCTCAACAGATACAACTGCAGCATTACGTGCATCTGAAATTAATGCAGATGTTATCTTGATGGCTAAAAATGGTGTTGATGGAGTTTATGATTCAGATCCAAAGAAAAATCCAAATGCTAAGAAATACGACACACTAAATTATATGGACGTATTAAACGAGGGATTACAAGTCATGGACTCAACAGCTATTAGTATGTGCATGGATAATGATATTGATTTAGTTGTTTTCAATATGAATGAACCTGGTAATATTGTCAAAGCAGTTCGCCGTGAAGTTAACGGTACAACAATCACTAAAAAGAAATAAGGAGAATTAAAATGAGTGATATTTTATTAAATGCAGAAGAAAAAATGATGGGTGTTATTGAGAATTTAGAATCAAACCTTCGTCAAATCCGTACTGGACGTGCCAGTGGACAAATGTTAGAACGTGTACAAGTTGAATATTATGGTGCAATGACACCAATCAACCAGATGGCTCAGATTTCTGTTGTTGAAGGTACACAACTTGTTATTAAACCTTATGATCGTTCAATCATTAAAGATATTGCACACGCAATTCAAGCTGCTAACTTAGGATTGAATCCTCAAGCAGAAGCCGATGTCATTCGTATTCAAGTTCCTCAATTAACTGAAGATCGTCGTAAAGAATTAGCTAAAGATGCACAAAAATATGGTGAAGAAGCTAAGATTGCGATTCGTAACGTACGTCGTGATGCGAACGATGCTATTAAAAAAGATAAAGAACTTCCAGAAGACGAACAAAAACAAACATTAGAAGAATCACAAAAATTAACAGACAAATACATTAAAGATGTTGATTCAATTTGTGAAGCAAAGAAAAAAGAAATATTAAATGTCTAAGTCCAAACTTGATTTGGACTTTTTTAAAAAGGAGGTTTTTATGGCACCAAAAACAGTAGCTATAATTATGGATGGTAATGGTCGTTGGGCCAAAAAAAGAGGCTTACCAAGAACGGCAGGACACAAAAAGGGTGCGGATACAATTCGTACTGTGGCTCTAGCTGCACAAGATATGGGAATTCAAAAATTGATTCTATATGCTTTTTCAACAGAAAACTGGAAAAGACCAGAAGATGAAGTTTCCTATTTATGTAAATTACCAGGACTATTCTTTAATAAATTTATTAATGAATTGATGGAAAAGAACATTCGTGTAACTTTTGCCGGTGAATTAGAAAAATTCCCACAAGCAACACAAAATGTAATTAATAAGGCTGTAAATATGACTAAGGATAATACTGGATTAGAATTATGTTTAGCCATTAATTACGGTTCGCGAAGAGAAATGTTACTTGGTATGAAAAAATATGCGGATGAGGTTGCTCAAGGTAAACGTGAAAATGATTTAACTGAGGAAGAGTTCTCAAAATATTTATTTGTACCAGAAGATATTGATTTGATGATTCGTACAAGTGGAGAACTTCGTATTTCGAATTATTTGTTGTGGCAACTCGCCTATGCGGAATTGATTTTTACACCAGTCGCATGGCCTGATTTTGATGAAAAAGCATTAAAAGATTGTCTAGACGAATTTGCTTCAAGAGATCGCAGATTTGGAGGCTTAACTTCATGAAACAAAGAATAATTACCGCTATTGGTATCATTCTTGTTGTAGCACTACCAGTAGCTCTTGGAGGATATTGGTTAGAAGCTCTTGCCTTGTTTATTGTTTGTGCAGGTGCATATGAATGGATGCATATTCAGCCAGATTTTAAAAGCTGGCCTAAATATGTTCTTCCACTTAGTGCTTTAGCCGTTGTTTTAACAAGAGTTTTACCGGATAAATACTTTTTCGTTGTTGTGACACTGATTGTTGTATTCTTATGGAGTCTTGTTGTTTTTGTTGAAAACTTCTCAATTATAGATGCCTTTGTGTGTATTTCATACGTTATAATTTTCTCACTCGTATATCATGCGGTAGGACAAATCGCAAACGTACATCAGTACCTATGGACGATTGTTTTTGCAACATACGGAAGTGATACAGGAGCCTATTTTGTGGGTCGAGCTATTGGAAAGCACAAAATGAATCCTAGAATCTCACCTAAAAAGAGTTGGGAAGGTTTTGCAGGAGGCATTGTATTTGGCTTTGTATTAAGTTTTGTGGTTAGTTTTAGCTACGTATCAAACTTAAACCCAGTTTTAAATACATTCTTATGTTTAGTATGTCCTATTACTGCAGAACTTGGAGATTTGTGTTTTAGTGCTATTAAACGTCATTTTGCTGTAAAAGACTTCTCTAATCTTTTACCAGGGCATGGTGGCGTTTTAGATCGTGTAGATTCACTATTATTAAATATCATGGTATTTAGTGTTTTATATACAATCATTCTCTAAGGGGGATTTGAATGGATTTTATTATTGGTATAATAGCATTTGTCGTGATGCTAAGCGTGATTGTCATTTTACATGAGTTAGGACATTTTTTAGTTGCTAAACATTTTGCGGTTTACTGTAAAGAATTTTCTATTGGCATGGGACCATGTCTTTATCAAAAACAAGGAAAAGAGACTGCTTTTTCAATTCGCGCCATTCCTTTTGGTGGCTATGTAATGATGGCTGGTGAAGAAGATGGCTCACAAAGTGAAGAAGATAGCTGGCTAAAGGATGTTCCGAAAAATAGACGCTTAAACGGTATTGAAAAATGGAAACAAGTCTGCATCATGATTGCTGGTATTGTGATGAATATTTTATTGGCATGGATCATATATATGGGTGTGGCCTTAGCTCAAGGCTATGTAGTAGAAGAGGCAAAACCAGTTGTCTATGTAGTCGAAGAGGACTCTGTGGCACAAAAAGCAGGTCTAGAAAAAGATGATCACATCGTTAAAGTTCAAAGTGAAGATGGAAACAGTATTCAGCCTAAAACACAATATGAAATTTTAGAGTTTATTCAATATCATCATGATACATTGACCTTAACTGTAAAGCGTGATAGCACAACATTTGAAACTACACTAACTCCATCTTATGATAAAGATATGGAAGGCTATACACTTGGCTATAAGGCGATTGCATATGCGAAGAAGATTCCTTGGTATCAATCTTTATGGGTTGGCTGTCAAAATACCTGGGATAGTGCAACAACTATATTTAAATCTTTGAATATGATCATTCATGGACAGGGATTAGAAAACTTATCAGGTCCCGTTGGCATTTTAAATGTCACTAGCAAATCTGTACAATATGGATTGGACATGTATTTTAGTTTGTTTGCGATGATTTCATTAAATATAGGAATCTTTAATGCTATTCCTATTCCAGCACTTGATGGGGGAAGAATCTTGATTTTATTGATTGAAAAACTAATTGGACGAAAAGTTTCTACAAAAGTAGTAGAAAATATCATCATGGCAAGTTTTGTGCTATTGATGTTGTTGTTTTTATACGCGACATATAATGATATTGTTCGATTGTTTTAAAAAAAGGACCTATATTTTGGAA
>OHBA01001222.1_pt1 | contig 10196 bp, 8 predicted proteins | sample 1577281 | NCBI WGS metagenome assembly OHBA01 (sample SAMEA3879579, study PRJEB24766) | human gut metagenome | biome: human-associated habitat; feature: feces | place: USA | collected 1985/1987
TTGGTATAATCATCGAATGCTTTTTTACAATCATATTGCGGAATAAATCCAGTATCTTCCCGCAATCTGGAGACATCAAACATACCATTATCTTTCAATGCATGAAACCTGATATTTGCCTCTGATGGTTCTCCAATCTCATATGTAAATCCGAGATACCGTTGTGCTAACATATTACACCACTGTGCTATGGACCACCGGTAGATGGAACTGCTGTTATATACCATATGGTTTAAATGTTCAGGTGCCGTCTTAGCCAATGCTGCTATTGATGCTGCGATGTCCTTCACATATACCCAGCCTGTCATCCCCTCTTTCGGCAGGATTGCATGGCGGTGTTCCAGTGCTGCCTTCAAGGTCTGACATGGAGCACTCATCGTATCCCTTACCCCCGTGTCAAATTCCCATGCTCCAAAGACATCTCCTAACCGAATGGCCCTGACTTCCATATTGTATAATTCCCTGTAACGAAGGGCAATATGCTCAGATGAAAACTTACTGATTTCATATACATTAGAAGGCCTTAAAGGTACCGTTTCCAGTACGGGATTATATTCCTGTGATGAAGACCCGTATACCGCTACTGAGCTTACATAAATAAATCTGGCTGTCTTGCATTTTTTTGCTGCTTCCAATGCATTGATTGTACCGAAAGTGTTAACTCTAAAAATATGCTCGAACTGTTTTGTTTCACGTTCCCTTCCCGGTGTTATCACAGCAGCATGGATAAACACATCTGCATTGCTGGTCAGCAGTTCCGATTCCATATGCGCCTTGTCCAGTACATCCCCGCAAACGCAGCTGACTTTCCCAGGACAATTCCCAAATATATCTTCTGCCTGCTGTATAAGAGGCTGATTGGCATAAATAACCACATCATCACCTAGTCCGGCTAAATGATGGGCAAGGTTAATTCCTACAAATCCTGTACCTCCAGTCAAGAAAAATTTCATCCCACTACCTTCCTTCTATTCCTCTATTACTGCATATGCGCGTACTGGAGACCCTGAACCATCTTTTAACTTAAGAGGAGCGCCATAGAACATGAACTCTCCCATCCCTATAAGCTCTGTAAGATTTATCAGCCACTCATAATGTGTAATTCCCAGGTTTCTGCACGCCCGATGGCTTGGGAACAGATTCAAATCCATGATATCTGTTGACGGCCCCTCTACGCCATGCAATCTTGAATTATGGTCTGCAAGCCATTTAACTGCCTCTGGGGTAATTTCCGGATTCACGGACAATATCTTTTTATCCGGGAAATACTTATTGTGAATTCCTGTAGCCAGGAGGACAATGTGTCCGTCTACTCTTACTCCTGATGCCTCCTGTGCCTTCTCCATGTCCTCTGCTGTAATCGCCCCGCGTTCCGGTATATGTGTCATGTCAAAGCAGACCGCCTTGCCAAAGAACATGTCCAGAGGCATCCTGTCTACACTCAGTCCATTAGGATTCATATGGAAAAATGCATCCACATGCGTCCCTATATGTTCCACCATGCCAATATAATTCCATGTAGAGGTAAACGGGTCCTCCGGCGTGCCGGATTCGGTCTTTCTGGATTCCTCATGTGACACCAACTGTACATAAATATTACCTGGAAACGCATCCTGTGCCGGCATGTTGCTGGTAATCTCTAATGTTAAATCAATGACTTTTCTGCTCATATTCATACTCCTCTATTTAATGACTTCTTCCGGTTTCAATACATTCTGAATCTCTGGGTCATCCAGATTCTCAATGGTAACCCACGTCACCGGTACATCAATTTTTTTCTCAACTGTTTCACCATTCAATACCTTGATGGCATTGAGTACTGCAGTTCTTCCAATCAGGTACGGATTTTGGGCCACTGCACCATCCACATAACCATCACGTATGGCGTCAAGAACTTCCGTGGATGGGTCAAAAGCAACAAATATTTTTTCCTTTAAATCTCCCTCCCGCACCCCGAGGGTAACACCAGCCGATGAACCTTCATTTACCGTATAGAACCCGGTAATATCAGGATTGGACGTCAGTATATCCTGAGTAATATTATAAGTCTGATTCCTATCGCCCTTACCATAGTACGTTCCTATAATTTTGTAATTTGGATAGGTTCCCAGTTCATCGGAAAAACCTTTCTCCCTGCCGCCCTCCTGTACAGCGCCCGGTACTGCAGATACAATTGCAAACGTTCCGCCTGCATCACCTGCCAGCTCTTTTAATTTCTCCGCTGCAAATTTTCCTGCTGCTTCATCATTTGTACTTACCGTTGAACGTGGAAAATCGGCATTCAGCTTTCCGTCCATAATGATGACCGGAATACCCGCATCTTCAGCCTGCTGCAAAACCGGTACCATACCATCGGGATTCACCGGAGAAATAACAATTGCTGATACACCTCTCTGTATGAAATCCTCAACCAGTTTTACCTGTCCTTCCAAATCAGTATCCGTCCTGGTCCCTTGGAAGTCAATTGTATACCCTTCATCCAGACCTGCGCTCTGGGCCCCAATCCTTACATACTGCCAATAGTCAAACAAAAGGGATTTCGGAATGACTGCTATCACCTTTCCCGATTCTTCTTGTTCATTTTTTTCCTCTGATTGTACAGCAGGTTCCGTTTGTGCAGTATTTTCTGTCTGTTCCTGTGTCTGTGCTGCCGTATCCTTTTTTTCCTCCGTTTGTTTCTGCGCTCCGCATCCTGTAAGCATACTAATGACCAGTGCGGCTGCTAATGTAAAACTCCATACTTTTTTCATTTGCTACTCTCCTTTACACATTGTCCTTTACCTTATCCACGTTGCTACAGTCACATCAATATCAGATTTCTGTACTTTCTCTTTCCTCCTTTCTACTACTTTTTCCTGCTCCTCAGCATATCAATGTATACCGCTGCGATAATTACCATGCCGATGGCAATCTTCTGATAAAAATAAGATAGCCCCAACAGGTTAAGTCCATTGTTTAAAACCCCCATCATCAATGCGCCTATCAATGTTCCTACTATGCTGCCCTGACCTCCTGACATGCTCGCTCCACCGATAACAGCTGCTGCAATCGCGTCAGTTTCATATGCCTCTCCTGAATTCGGCTGGCCTGAAATCACCCTGGATGTCAGGATAATACCGGCAATTGCCGCCATGAGACTGCAGCATAGATACATCATAAACTTCACTTTCTTCGTATTCACACCGGAGAGGTATGCTGTATTCTCATTACTCCCCAAGGCAAAGATATGTCTGCCAAACTTGGATTTGTGAAATATAACTCCCATAACGACTGCCAGTACCGACAGAATTATGATTGGAACAGGAATGGTCCCAAATATTCTGCCTGCTCCAAAAACGCTGAAGCTTGATGGCAGTCCTGTAATGGGCACTCCATCACAAGCCACATATACAATACCTCTGGCAATACTCAACATACCCAATGTTGCGATAAAGGGAGCAATTCCTCCATATGCGATGATGAAACCATTGATTGCCCCGCAAGTCAAGCCTGCTGCAATAGCCATGAGAATTGCTATAGGAATACTTACATCATGCACAAGCAGCATAGATACCACGATACTTGAAAGTCCTACCACAGAGCCCACTGAAAGGTCTATGCCTCCCCCTGTAATCGTATAAGTCTGTCCAATGGCAACAATTGCGATAATGGAAGTCTGCAATGCTATGTTCAGCAGGTTTTTCTGTGTAAGGAAATTCCTGGCCGTAAAAGAGAAGAAGGTGCATAACAGCAGCAGCCCTAACAAAATACTTGCTTTTCCCAGGATTGTTTTTAATCTTGTAACCCCCATATGGGTAACCGATAATTGCTGCGTCTTTTCTTTCATTCGTATCCCCTCCTATTCTTGTGAAGCATAGTAATAAATTTTTTCCTGGGTTGCTTCACTAATATCTAAATCTGCTGCCAGCTTTCCATGGCTCATTACCAATATCCGGTCACTCATTCCCAGTATCTCAGGTAACTCTGACGATATCATGATTACAGTCACTCCGCTTTTTACCAACGTATACATTAGCTGGTAAATCTCCATCTTGGCCCCCACGTCTATTCCCCTTGTAGGTTCATCAAAAAGAAAAATATCTACATTGGCACTTAACCATTTTGCTAATACTGCTTTCTGCTGATTTCCTCCGCTCAGAGAATTGATATTTTGATTCCGGCCCGTTGTCTTTATATTCATTTTTTCAATATATTCATCCGTCTTCCTGTTAGCCATTCCTTCTCTCACAAGTCCACAAAAATTGACAAGCTGGTCATATGATGAAATAAGAATATTACTCTTTATATCCTGGTTAAGCATCAGCCCATCCCGCTTCCGGTCTTCCGTCGTATATCCTATTCCTGCCCGAATAGCCTTCTGAGGCGAATCAAATTTTCTTTTTCTTCCATGAACAATTATTTCTCCAGAGGTAGGGTGCAGTTTACCAAATATTGCATGTGCCAATTCTGTCCTTCCTGCTCCCATAAGACCAGCAATCCCCAATATTTCTCCCTTATAAGCTTCAAAACTAATATTCTCCAGTAAACCCTTTACAGAAAGCCCTTTAACCTCCAGCGTCTGCTCTCCCCTACTGTAATCTGGCTTCTTTGGGAAATATGCTTCAAGTTTCCTTCCCACAATTTCACTTATCAATTGTTCCTCTGTTATATCTGTCAGCAAATGCTCCGCTATGAAATATCCATCACGCAAAACCGTTACCCTGTCAACAATCCGTTTTATATCACTCATCCTGTGAGAAACATATATGATTGCAACTCCCTGTTCCCTGAGATGTTCCAGAATATCAAATAAAACCTCTGCCTCTGAATCTGCTAACGCTGATGTAGGCTCGTCCAAAATAAGCAGCTCACAATCGTAAGAAAGTGACTTTGCAATTTCCACCAGCTGCTGCTCTGCCACACTCAACTGAATGACTTTTTTATGTATATCAATCTTAAGCTGAAGCCTGTCTAATAATTTTTGAGCATCCTGATTCAATTTTCTTTCATCTACAAAACCAAACTGATTCATTGGTTCCCTGGCAATAAAAATATTTTGGGCGACATTTAAATCCGGTAGCAGGTTAAATTCCTGATGAACGATACCAATGCCATAATGGTATATTTGGGAAGGATGGCTGATATTTAATGGCTCTCCTTTAAATACCTTTTCACCGGAATCCGACTGAACAATTCCTGTAATAATTTTGATAAGTGTGGACTTTCCGGCACCATTTTCCCCCATAAGTGCGTGAATTTCTCCTTTTCGAACTTTGAGGCTGACATCATGTAGTACCTGAACTCCTGAATAAGACTTATTGATTCCTTTCATCTCCAACAAGACATCATTCATAATTATCCCTTTCTCCAGCCATGGCAGCAGCATTTAAAGCATCACGTCTCCGCAGTTTGGACCCAAGGTCTGCCCTGTATACAAATCTCCATCAGGTGAACTGGCTAAAAATATAGCGGAAGGTACCACCTCTTCTATCTCCCCAAAACGTGGTATGGCTAAATCCCTCATTTTCTCTTTTCTCCATTCTTCTGATACGCTCTCCATCATCTGTGTATTAATTGGTCCCGGTGCAATGCAATTAACAGTAATACCATATTGGCCCAAATCCCACGCCAGCGATTTTGTCATGCCTATGACTCCTGCCTTAGCCGCTGCATAATGACAATGGTCTGTTCCCCCCTTCTGGGCAATCTGAGAAGCAATATTAATAATGCGGCCGCTTTTTTGTTTCATCATAATTGGTACTGCATACTTACATGTCAGAAAAAAACTTCTTAAGTTGACTGCTATCATCCTGTCCCATTCTTCAACCGTCATATCAACTATGGACTTAGGGCCTGTAATTCCAGCATTATTGACCAGAACATCTATATGTCCAAATTCTTCTTCAGTACGCTGAATCAGCCTTTTGGCTGTTTCCTCCTGTGATATATCTCCGGGCGTCAAAACTACCCGTATACCAAATCTTTCCATTTCCTGCGCCCATAGCATCATTCTTTTGTCATCACAGCCATAATAATTCAGTGAGAGATGAGAACCTTCTCTGGCAAATGCTTCGGGAAATCCACGGCTCATCCCATAACCATAACCAGCACCTGTTATGACAGTAACCTTCCCCTCTAATTTCATCTTTTCGCTCCTCTCTTTCAAATCATATTGAATTAAATGAATAAACCCCCTCACTACTCATCAATGATGATTAGTGCTTGTACTGTCAATATAGCATAACATTTTCTAAAAATCAAGACTATTTTCAGCATTTTAGAGTGAAAATACGTTGTATTATCAGAATCAACCCAGAAAGGCCTCAATTAACCAGAAAAAACCATCTCACAGGAAAGGCCGGAGAGCACATTCGCTCTCCGGCCTTTCAACCTGCATCCCTATTATTTATATCATCCAGCTCCACTACAAACTGGTATACCCATAAGCATTCACCAACGCATCCAGCTTCCGTCCCTGCTTACACAGAGGGCAGTCCCTGTAGTCATAATACGTATAATCAGGCAAATCCTTCTTTCCGAAAATAGATGTAATCCTGTATCCGTTGAGCTCCTCCAATGTGCTGAAGATAGCGGTAATGGCCCTCAGATTGCCTCCATAATACCGGATGGATTCAATTCCTTTGTTCAGTGCCAGACCCGTGGTCACGGACGCTGTCAGGATAACGACATTCTTATCCCGAATCATGGGAAGTATGTTCTCCTTGAATATCATCTGGCTGTTGCTGTTGAACTCCGGAGTCACGATGTAGATGGTCTTATGGGCATTCATGGAGAGAACTCCTGCACTGGTCAGTTCCTCTGCCAGGAAACTGCCTATGACCTGGGTTCCCTCGAGACACACAATGGTGTCCACTACCGTGTCATAGAGGAACAGTCCGGACAGGCTTCTGGCAATCTCCTGAGCCTCGCTGAGCCTGGTCTTTAAGGTTGTCATATCCAGATAATAATTGATATGGGCATGGTTGGTGGCAAAGTGACCCGGTGTAATCTTAAGCGGTGCATTACAGCCGGTGGTATGTATCTTAACATACTTATTATCCATAAAAACGCCCCCTTTTACAATGGTACGGACATCGGTTTCTATATGTATTATTATACTAAATAATCCTCCCCGGTACAAGGGCAATCCGGCTGTCTTACCATTTTCTGCTAAAAATTACGAACATCCTGCCATGTTCCCGCCCTTCCCTTCACCCTATAAAACAGGCGCCGCAGCTGCTTCCCCGCAGCCCCGGCGCCTGTTGCTTTTATGATTCAATGCTACAGGTTTCTGTCATTTCCAGGATGACTCCACACTGTATCCTCGGTTTTCTTCTCCGGCTCATTGCCTCTGTCTGAAACCTCCGGTCCTGACTGGTTTCCCGGATTTGACTGTGTCTGCGGATTGGCCTGTTCCTCTGGATTCACCTGCTCCTGCGGACTGGCCTGTTCCTCTGGGTTTACCTGCTCCTGCGGATTGGCCTGTTCTGCCTGATTCTCCCGCTCTCCCCGGTCAGCCTGGGTTTCCGGGTTTGCATGAAGCTCCTGCGAAGCCGTGCCTTTGTCATCATCCTCTTTTGGTTCCTCCGGCTCAGGAATACCCTTAACCCTGCGGAATATCTTCATGAATTCCTTGCCGGTGATTGTCTCCTTGTCAATGAGGAATGCGGCGATCTGGTCCATAGCATCCTTGTTATCGCTCAGGAGGCGAATGGCCTCATCGTAGGAATCCTTCAGTATCTTCATGACCTCCTGGTCAATCTCGGCTGCCGTTGCATCACCGCAGTTTAATACGGCCCGGCCTGTCAGGTACTGGTTCTCCTGGGATTCAAGTCCCATAAGGCCGAATTTATCAGACATACCGTACTGGGTAACCATGGCCCTGGCCAGGTTGGTGGCCTGCTGGATATCGTTGGCCGCTCCCGTGGTAACTGTCTCAAATACGATTTCCTCGGCGGCACGGCCGGCCATCAGCTCTACCAGCCTGGCCTCCAGCTCCTTCTTCGTGTTGAGGTACTTCTCCTCCTCAGGCACATTCATAACATATCCGAGAGCGCCCATGGTCCTCGGCACAATGGTAATCTTCTGCACCGGCTCCGAATGCTTCTGGAGCGCGCTTACAAGAGCGTGGCCCACCTCATGATAGGATACAATGCGGCGCTCTTCCTTGCTCATGATACGGTCCTTCTTTTCTTTACCCACAAGAACCACTTCCACCGCCTCAAACAAATCCTTCTGGGACACTGCGTTGCGCCCGTGCTTAACCGCATTGATGGCTGCCTCGTTCATCATGTTGGCAAGGTCGGCGCCCACGCAGCCGGCGGTGGCCAGCGCCACCTTCTTCAAGTTGACATCCTCAGCCAGCTTGATGTTCCGGGTATGGACCTGAAGGGTGGCCAGACGGCCCGCCAGATTGGGACGATCCACGGTGATGCGCCGATCGAAACGGCCGGGGCGCAGCCGCCAGAACAGTGGAAAAATGAACCGGAGGCTGTGCTTCACTTCGCTGCGGAGCAGGCCAACCAGGCGGTCTACTTCCGCGCCGGTATCGACCCCGATTGCCGCGGTATGGGCACCACGATGGTAGCTGCGCTTGTGGTGGAGCAGACGGCCTATCTGCTGAACATCGGGGACAGCCGGGCATATCTGATTCGACCTGACGGCATCAGTCGCCTTACCCGGGATCACTCCGTGGTGGAGGCCCTGGTGGCCAGGGGAGAGATCACCCCAGAAGAGGCCCGGCAGCACCCTCAAAAAAATCTCATCACCAGAGTCTTGGGGGCGGAAGCCAAACTCCGCGCCGACCTGTACCGCCAACAGCTCAGTCCCGGAGACGTACTGCTCCTCTGTTCGGACGGGCTCATCAACGTGGTCACCGACCAGGAGGTCCTCTATGAGGTCCTGCACGGCGGCCCGGCTGAGGACTGCTGCCAGCGCCTTCTGGATATCGCACTGTCCCGGGGCGCTCCGGACAATGTGACCGTGGTCCTGCTTCAGATGTAACCTAAGGAGGATACCGCTTCATGGATCAGTACATAGGGAAAATGCTGGATAACCGGTATGAGATACTGGAGGTCATCGGCACCGGCGGCATGGCGGTGGTCTACAAAGCCCGCTGTCACCGGCTCAACCGCTTGGTGGCCATCAAGATCCTCCGGGACGATCTGGCAAAGGACGCTGAGTTCCGCCGCCGGTTCCACGATGAGTCCCAAGCTGTGGCGATGCTGTCCCATCCCAATATCATGGCCGTTTATGACGTGAGCCGTTCCTCCGACGTGGAATATATCGTGATGGAACTTATCGACGGCATTACTCTCAAGCAGTATATGCAGAAGAAGGGTGCGCCCCTCAATTGGCGGGAGGCACTCCATTTCATTACCCAGATCATGAAGGCCCTGTCCCATGCCCACAGCAGAGGCATCATACACCGGGATATCAAGCCCCAGAACATCATGGTCCTCCGGGACGGCAGCGTCAAGGTGGCTGACTTCGGGATCGCCCGGCTGGCTTCCGCTGCTCAGAATACGCTGACGCAGGAGGCACTGGGCTCCGTCCACTATATCTCGCCGGAGCAGGCGAGGGGCAGCCGGATCGACGCGCGCAGCGATATCTATTCCGCCGGCGTCGTTCTCTATGAGATGCTTACCGGACGGCTCCCTTTTGAGGGGGATACCCCTGTCTCCGTGGCCATTCAGCATATCAACTCAATTCCGTTGCCTCCCAGATAGCTGAATCCCGATATCCCCGAGGCCCTCGAGAGCATCACGATGAAGGCTATGGCACCCAATGTGGAAAATCGCTATGCCAGCGCCGACGCCATGCTCTCTGATTTGGAGGAATTCCGCAAAAATCCCAGCATCAATTTTGAGTATACGCCTTCCGACCTCTTTCCTACACCAGGCGTTACTGACGAGCCGACTCAGATCATTGATACGCACCGGCGAAAAGCTTACGCCCCAGCGTCCCAGGAATCCCCTCGTAAGGCGGCGCGCGGAGAACAGCGCAAGGCGGAGAATGACGACGACCCGGAGGAATACCGCAGCTCTGCCAGAAAACACAAGGACCAAGGCGGTGGCATGTCCGTCCCGCTGGCAGTGGCGTCTATCCTAGTGTTTGTGGTAGGGATCGGCGTTCTGCTGTGGGTCATCTTCTTCAGCAATATTTTTGCCAGCACGACTACCTATACCGTCCCCAAAGTGACAGGGATGACGCTGGAA
>OHBA01001230.1_pt1 | contig 10135 bp, 7 predicted proteins | sample 1577281 | NCBI WGS metagenome assembly OHBA01 (sample SAMEA3879579, study PRJEB24766) | human gut metagenome | biome: human-associated habitat; feature: feces | place: USA | collected 1985/1987
GGCAACAATCTGTCCGGCGGTGATAAACAAAGAATCGCACTGGCTAGAATGTATACCGAGGAGGCAGAGGTTCTGATTTTAGACGAACCGACAAGTTCACTGGATGAAACGACCGAAAAGGATATTTTAGATGGGATCAGCCACTGCCCGGATAAGATTATCTTTCTGATCACACATCGAAAAGAGAATTTGAGGTACTGTAATAAAATTTACCAGATCCGTGACAAAAGAATGGTAAGCGTGAAAAACGTTGATGAGTTATCAAAATAAGTCAGAACAAAAAAACAGGGTGGCAGCACCCTGTTTTTTTACCATCCACCGCCTAAAACCGACCACCTGCCGCAAATCAGTAGAAACCGTTCCAGACATTGCCTATAATGACATCAGAAAGGAGGAAGTGAGAAAATGCAAATAGAAATAAAACTCGACGAATCCTGCAAAGAACCCAAGATCATCATCCATACAGACAAGATGACCGAAGAAGTATCGCAGATCGTAAAGCTGCTGTCGGAGGAAAAACCGGAAGTCTTTGCGGCGATTCACGAGAATGGCGAAATCATTTTGTTAGAACAGACGGAAATAATACGGATCTATGCAGAAAATGACAGGGTATATGCAAAGACAAAAGACGGCAGCTACCGGTTAAAGGCAAGGCTGTATGAGTTAGAGGAGAGACTGAACAAAAAAATGTTTATCCGCATCTCCAATTCGGAGATCATTAACCTGAAAGAAGTAAAAAAATTTGACTTAAGTTTTTCCGGGACGATCTGTGTTTCGATGTCAGACAAAACAGCAACGTATGTTTCAAGGCGTTACGTCAGAAAAATCAAACAGGTATTGGGATTATAGAAATGGTGGTGTGTGTGAAAAATATATTTTTCATACACAGGAATGGAGGTTATCATGAAAAAAAGAATTTTATGCAGAGCGCTTATAGGTGCGCCGATCGGTCTGGCAATCAGTACTGCAATCACAATTTTTTCTTCACTCATATACGGTGACGGAAATTATTATCCGGTTGTCCCGGCATTGGTGGAGCAGTGTGGAAATGAAATTAATGCGGTCGTGGCGCAGATGATCGCATCTTTGCTGTACGGTGCAGTCTGGGCAGGCGCGTCCGTGATATGGGAGATGGATGACTGGAGCCTGCTGCGGCAGACAGTGACTCATCTGCTGGCAGGTTCGATTGCAACATTTCCGGTTGCATATCTGATGTATTGGATGAAACATAGCATTGCAGGGGTCGTTGTGTATTTTGCGATATTTATCGGAATCTATGTTGGAATCTGGATCACATTATACAGCAGGGCAAAGAGAGAGGTCACAAAGCTGAATGAAAAAGTAAGTTTACAAAACCGGTAAGAGATCTGTTTTTTATTGCAAAACACCGCTCCATTTGCAGGTATTTTTCTAAAAAAAGAAATGATACATTGAAGAAAATGAGAAACTTGCAGGAGGGGGACTGCTGTATGGAACACAGGTTCTTACAGCAGCAAGGCAGAAAATGGAGAAAAATATAAAATTTGAACAGAACACACCGCTGTGGGATAACAGTCTTTCGATAGAAGAACGTCTTGACTATCTGACAGGGGCAATGACGCTTGAAGAAAAAATACACTGTCTGACAACCGGATGCCCTGACATTCCGAGGCTTGGAATCCGGGCAACTTATATGGGCGGTGAGGCTGCACACGGGATTGAGGCGAGACATGACCAGGCATTTAATAAAGGGGAGCCGGAGCCGACCACAGCTTTCACTCAGCCGATCGGTATGAGTGCGAGTTTTGACAGGGAGCTGATCAGAGAATGTGGTCGCGCTGTCGGCGAGGAAGCCAGGGCTTTGTATACAAGAAATGGTGGAGGCGGGCTCTGCCGCTGGGCGCCAACGATTGATATGGAGCGCGATCCGAGATGGGGAAGGACGGAAGAGTCATACGGCGAAGATCCGTATCTGACCGGAGAGATGGCGGGCGCATATATCCGCGGTATGAGGGGCGAGGATCCTTTTTATATCCGTTGCGGGGCAACGCTGAAACATTTTTACGCAAACAATGTGGAGAAAGACCGCATTAAGATTTCATCTTCCGTAGACAGGAGAAATAAAAACGAATATTATTTAAAACCGTTCAAAAAGGCGATCATGGAGGGCGGCGCGGAGGCAGTCATGACCTCCTACAATGAGATCAACGGGATTCCGGCGATCGTCAATGACGAGGTGCGCCATGTTTTAAAAGGCACCTATGGACTGCCGGGGCATGTGGTCTGTGACGGAGGCGATTTTTCACAGACGGTGAACGACCATCATTTTTATCAGACGCACGGGGAAACACTGGCAAATGGATTAAAGGCTGGTGTTGACTGTTTCACGGATGATGGAGAGATTGTTTATGCTGCGGCAAGGGAGGCATTAGATAACGGCTGGATCACGGAAAAAGATATTGATGAATCGGTGCGCAATTCGTTCCGGACAAGGATAAGGCTTGGCATGTTTGATAAAGAGGGCGACTGCCCGTATCAGAACATGGGCGAAGAATATATCAACAATGAGGAACACAAACAACTTGCGCGTAAAATGGCGGATGAGGCGGTTGTCCTTTTGAAAAATGAAAATGAAATTCTTCCGTTTGATGAAAATACAGTAAAAAATGTAGCAGTAGTAGGTCCACTCTCTGATGTGTGGTACAAGGACTGGTATTGTGGCATCCCTCCTTATGAGGTTACTGTCTTAGATGGAATCAGAGAAGCATTTCCAAATGCAAAGATCAGTCATGAAACAGGACTTTCTGAGATCCGCATCCGTTTGACGGATCAAACCGGTAATAACTGCTATGTGGGACTGGATGAGAATACCCGGTTAAAACTGGTAATAAAAGAGCAGGCAGAAACATTTATTTTGAATGACTGGGGCTGTGGCAGCATGACCCTGGTGGCAAAAAGCAACGGCAGATTTGTCACTTTAGAGGAGGATACAGATATCATCAAGGCGGACAAAAAAGAAGCCTTTGGGTGGTTTGTCCGTGAGTTGTGGAATTTGAAGCAGGAAAAAAACGGTTTTACACTGGAAAGCTGGAATAAGAAGCAGGTAATTGTGGATAAAGATGGTCATTTTTCGATCTGCGTGGATAATCCGCCGGCAAGATTTGAGATAGAGATCGTAAAAGACGGGAAAACTGCTGCGGAGAAAACAGTGAAAGGAGCTGATCATGTGATAGCAGTCATTGGCTGCAATCCGGTCATCAACAGCAAAGAGGAAGTTGACCGCACCACGATCGCACTTCCGACGGAGCAGGAAGAACTGGTAAAACGGGTGGCAGCCGTGAATCCAAACACCATTGTGGCTTTGATCAGCAACTATCCGTATGCCATCGGTGAACTGGAGAAAAAAGTTCCGGCGATCCTGCTGTCTGCATCGGGCAGTCAGGAACTTGGTCATGGAATCGCAGATGTGCTGACCGGAAAAGCAGCAGCTGCGGGACGATTAAATATGACATGGTACCGTTCGGATGAAGATCTGCAGGATATGAACGACTATGATATCATTCAGGGAAAACGCACTTACCAGTATTTTGACAGAGAAGTGCTCTATCCGTTTGGATATGGTCTGACTTATGCAGCATTTTCCTACGAAAAAATGCAGATCAAAAAAGAACGCGGCTGTATCAAAGTGAGCTGTTTTATCAAAAATACCGGGGAAAGAAGTGCCGATGAAGTAGTACAGCTTTATGTGCATAAAAAGGGTTCCCGTGTGCAGCGTCCGATCCGGCAGTTTGTTGGGTTTGAGCGCATTCATGATATTCAGCCCAAAGAAACCAGAAAGGTCACATTTATGGTACAGTTGTGGGAGTTAGAATACTATGATGTGATCTCAGAGCGCATGATCTTAGAAGACGGAATGTATCAATTCATGGCAGGCGCATCGTCACAGGATATCCGCTTAGAACAGAGTATTGAAATTGACGGAACACATGCCGGAAAAAGAAATCCGTTCCAGGCAACTGCTGCCGACTGTTATGATGCATATGACCACATGTTTTTACATCGGGGAATCAACGGTTCATCCTGTGTGATTCCTGGCTGTGCCGGAGATGATCCGGATGAGATGAAAGAACAGCCGGTGAGTGGAAAGTTAATTTATCATGATTTTGTATTCAGCAAAAAGCCGCTCAGGCTGAACATCACGTTAAAAGTATTAGAACCGGTCAAGGTGACTGTGACAGGGAAAAATGTCGCAACAGTCACTGCAGAGCCGGTGGACTGTTACCGGATGTTAGAGATGGATCTGCCGGAAAATTTTATTGAAACCGGAAAACCGGAAACCATTCAGATCCAGGTGGAGGGAAAATGTAAGATATCCAAATTTGTGTTTGCCTGATAAAAAATTCACAATTGAACCGCGCGCAGTGAAGTGTTATAGTATGTTCTGGATGATATTCCGTATACAGGAAATCATACCAGAACATATTTTTTATCAGAAAAAGAATATAAAACCAGGAAAACCGCTTGTATCCGTCAGTCGACGGAATGAGACAGTCGCATGCTGCTTCACAAAACGGGGAGTGAAATCCGGTTCACATTTTGCTCCGCCAGACAAAGGGGGAAAATCACCTGTCCGTCAGAGGAGGATTGCATGCAGATCAGTTTTATTGGCGCCGGGAAGGTCGGCGTGTCACTCGGAAAATATTTTATCAGTAAGGGCAGGAAAGTAGGAGGTTATTATAGTCTGAGCCCTGAGTCTGCCGCATGGGCAGCAAATTTTACAAACACAAAGCAATATCAAAGTATCGAAGAAATCATTAGCAGCAGCGACATGATCTTTTTTACCGTGCCCGATGATAAGATCGGGGAAGTATGGGAGGTGGCAAAACCGTATGCCCACGGTAAAATCATTGCACACTGCAGTGGGATTCACAGTTCAAACATCTTTTCTGATATAGATCGTACTGGTAGTATGGCCTATTCTATTCATCCACTCTGTGCCGTCAGTGACAGGGAAACATCCTGGCAGGCACTTGGTGACGTACTGTTCACCATTGAGGGGGATGAGCGAAATATCTCCAATATCCAGAACATGTTTGCGCAGATGGGAAACCGGACGTGTTTTATTTCTGCGGAAAACAAAATCAAATATCATGCAGCGGCATCTCTGGCATCGAACCACATGACAGCGGTATTTTTTATGGCGCAAAAACTATTCTTAGAGTGTGGTTTTTCAATGCAGCAGGCAAACGAGGAATTGTACCGGCTTGCAAAAGGCAATCTGGAAAATATTCACGCACAGGGATGTGCAGGTTCCCTGACCGGACCTGTGGAGCGCGGGGACAAAAATACCGTACAGAAACATATGGATGCATTAGATGCTGACATGAAAAATGCCTATCTGGAAAATGCAAAGCAGCTTTTAGAGATCGCAGAGCAGAAAAATCCGGACAGAGATTATGCGGCAATGAGAGAAATTCTCATGCCGACAGAGATTGGAGAATGACAATGAAAAACACAGTAGTAACTTTGCAGAAGCAAAAACACGAGCACGACAAAATCACGATGGTGACGGCTTACGATTACACGACCGCGAAGATCATGGATGAATCCGGCGTGAATACGATCTTAGTCGGGGATTCACTTGGCATGGTCATGCTTGGCTATGAGGATACGTTATCCGTGACCATGGAAGATATGATCCATCACACGGCAGCAGTGACCAGAGGTGCAAAAAATGCATTTGTTGTTGCAGATATGCCGTTTATGTCCTATCAGACTTCCGTCTATGATGCAGTGGTAAACGCTGGGCGTCTGATGAAAGAGGGCAGGGCAAACGCAGTCAAATTAGAGGGCGGCGTGGAATTTGCCCCACATATCAAGGCAATCGCACAGGCATCAATCCCGGTTGTTGCACATCTTGGACTGACGCCGCAGTCGGTCAATGCGTTTGGCGGATTTAAAGTGCAGGGAAAAGACATTGAGGCGGCACAGAAGCTGATCGAGGATGCAAAAGCAGTCGAGGAGGCAGGTGCATGCATGGTCGTATTAGAATGTGTACCGGCAAAACTGGCAAAGAAAATCACGGAAATGCTGAAAGTTCCGACCATCGGTATCGGTGCAGGCGCAGACTGTGACGGACAGGTGCTTGTTTATCAGGATCTGCTTGCCATGTATGGGGATTTCCGTCCAAAATTCGTAAAAGTATTTGCAAATGTCGGCGATGCAATGCGTGAGGGAATGGCGGCATACATCAAAGAAACCAAAGAGGGAACTTTCCCTTCGGCAGAGCATTGTTTTAAAATAGACGATTCCGTGATCGAAAAATTATATTAGGAGGAACATACACATGAAAATCGTATCAACCATAAATGAAGTGAGAGAACAGGTAAAAGAATGGAAAAAAGAAGGGAATACGATCGGGTTTGTTCCGACCATGGGATATTTGCATGAAGGTCATGCGAGCCTTATCGATGCAGCACGTAAAAATAACGGCAAAGTAGTGGTCAGTATTTTTGTCAATCCGATCCAGTTCGGGCCAAACGAAGATTTAGACAGCTATCCGAGAGATTTAGAGCACGATGCAAAACTCTGTGAGGAACACGGCGTGGATCTGATCTTCCATCCGACACCAGAAGAAATGTATGGGGATAACTTCTACACCTTTGTGGATATGGATGTGCTCACAAAAGAACTCTGTGGATTAAGCAGGCCGGTTCACTTCCGCGGCGTTTGTACGGTCGTATCCAAACTGTTTAACATTGTGACTCCGGACAATGCATACTTCGGACAGAAGGATGCACAGCAGTTAGCAATCATCAAACGTATGGTAAAAGACTTAAATATGCCACTTTCCATCCACGGCTGCCCGATCATCCGTGAGGAGGATGGACTTGCAAAGAGCTCCAGAAATACATATCTTTCCCCGGAGGAGAGAAAAGCAGCACTCGTGCTGAGCCGCTCTGTTTTCCTTGGTGAAAAAATGGTGAAAGAGGGAGAACGCGACTGTAAAAAAGTCATCGCTGCAATGACTGAAGAAATCGAGAAAGAGCCGCTTGCGAAGATTGATTATGTCAAAATCGTAGACTTATCCACAATGCAGCAGATCGATACCATAGAGCACGGCATACTTGCAGCAATGGCAGTATACATCGGAAAAACCAGACTGATTGACAACTTTATGATCGAGGACTAGAAAAGAGGAAAAAATGACTATTTCAATGTTAAAAGGAAAAATCCACCGCGCGACCGTAACGCAGGCGGAGCTTGACTATGTGGGAAGCATTACCGTAGACATCCAGCTTTTAGAGGATGCCGGCATTTTTGAGTATGAGAAAGTGCAGATCGTGGATGTGAATAATGGCGCACGTTTTGAGACTTATACGATCGCAGGAGAGCGCGGCAGTGGAGTCATCTGTTTAAACGGTGCGGCAGCCCGCATGGTACAGACCAACGACAAAGTAATCATCATGGCATATGCAGATGTGACACCGGAGGAAGCAAAACAGCAGAAACCGGTCGTTGTGTTTGTGGATGAAAACAACCACACCACGGAGATCACAAACTATGAACGTCACGGGGAGATATCGGCGATCCGTTAAAAAATTTACTGTTTAAACAAATATGAAGGCTGTATTTAAAAAGGTTAAAGATACCTGAAATTCCAGAAACAGATGACCGGGAGTAAACGGTAACAGTTGAATCATAAAAAGCAATCAGTTATAATTATTTATAATTGATTGCTTTTTTAATCATGGAAACATATTTTTGTAGAACAGAATTTATTTTTGCAAAAAGATTTTTAATTACATGGAGGAAAATATGCCGCAGAACTGTTATGAACTCGTATGGATATTTATCATTTATGCCTTTATCGGCTGGTGTACGGAGGTTTCTTACGCTGCATTAGACCGTGGAATTTTCGTAAACCGTGGATTTTTAAACGGGCCGTACTGTCCGATCTATGGTTGTGGTGTTGTGATTGTCGTTGCGGTGCTCACTCCATTGAAAGACAATCTGCTGATATTGTTTATCGGGTCTTTTTTGCTGACCTCCATTCTGGAATATATTACTGGATATTTACTGGAAAAAGTATTTCATAACCAGTGGTGGGATTATTCTGACAAACCGTTTAATATTCACGGTTATGTCTGTCTGAAATTTTCGATTTACTGGGGACTGGCATGTACTTTCATCATGGATGTGCTGCACCCGATCATTTATAAAGGAATCACACTGATGCCGCATATTGTCGGAATGATTTTAATTTGCATTATCATGACCGTATTTTTTGTGGACTGTGGCATTACCGTAGCAACGATCCTGAAATTCAATAAACGGCTCAAAGTCATGGATGAGATGGCAGAACGCATCCACAAACTTTCCGATGAGATCGGGGAAAACATTTATGAAAACGTGACGGACATCGTGGAAAAATCAGAAGAGTTCCAGGAAACACATGCCGAACTGTTAGATAAATTAGCGGAGACAACCGGGGCTGCGAAGGATAAGATTGCCGAAACAACCGGAACTGCTAAAAATAAAATTACCGGCACAACAGAAACAGCCAGAGAAAAAATCGCCGAGACGACCGGAAATGCAAAAGAGAAGATCACAGATACCGCTGCAAATGCAAAACTTGCAATTTCAGAAAATATCATGGAAGCAAAGAGCAGTTTCGAGGCAAAGAAAAATGCCTGGACTGAAAAATCGGAAGAGTGGAAGAAAAACCGCGAAAAACAAAAAGCGGAGCTTTCTGAACTCTCTGAGAAATACGAACATCTTTTTGAAGAAAAGAACTTTGGCTTTCAGCGTTTGATGAAAGCATTCCCGGATATGAAGTCAAGAGAAAATGATAAGACTTTGACGGAATTTAAAAAACACTTTCATTTAGACAAGCCGGAACAAAAATAAAACAGATGCGCAGCGGGCAGCAGTGGACGCAGAAATGGAGAAAACATGATCAGAACAGTCGATACAAAAATAATTACAGAAAATGTCAAAGAGATGTGCATTGAAGCAAACCATTATCTTTCCAAAGATATGGATATTGCAATGAAAAATGCGGTTACAACGGAAAAATCCGAACTTGGCAGGAAAATATTAAATCAGCTTCAGGATAACTTAAAGATTGCGGATGAAGAGATGATACCGATCTGTCAGGATACCGGAATGGCAGTTATCTTTTTGGAAGTGGGGCAGGATGTTCATTTTGAGGGAGAGGCGATTGAGGATGCCATCAACGAGGGCGTGCGTCAGGGTTACACGGAAGGCTATTTGCGGAAATCCGTTGTGAAAGATCCTCTGATCCGTGAAAATACGAAGGACAATACCCCGGCGGTTATCCATTATTCCATCGTTCCGGGGGATAAAGTAAAGATTACCATTGCACCAAAAGGATTTGGAAGCGAAAATATGAGCAGAATATTTATGTTAAAGCCGGCAGATGGTATAGAGGGAGTAAAAAATGCGATTCTGACAGCAGTTTCAGATGCAGGGCCAAACGCATGTCCTCCTATGGTTGTCGGAGTCGGAGTCGGTGGAACCTTTGAAAAATGCGCAATAATGGCAAAAAAAGCGCTGACAAGAGAAGCAGGCACACATTCAGACATAGAGTATGTGGCAGAGCTTGAAAAAGAGATGCTTGAAAAAATTAATAATCTGGGTATAGGGCCCGGAGGACTCGGCGGAAGCACTACTGCCCTCGCAGTAAACATAAACACATATCCAACCCACATTGCAGGATTGCCGGTTGCGGTAAATATTTGCTGTCATGTAAACCGCCATGTAGTGAAGGAATTGTAAAGAATTACTGCATAGAAGAAGAAAGAAAGTGGCAATTTTAATTGTTACAGCTATAGTGAAATAGTGAAATGTGAAGTGTAATTAAAAAGCTATAATTGTTACAGGTTATATTATGCTGGAAAAATAAAAATACAGTAAAAATAAAAGAATCAGGAGAAAAAAATGGAAAAACATATAACAACTCCAATCACACAGAAAATAACAAAAGACCTGAGATCAGGAGACTATGTATACATAACAGGTGAAATGTATGTGGCAAGAGATGCTGCACACAAAAGAATGATAGAGGCGCTGGACCGTAAAGAAGAACTGCCAATAGATATAAAGGATTCGACAATCTACTATATGGGACCAT
>OHBA01001233.1_pt1 | contig 10116 bp, 10 predicted proteins | sample 1577281 | NCBI WGS metagenome assembly OHBA01 (sample SAMEA3879579, study PRJEB24766) | human gut metagenome | biome: human-associated habitat; feature: feces | place: USA | collected 1985/1987
CACTGATGATATTCACATTTTTTTTCTCGTATGGGATACCCATGCGCCCAACAATGAAGCTGCCGTACTCATGCAGCAGATGATTAAGCTGCTCAACCGAATCCGGATTTTCAACTATAATGCCGATCAGGGCTATTCTTGTTTCCATGCGTTACTCCTTATATCTTGTATTTAATATGAACAAAGCTCTTTGTTCACTAAAAGAAGGGTGCACTTCGCCGGAAGTACACCCTTAATCTCAAAATGTTCTTCCTCCTCATACGTGAATCAACTATCATCTGCTCACAGTATTTGGTGTCAGTGACTCTGAATTATGACATCAGAGCCTTCAATGTCTGCAGGCTTGAAGAAAGAGAGCTGTTATCAGCATGTCTCGCTTCTTGCGTGCTATCTAATATCTAATCTGATTGTATCATGTCTAAATCATTTCAACAACATTATATCTGCTTGTTTCCCGAAATATACACTATTTTGAGTGCTGCGAGTGGCATACATACTCTCGCAGGAGCGAATAACGTAGCTGCTTAGTGTCTGTAGAATTATGCGCATGAATCGCAGAAACTCACCTGCATGGACGCAGGTGAGAGGAGAAATCGCGCCATGGACGGCGCGTTTCGACGTTTTCGTCAAGCATAGAAGCCCTTCAAAGCATAATTCATACAGACACTTTGCAGCGCAGTGTAGCGAAAGTGAGAGTGTGTATGCCACTCGCAGTACCAAAAATGTGCAGGCTCTAATATTTGGGGACAAAAAAAGAACAGCCATCGTTCTGCTGTCCTTTAGGAGAAGGTATTTTACTATGGGGATAGTAAAAATATATAATGTATTGGGGGGTTTTTACGTTAATTATAGTACCATTTTCCCATTCAAAAGTGTGCACAAACTTCACAAAAGTTGCACATGCTTTTTGTACACTTTGTATAGTACCTTTTTCCCATTTTCGAAAAAACCTTCTCTTTGGGTTCTATTCCTCCGTTGTCTCAGTTACAACCTCAGCTCCGCTCTGGAATAATGCTTCAAATTCATCTCTTCCAATCTTTTCTTTTTCCAAAAGAAGGTCTGCTGATTTATGGAGTACATCACTATTTTCCTGAATGATTGCCCTTGCTTTGGCATAGCATTCGTCAATGATGCGTTTTACTTCTTCATCAATTTTGGATGCCACACCCTCGCCATAGCCTCTGGTATGTGCAAGATCTCTTCCGATAAACACTTCGTCATCATCATTGTTATAATTAATCAGTCCGACATTTTCGGAAAATCCGTATTTCGTTACCATTGCTTTAGCAAGCTCGGTTGCCTGCTTGATATCCTGTGAAGCTCCGGTTGTGATATCATCAAAAATCAACTCTTCTGCCACACGTCCACCTAAGGAAACAATTATCTGCTGCAGCATTCTTCCCTTGGTATCAAACATTTCATCACGCTCCGGCAATGGCATCGTATAGCCTGCTGCTCCACCACCGGTTGGGATAATGGATACGGTATATACCGGTCCCACATCCGGAAGTACATGGAATAAAATCGCATGACCTGATTCGTGATATGCGGTAATCTTCTTTTCTTTCTCGGTAATAATCCGGCTCTTCTTCTCCGGACCGACACCTACTTTTAAGAAGGATTCCTTAATATCTTTCTGGATAATATAACTTCTGTTTTCTTTGGCTGCAACAATTGCCGCCTCATTCAAAAGATTCTCCAGGTCTGCTCCGGTAAAACCTGCTGTAGTCTGTGCAATCTGTTTCAAATCCACATCCTCTGCCAGGGGTTTATTCTTTGCATGTACCTTTAAGATTTCTTCTCTTCCACCAATATCCGGACGCCCCACATGTACTTTACGGTCAAATCTGCCCGGACGCATAATTGCAGGGTCTAAGATATCGACACGGTTGGTTGCTGCCATTACGATAATTCCTTCGTTGACACCAAATCCGTCCATCTCTACCAGAAGCTGGTTCAAGGTCTGCTCCCGTTCATCATGTCCGCCGCCCATACCGGTTCCTCTTCTTCTTGCCACTGCATCAATCTCGTCGATAAATACGATACATGGTGCATTTTTCTTGGCATCTTCAAAAAGATCACGTACACGGGATGCACCGACACCAACAAACATTTCTACGAAATCAGAACCGGAAATACTAAAGAACGGAACGCCTGCTTCTCCGGCAACTGCCTTGGCAAGCAGAGTCTTACCGGTTCCGGGAGGTCCCACCAGAAGAACTCCCTTCGGGATTCTCGCTCCCAGTCTGGTATACTTTCTCGGCTCTTTTAAGAAATCTACGATTTCTTCTAATTCTTCTTTTTCTTCCCGCAGTCCTGCCACATTTTCAAAGGTTACATTGCGGTTCTCATCGGTGGTCATCTTTGCCCGGCTTTTTCCAAAATTCATCATCTTGCTGCCACCACCACCGCCTGCTGCCTGATTGTTCATAACAATCATAAACAGAATAAACATTGCTCCAAACACAAGTAAGAGCGGCAATAAATTCATCAGCCAGTTTTCTGCCGGAATATCATTCACCACATAAGAAGTAAATTTTTCCTTATCCATCAGCGATTGAGCCTCACTGACATCCAGCACATATAAGGTCTCTTCTGACTTATCCGTTTTGACAATATCCAGTCTTCCGGTTGGATAAACTCTGTTTGGCTGCACTTCTACAGATTTAATCTCATCATCAGCCAGTTCCTGTTTAAACTGGGCATAATTATAGTCATCCTGATTCAGATGCTGTCCGTCCAGTAAGAACCAGACTAAAACCACAACTACAATCAGACTGATATAAAAGCCCCATCCTCTATATGATTTCTTCACGCAAACTCCTTCCTATCCCAAATCAAGAATGCCAATGTATGGCAGATTGCGATAGCGCTGGTCATAATCAAGACCATATCCTACTACAAATTCATCCGGAATTTCAAAACCGGTATAATCTACCGCAACGTCTGTTATCCTGCGATCCGGTTTATCTAACATTGCACACAATTTTAAGCTCTTCGGTCCTCTGGTGGATAAATCATCCAGCAGATAACGCAGTGTTCTTCCTGTATCAATAATGTCTTCAATGACAATTACATTTCTACCTTCAATAGATTCTTCCAAATCTTTCTTTATGGTGATTTTTCCACTGGACACGGTTGACGCGCCATAACTGGAAACGCACATAAAATCAATTGTTACCGGCACGGTAATACGCTTTGCCAGTTCACAGGTAAAGAATATACTTCCCTTCAGTATGCAGATTAAATGAACGCTTTCACCTTCATAATCCTTGCTAATTCTTTCTCCTAATTCAGCAATTTTACGATCAAGTTCTTCCTCTGAGAGTAATACACGAATCTGCTCACTCATTGTCTTCTCTTCCTCCATAATATTGTATTTCCAAAATCGTCTTCGTTGTACTGCTTACTTTGTAATATGCACTAATCCGGTATCCCACAATCCACAGGATATGAGCACCGTCTGCCACCAACGGAATAGTGTCCCGTTGCTCTTTTAAAATTTTCTCATTTACAAAATACTGCTTCAGCTTCTGTGTTCTGCCCATCTCATCCAGCACAAAATAATCGCCCGGCTGTCTGTTCCGAATCAAAAGACTATTTTTTATTTTATCATAATCCAGCCATTTCGTATACTTTTTTTTAGAAATTCCTTCCGGTAACTCTTCCCGTTTATAAATCCGACAGATAAAACCCGGATGTTCTTCTATTGAAATCCCACAACAACCGGCTGGTTGACCGCTTTGTCGTCCGACCGGCTGACTGGAAGACTGACTGGATAGCATTCCTACCGGTTCTGTAATTTTATGCTCCGGTTGTTTTTCACACTTTTGCAGACGCACACCGCCATAAGTCCGCTCTGCCACCACCTGATAAGGCAGGTTCACGCTTCTTCCCGTCTGCATGGCAAAAAGTTTCTGTACCAGTTCTACATGGGTTCTTGTAATATCTTTACTGCTTGCGGCCGTCTCACAGATACACTCCTTTATAATGCTTGTATACAGGATTTCCGGTTCTTTTAAAAGCTCCTCCGATATCAGAAAAGCCTGCGTCTTTCGGGAATCTCTTTCTACATATTGTGCCCTTTTTTCTTCTATTACAGCAGACAGATATTCCTGTGTCTTCCGGATGTCATCCCCCAGCTGTTCCATATGGGCATAAACTCCGGCATTCAGTTCCTCCAACACCGGAAGTACCTGATTACGGATCCGGTTTCTGGTATAATCCAAAGATGCATTGGTAGCATCCGTACAGTAGCTTTCACCTTTTTCTTTTAAATAATTTTCGATTTCCACCCTTGCCGTATGAAGAAGCGGACGGATGATGCCATCTCTCACCGGCGGAATTCCAGCCATGCCACGCATGCCGCTGCCCCGGATCATATTCCAGAGCATGGTCTCTGCCAGATCATTACGGTTATGGGCAACTGCAATTTTCCCTTCCGGCGCACCCAATTCTTCTAACGCTTTGTGAAAACTCTTGTATCGTAAATTTCTTCCCGCCTCTTCTTCCGAATATCCATGCTGCTTTGCATATTCCGGCACATCATAATCATAGCGGAATAGCTGCACCTGATACCGCCTGCAAAGTTCCTCTACAAATGCTGCATCCTGAAGGCTTTCTTCGCCCCGGATGCCATGCTGCACATGGACTGCTGCCAGCGTAAAGGAAAGTTTTTCTTTCAATTCAAGCAGATGCAGCAGCAGGCATACGGAATCTGCACCACCGGACACTCCGGCAACCACTACATCCGACTGCTCAATCATATGATATTGTTCCAGAAAAGATTCTACACCAGGAATCATATTATTTCTCCCAAATTGCGGTGGCAAGCACCGTCATATCGTCTGCCGCCTTTCCTCCGGTAAAAAGTAACACCCGCTCTAAAATGCGTTTTGCAAGAATTGTTGCATTATTAGTCTCAATGCTTTCTATGATTTCCTGCATGGTTTCTTCCGGATTCGGCACATGTAAATATTCTAGCACACCATCTGATACCATGACAAGGAAATCTCCGTTATATAAGTCCTTTTCGCTTTTTTCCATATCCAGTTTATAAGACACGCCCACCGGAAGACTGGTGGAAATAAGACATTCCACTATGCCATTTCTCCGGATAAAGGTTGCCGCCGCTCCGATTTTATAAAAACGGCAGGTTCCGTCATATAAATCCAGTTCACTGATATCCACCGTGGAAAATAAATCCTCCTGCCCTTTCATCACCATGGCAGAATTCATCATGCGGGCTGCCGTTTCCACATCAAAGCCCGCCTCCAGAAATTTTTCCACCAGTTCAATAACCATTTCACTTTCCTTGCAGGCAAGACTTCCAGAACCCATGCCATCCGATAAGCACATGACCATTTTTCCACTTTCCGGCTCCAAAAAGGAAAAGTTATCCCCGGAAACTGCTGCTCCATCCTTTACCATCCGGGCTACGCCATAAATTGCCTGAAACCGCGGTTCTTCTTCATAGGTATAGAGGTTGACGCCTTTTCCAATCAGCGTCTTGGTGTCCTTCTCCGGAATCATGCGCCGGTTCAGTGCTCCGGCTACTGCCTTTGTCAGTTCTCTCGTAGTGACACAGCCATCTTTTACCATGACTTTCATCACAAGCTGCCAGCGGCCGTTTTCCTTTTCCCAGAGCTGTTCATCAATCACTTTTATGCCCCGCTCCCTTGCCCGGTAAGCTATGTCCTGCAGATTTGACCGGCACTCTTCTGTAATATTTTTCTGCTTCTTTGCGCAATCCTCCATGATATATGCCATGGCATCCAGCTGCTCGGCTATGACCTCACGGTTTTCTACCAGCCGGTTGTACCACGCCATATTTAAAGAAGCTTTTTCAAATATCCGAAGAGCCTCCGCCGTCATTTCCTGCATATAGGGGCAATATTCTTCCATTTTCTTTTCAATATCGCGGTTTGTCTTTCCCGCCTCCCGAATAGATTGCAGCAGTGACGACAAATAGCCGTACATGGGACTGTCATCCTTTTCCCAGCAAAGAGCGCACTGGTCGCAGGAAACACACATTTTCCCGGTTATCTCATTTTGCATCCTGCCCATTTCCTCTGCCGAGAAACTGGTATGTTCCACATTCATCCGCCCGAATATATCTGAAAGGCTTTGAAAGGATTTTGCATAGGTCAGTAGTTTTTCTTCTTCATTACTCTTTATCTCCGGTATTGGCTGATTCACAAATGTGAATTCCAGAAAGCTATGTATGATACGGCTTAACACCATGGTGGCTGCAAATATAAAGACTCCTTCTAAGACCGCCATTTCCGTCCGCATTCCGTCTCTTACGTTTAACATTTCTCCAAATACGGATAATAAGGTTGCCGAACAGCCTGCGCCAAAGGCAGCTATCCAGGTATAACAGCCTTTATTTACCCATTCTGCCAGCTTGATGATTACTATGGTTACCAGCAGTGTCATTACATATTTTGTCATCAGTGTCAGCGGCAGCATAAATGCCATTCCAAGAAACATTCCGATTCCCAGCAGCAGCCGTCCGCCCCGTTCCAGGTAAGCTGCTGCAAAATATGCCGGGATAAAAGGGTAGCAGCCTGCAAATCCTAATTTACACACTGCTACCCCTATAAAACATATTACCGCCTGTTTCGTTCTCAATTTCTTCATTTCCATTGTTCCTCCTTCTCCTGTCATTTGTGACAGCAGAAGCTATTATAGAAATGTTTGTCCGAAATCTTTGTCAAACCGTTGTCTCATTTCAAAAAAGTTTTCGGCAAAAAGCGGAATGGTTTGTCTATTTTAAGTTTTTCTATGGTCTTTATGTTTTCGAAGCTGTTCTACTTCTTATCTTCCTTGAAGATAATCTCATTTTCATGGGTCAGTCCCAGCTTGCTCTTTGCCTGGTCTTCAATATATTCCTGACTCTTGGTATATTCTTCGTAATTATCCAGCTGATTCTGACGTTCTGTTTCATCTTCTAAAGATTCCGTCAGTGCCTTCTCTCTGGCAGTATACTCCTGCTCCTTCTGGTAGAGCTTAACAATCTGAACCGACATAATCACCAAGAACATTATCGCAATCAAAGAGATACAGATTCTTCCGTTTCGTTTCTGTTTTCTTTTTCTTCGACTATTTGTCATACTCATTTCCTCATCTATAGTTTACATAACACCATTCTAATAGTTTTACGGATTTTTTTCAACGTTTTTTGTAATTTTCGTAATAATCTTCTGATTTTCCCTTTCAGGAAACATAAGGGTACTGCCACCATGCGAAATACTGCCCGCAATGGTTTTCCCACAATCTGAAGTATTTTCTTAAGTACCTTTACAATTCCCTTTACCAGCCATGGACTGATGGCATAATTGCATAACAGCATCCCAACGCTCATGCCCAGCATGCAAAAGCCCCGGATTGCTCCGTCATTTTCCCGGCAGAGCATAATAAATATAAATATGGCGCTTCCGATGCAGTACAGCATATCCTCCACTGCAACCACTCCGGTTCTATGAGGTATCAGCCTGCGCAGAATCCGAAACAGGTCAAAGGCTAAGATTAATAATATCCCCGCCAGCATGAACCGGAGGAACCTTAAGGCTTCACCGGAAATTTCCGGGCTGATTTCTATCATTTAAACAACCTGCCTAAGAAGGATTCTCCGCCACCTTTGTGATAGGTTTCCACATCCGAATAGGTTAAGCCATCAATTTTCCCTGTGACATCCACTTCCCCCTGTTCTAAGGACAGGCGGTTTACATGAAGGTCATTTCCCTTTATCAGAAGCATTCCCTGTTCTGTTTCCAGTAAAATCTCATTTACATCAAAAGAAAGCACATCCAGCACTCCGCTGAAGTTTGCACTTTTCCGGTTTGCCAACAATACTTTATGTGCTTTTGCTGTTTTCAATTCTTCCATTCAGTCTCATACTCCTTTACCCGAAAGTTAGTCCTTTCCAAAATATATGAGACTGTTTCTCTTTTTATGCGTTTTTACTCTTTTACAGATAGCGGAATAATTCTCCTGCCTCTTCTTTCTTGGTGGTATCTGCGATTGCAACCACTTCTACTTTCACCGTCTTCTGCCCAAACATGATTTCGATGATGTCACCTGCTTTTACATTGACGGATGCTTTCGCCGGTTTGCCATTTACGGTGACACGTCCGGCATCACAGGCTTCGTTGGCAACGGTTCTGCGTTTAATCAGGCGGGTTACCTTTAAATATTTGTCTAATCTCATTTGCTTACCTTCTTTCTTTTTTGAAATTCGAAGGAAAACAGATATCTTTTCCTTCTTTCAAGTACAGCATGTACAGGAAACAATCCTGCCAAATCAGAATGTTGTAATTGCAAGGCTGCGTTTTTTCTTTTCTGATAAAACCAGTCTTTCCAATGTTTGACAAAATGCGGTGGATTGTTCGTCTGCATGCGGATACATGAACGAGACGGTTAGGGCGGCTTGCATTCTTTGGAGCAACCGGCAACGCTGACACAGGGATGTGTCAGCGAGGCGCAATTGGAGCATGGATGCGACTTTGCGCCGGTTGCCGGAACAGCCATTTTTTTAAAGAATGCCTAGCCGCCCTTACTGGTGAGTGTCGTATCCGCAGCAGACGGACAACCGCCGCATTCCGTCAAAGCAACCGGAAAGACAGGTTCTGCCAGAAAAAACGCAGCCCTGAAATTACCACGCATTCTGATTTCACGCAGCATTCTTTCCTGTACATGCTTTACTTTAAAAAAGTGAAAAATAAATCTCTTTCTACTTCGAATTTCAATAAAAAAAGGTGTAGCAAAAGCAGTTTTCTACTTTCGTTACACCTCTAATCAGAATCATTTTATCAACTTATTTATTGATTAAATCTTTTAAAGCTTTTCCTGCTTTGAACTTAGGTGCTTTAGAAGCTGGAATAACCATCTCTTTACCGCTCTGTGGGTTTCTTCCTGTTCTTTCAGCTCTTTCAGATACTTCGAAAGTACCGAATCCAGCTAACTGAATTTTCTCGCCTTTGCTGAGTTCATCACCAACAACATCAATGAATGCCTTTAAAGCCTGATCAGCATCTTTTTTTGTTAACTCTGTTCTCTCTGCAATTGCTGCTACTAATTCTGTTTTATTCATGGTGTTTCCTCCTCTAATGATCTCTTTCTTGTTTGGTGGCATCTGCCAAAAGCGACAGAGCTCTATCCTCTATATATATACCTTTTTCCCCATATTGTCAAGGTTTTTCGTAACTGTTCAGCTCTGTGTTACTGAGGATAATCCCTGAAACATTCCTCTGCAAAATTCTCCCAGATTTCTCTCTGTCTGATAAGATTCTGAAGCTTTTCCACATTTTTCTCTGAAATCCACACCTTTTTGTGTGAATAATAATAATTTGCCAGTTTCCAGTATTTTTCAGGATAAGTGAAACGTACACGCAGATTTTTCCACTCTTCTGCCGAGATTGGACGGATTTTATGATATTCCCTGAGCATTTCCCCTGCCAGTTCCAGATTCCAGTTATATTTTTCCAGTATTTTTCTCATAAAACGATACAAATCTGCTATCTGAATATCAAAACTCCAGTGACCAAAATTTGTAACTGCTGTCCCAAAATGATCACCTTTCAGCATCAGAATATTATGCTGATTATATTCTCCATGACATACCTGTCCTTCCCGCCATGCCCTTTCCCTGAGATCATCATAGTCCGTCTCGTCCAGAAGCTTTACTGCATACTGTGCCCTTTCAAGAAACTGCTCCACACTTGCCAGATAATTTTTCTCAAATACATTGGATGCTCCTTTGTTCCGTATAAATTTGCGTATCTTACGAAGCTCCTGATTGTGCCGGAGATATTCCTCCCTGAGAGATCTTTCCCTGTATTCCTCCACAGGTTCCATTTTCATTAAAATATGTAACCTTGCCAGTGTCCGGACACTTTTTAAAATATCTTCCCGGGATTTTGTGTCACACTCTTTTCCTTCATACCAGTGCTGGAGTGTAAACCTTTGTTCAGTCTTATCTTTACTGACCAGACTTTCCTGATTATTCCGCAGAAAATAATCGGTATTTATACCATTTTCCTGAAGTTTCATCAAAAGCTCCTGCTGTTTTTCCAGCTTTTTTTCAGAACCGTGAAATTCCCTCAGGATCAGAAG
>OHBA01001250.1_pt1 | contig 9967 bp, 8 predicted proteins | sample 1577281 | NCBI WGS metagenome assembly OHBA01 (sample SAMEA3879579, study PRJEB24766) | human gut metagenome | biome: human-associated habitat; feature: feces | place: USA | collected 1985/1987
CTATGCAACGGGCAATGGCAATTTCGGTTACACCCGATTGGGTTTGAGCGATTTCGGGTAATTCGAACACCAAGACATCTCGGTATTTCGGGTTTCGGTTTCCCCACCGCAACGACCACTTATCTACCCATAGCCGGTCTCCCGGCAATAGGCTGTTTTCCATCTGGCCGGGAGTAATGCGATAGGGTTCTATGATGAAAAAACGAATGAACCATACACTCCCGATAATGATGATTACCGTGAAGAAAATCGTACGTATGGTTTCTTTTTTCATGCTTATGGCATAAAATATCTATTTGTAAAAATTGAGACGGTTTCTTAGTTCACGAGGCTATCCACCGACCGGAACATTCGGTTGAAACGGATTTTCCCGTCGAAAAGTCCTTTATCTTTGTCAAGCGATAAGAATACGAACATCGGTTTGCCCACGATGTGGTCTTCGGGAACGAATCCCCAGTAGCGGGAATCGGCCGATTTATCCCGGTTGTCGCCCAACATCATGTAATAATCCATTTTGAAAGTATAAGAGTCGGTTTCTTTTCCATTGATATATATTTTGCCGTCTCTGACTTGCAGGTCGTTATGCTCGTAGTTCCTTATGGGGCGTTCGTAAATGGGCAAGTTTTCGAGGGTCAGTTTCAAAGTGGCTCCTTTTTTGGGAATCCATACCGGCCCGTAATCGGAGCGGGTCCATGTGTTCGAGCGAACTAATGGGTAGGTCTGACCTCCGAAGAATCCGGGTTCTCCTACAATCTGTTCTATCGAAGTATCTTTTTTCATCATGTCGATCATCGCCTGTGTCAAAGGCAGTTCGTAAACGGGATTCATGCTTCCGTCGGGGTTGGGGAGAAGCCCCCAGCTTTCGAGGTTCATACGGGCGTTGAGGCTCGATACGTCGATAGGTACACGGTCTTCGACACTGATACCCCATTTTTCAAAGTCATTGTTACCGAGATAGCGTCCGTTGGTTCTAACCAAATAGTTTAACTGCATGTTTTTGGGACGGGGTTGTTTCACTCCGTCGATGTAGATGTCGTTATTGACAATGCTGAACGTGTCGCCCGGTAAGCCCACACATCGTTTCACATAGTTTTCCCGACGATCGACCGGACGGTAAATAATATCGCCGTACAGAGCCTTGTTGCGGTTTACGGCTTCCCGGCCTTCGAGGAAGCACAGGGTGTAATAATCCGGGTTGGGTTGTTTCACGGCTACCGTATCGCCTGCCGGAAAGTTGAAGACGACGATGTCGTTGCGTTTCACCGGGCCGAATCCTTTGAGACGGTGGTAGTCCCATTGGGGCCATTCGATGTAAGATTTCGTGTTGAGAAGAGGTATGGTATGCTGGGCGAGCGGGAAGTGTAACGGTGTGTTGGGGACACGAGGGCCGTAACTCATCTTGCTGACCAATAGGAAATCGCCTACCAATAGCGATTTTTCGAGAGAAGAAGAGGGTATCTGATAGTTCTGAAAGACGAATATAAAAATGAAATAAACCAACACTAAGGCATAGACGATGGCATCGACCCATTCCATCACCGTTCGAACGACCGGATTTTTACTGGTTTTCCACCACCCCCACGGAATATATTGGGTGAGATAGATGTCGATGAGTAGCAACAGGCCGAACAATACATAGTAATTGTTTAGCCAAATAGTCCACCCTATATATAACAAAGCCACGATGGAGAAACGTATCCAGCGAGTTTTTTTCACACGTTTCAATCGTTCTGCCAGACTGTATTTGTCGTTGGTTGTCGTTTGATTCATAACGGTTATGTGTTATTTGAGGAATGAGAATAAATCTTGCATGGTGAGAAATCCCTTTTTCCCGACGGTAAATTCGGCGGCGATGACGGCTCCGAGGGCAAACCCTTTTCTGTTTTTCGCCTCATGGGTGATGCGTATCGTATCCACTGCACTGTCGTAGACGATGGTGTGTGTACCGGGTATTTCCCCTTCGCGTCGGGCGGTGATATGAATACTGTCATCGGTGACCGGCATATTTTCGCTCCACGAATGTTTCGCATCGAGTTGGCCGATAATATCTTCGGCCAAAGTAATAGCGGTCCCGCTGGGGTGATCGAGTTTATGAATGTGGTGTATCTCTTCTATTTCTACCGAATATTGGGGGAAATGGTTCATGATACCTGCCAGATATTTGTTAACGGCAAAGAAGATATTAACTCCCAAACTGAAATTCGAGGCATAGAAAAAAGTCTGGCCTTTCTCGCAGGCTTCGCGTATTTCCGGTAAATGTTCCAGCCACCCCGTAGTGCCCGATACTACGGGGATACCGGCCGCGAAAGCCCGCCGATAATTGTCGACGGCGACCGACGGAGCCGTGAACTCGATGGCGACATCGGCGCTTTTGAATGAAACTGAATCGAAATCTTCCTGATTGTCTTTGTCGATGCGACAAACGATTTCATGCCCACGGGACAGAGCCGCTTCTTCGATGGCATGTCCCATTTTTCCATATCCTATGAGTGCTATTTTCATATCGAACTTCTGTTACAAAACATCTCGGTTTGTACCGATTAATTCAACAAGGTTTGTTTAATTTGTAGTGACAAAGATAGCGAAAGGTGGGAGCAGGACAAAACAAACTTGTTTGTTTTTCAGTTATACACTTAAAGATAGTGAAAGGAGAGCGCAGAGGCAAATGGAAATCACATTTCCGGCTTGACTATGCCGAACCGTTTCCTATATTCTACAAAGATAGTGAAAATCGAAAAAAATTCGTCTTAAAACGGTTTTATGGAAAAGCTCATGCAATATATCTGGCAACATCGGTTGTTCGACCATACGAAGTTGGTCACGACGGACGGCCGTAAATTGAGAATAATCGATAACGGACAATTAAACACCGATTCGGGTCCCGACTTTTTCAATGCGAAAATTTCTCTCGACGGTTGCGTATGGGCAGGTAATGTGGAGATGCATCGACGTGCATCGGACTGGCGGCGACACAATCACCATCTCGACCCGGCTTACGATTCGGTGGTTCTGCATGTGGTCGAGGTAGCCGATACGCCGGTGTATCGCACGAACGGAGAGGAGATTCCCACGTTGGTGTTGTCGTGCTCTCCGTCGTTTCGTTCCGATTATGAAACTTTGGTTTCTCATTCTTCCTCGCAATCTTGCGCCCCCCATATTGCGGAGTTGGGGCCGATTGTCTTGTCCGACTGGATTTCTTCTCTCGCTATCGAGCGGTTACAATCGAAGTCGCAGCGGCTGCACGATTGGTTGGAATTGTATAAAGGAAATTGGGAGGAGGTCTGTTATATTGTTGTCTCCCGCAGTATGGGATTCGGTATCAACAGCGATGCTTTCGAGCGGTTGGCACGTAGTCTTCCGTTGCGATTTATGCAAAAACATGCAGATTCTCTGTCGCAAGTCGAGGCTTTCCTGTTCGGGCAGGCGGGGCTGTTGGCCGAGGGCGAGTGTCTCGGAGACGACTATTATGCGAGATTAGTCAATGAATATGCTTTTTTGAAAAATAAATTCGGGCTGACACCGATTAATCGGGACAGTTGGAAATTCTTCCGGTTGCGTCCGGCCAATTTCCCTCACAGACGATTGGCGATGCTGGCTCAATATATTCATCGGGGTTTTAATCTGTTTTCCCGGATTTGCGAGGCGGGTAACGAAGAAGAATTGCGCCGAATTTTCAAGGTGGAGCTTTCGGGGTATTGGACCACGCATTATCTGTTCGGACACGTGTCGCCCGAATCCCCGGTCGTTTTGGGTGAGTCGGCTATCGATATTGTGCTTATCAATGCGGTAGCACCCTTATTGTATGCCTACGGTATGTATGTCGGCAATGAAGATATGACCGACCGGGCTCTCTCGTTACTCGAATCGCTACGTCCCGAAAAGAATTCGATCGTGCGTCGTTTTTCCGATATAGGAATACGGGTGACGAATGCTATGGAAAGCCAAGCTGTCATACAATTGAACAACGAGTATTGCCAGACTCATAAATGCCTTTATTGCCGGATAGGTCATAAATTACTTTCTCGTTCGGCGATGAAGTTGGGGTAGTGATGGTGACAAAGATAGTTTATCGAATATAGAAATACCCGTAGCAGACAAAGGCGTCCGCCACGGGTATGGTCGTATGAAAAGATAGATAGTTTTGTCTAATAGTTGTCTCTTGCCGGTTCGAAAAACGCACGGGGTTCGAGGCAAGCCGGGCATCGTGCCGGAGCTACGCTGCCTTCGTAGATGTATCCGCAGTTACGGCATTGCCAGCGGATAGGCGCTTCGCGCTTGAATATCGATCCGTTTTCGAGTCGTTCCAGAAGTTTGCGATAACGCCATTCGTGAAAGGCTTCTACTTCGGAAATCATTTTGAATGCAGTCGCTACGTCTTTAAACCCTTCGTCTATGGCGACCGATTCGAAATCGTTATATAGAGCAGACCATTCGAGTTTTTCTCCTTCGGCGGCTTCGAGCAGATTTTCAGCCGTATTGCCTATACGTCCGGCCGGATATTCGGCCGTAATGGAGACCATTCCGCCTTGCATGAATTTGAAGAATCGGGTGGCATGTGCCAACTCCTGTTCTGCTGTTTCGGCGAATATGCCCATGATTTGTTCATATCCTTCTTCTTTCGCTTTTTGGGCGAATAACGTGTAGCGGTTGCGGGCCTGTGATTCTCCGGCGAAGGCTTTCAGCAGGTTTTGTTCGGTTTTTGTTCCTTGAATAGATTTCATAATCGCATGTTGTTTTTGTACAGTAAAAACAGTATGCGGTGAAAAAGGTTCAAAAAAAGAGCCGCATTTTGTCGTGCGGCTCTTCTATTGTCGTGTAGACAATCTTTATTTCATTTGCGGGGTATTATCGGTGTGGGGATAATCTATCGTGTAGTGAAGTCCCCGGCTTTCTTTTCGGTCCATAGCTTGTCGCATGACAAGATATCCGGTGTTGATCATGTTCCTCAATTCGCATATCTCTTTGGAGGCTTTACTGCGTTTGAAGAGGCTTTCGGTTTCTTCATACAGAATATCGAGCCTGTCCCATGCCCGTTTAAGCCGCAGGTCGGAGCGAACGATACCTACATAGGTACTCATGATTTGTCCGACTTCTTTGACGCTTTGAGTGATAAGTACCATTTCTTCGGGCGATTGTGTCCCCTCGTCGTTCCATTCGGGAATGTTCTCCTGATAGGAGAAGTTATCGATTACTTTAAGACTATGTTTGGCTGCGGCATCGGCATAAACGACAGCTTCGATCAATGAATTGGATGCCAGCCGGTTCCCTCCGTGAAGTCCTGTGCAGGCACATTCGCCTACGGCATAGAGCCGGTTGATGGACGAGCGGGCATCCAAATCGACTTTGATACCTCCGCACAAATAGTGAGCCGAAGGTGCTACGGGAATGTAATCGCGTGTGATGTCTATACCTAAACCGAGGCATTTTTCATAGATGTTGGGGAAGTGTTTTTTTGTCTCTTCCGGGTCTTTGTGAGTGACATCGAGATAAACATGGTCATCGCCCCTGTTTTTCATTTCGTTATCGATTGCCCGCGCGACGATGTCGCGTGGAGCCAAAGAAAGGCGAGGATCGTATTTTTGCATGAACTCTTCGCCGTCGAGTGTTCGCAATACGGCTCCGTATCCCCGCATGGCCTCGGTGATGAGGAACGACGGGCGATCGCCGGGGTGATATAAAGCGGTCGGGTGGAACTGTTCCCTTAGCCCTGTATACCATCGCTATGCCGTCGCCAGTAGCGACGAGCGGATTGGTCGTGGTCTGATAAATAGCTCCCACGCCGCCGGTCGCCATGAGGGTGACTTTGGAGAGGAATGTATCTACCTTACCGGTTTTCAAATCGAGCACATAAGCTCCGTAACATTCGATGTCGGGAGTCTGCCGCGTAACAGTTACTCCGAGGTGGTGTTGCGTAAGAATCTCGATGGCGAAATGCTTTTCGAAAATAGTGATGTTGGGGTGTTGTTTGACAGCCCGTATCAGGCTGTCTTGAATTTCCGCACCCGTGTTGTCCTTGTGGTGCAGGATACGAAATTCGGAATGTCCGCCTTCCCGATGAAGGTCGAATTCCCCTTTTTCGTTTTTATCGAAATCGACTCCCCAACTGATGAGTTCTTTGATTTGCGAAGGAGCTTCTTTTACGACTTTCTCGACTGCGGCGCGGTCGCTGAGCCAGTCGCCGGCGATCATCGTGTCTTCGATATGTTTCTCAAAGTTGTCTACCAACGTGTTGGTTACCGAGGCTACGCCACCCTGTGCGAAATAGGTATTTGCCTCCTCCAATTCTGTTTTGCATATGAGCGCCACTTTTCCTTTGTGTGCTACTTTCAGGGCAAAACTCATTCCGGCTATCCCGGAACCGATGATTAAAAAGTCGAATTTTTGTATCATCTTTTTCTCCAATTTTTAGAGAATGCAGAATCCATTCTTCATTTTTCCAGTGCACAAAGATAAAAATAATTGCTACAAGATGTACCTTTGCACCCGGAATCTGTTTCGAATAGTTAGAATCTGTTACATTTTTCGTTAGGGAAGATGAAAATTACAGGTGTATTCAAGTCTTTTCTTTGGGGCTGCTTGACGAAATTTAGGACGGTATTTCTCGTTATAAAGAGTTTATGACAATTGTAATGTATAGTGACATCTTAAAAAATAGAAAAAATAATAGTTTTGTAATAATTTAGTAATCAGTTTGTTGTTGTTTATTTCAGAAGTCTTCATACAAAATGATGGAAAAAATTACAGGGGGCATGCAGCAAAATAAACGACATATACATCTATTTTAATGTAACCATTAAAGTTGTATTTTAGGGAATGATTATAGGGTTCGATGCAAAGAGGGCGAATGCCAATTTTACCGGATTGGGGAATTATAGCCGATTCATGGTAGATACGATGGCTACATACGGTGATGAACATAAGTACCGTATGTACATTCCCAAGCAGTGTAAAAATGCTTCGTACGACTCGCTTTTAAAACATAAAAATGTCTCTTCCATATTGCCTCGTTCTTCCGTTATGAAACGTTTCAGGGCTTTGTGGAGAACCTTTTTTATTAAACGAGGGCTGTTGCAAGACGGTGTACAACTTTATCATGGACTGAGTAACGAGTTGCCCGTGGGGATTCATCGCACGGGAATTCGTAGCGTAGTGACGATTCACGATTTGATATTTCTTCGTTATCCTCAATATTATCACCGTTTGGATAGAATCATTTATAACCGAAAATTCAATTATGCCTGTCGTAAGGCCGATCGTATTGTAGCGGTGAGTGAATGTACCAAGCGGGATATAGTTAAGTTTTACGGTATTTCTCCCGAAAAGATCGATGTCGTTTATCAAGGATGCGACCCTGTTTTCGCCCGCCCTGTTTCTAAAAAAGAAAAAGATCGTGTTCGCGCGGCTTACGGGTTGCCCGAACGTTTCATTTTGAGCGTGGGAACGATTGAAGAGAGGAAAAATCTGCTATTGGCGGTAAAGGCTGTCGAAAAGTTGGACGACGTTCATTTGGTAGCCATAGGGAAAAGTACCGATTATGCTAAAAAGGTGCAGGATTATGTAGAGGCTCATGGATTGGAAAATAGAGTGCATATTATCCATAATTTGAAATTCGGCGATTTGCCGATATTGTATCATCTGGCCTCGTTGTTCGTATATCCTTCTCGTTTCGAGGGGTTCGGAATTCCCATTGTCGAAGCTCTTTCGGCCGGGGTTCCGGTTATCGCTTCCACCGGTTCCTGTTTGGAAGAAGCCGGCGGCGAACACTCGATTTACGTCGATCCCGACGATGTGGAAGGTATGGCGAATGCCATGAAAAAAGTACTTGCCGACGAGCATTTGCGTCGGGAGATGATAGAAAAAGGGAAAGAATATGTGGTTCGTTTCGATCCGAAAACGTTGGCCGACGAGATGAATGCCGTATATCTGAAATGTTTTGACGATAAGACCTTTACCGAAGATAGGTTTGTGCAGACTTCGTCGAACAAACGGACAAAAATTTCTCACTATCTTCCTTTTTTCTAACCACGTTCGAGGGGTATTTTTACGTTAAATCGAGCGGGAATTAGCTTTTTTGTTCTTAGCGGCCTATTTGGGCTACCTCTTCTTATGTGATAAATCTTTTTTAAAGGAAGAACAGTTCTCTGTACCCATAGTATAGTGCGAAAAAGGAAGTACTATAAAACCTTCTCCCCTGTGTTTTACAACGCAAAATATAGGGGAGAAACCGAAGAAACGATAGTTTCTGAGGAGAGGGGTTGAGAAATATTACAAGGAATTTTTTTGACAGTGTTTTTTTAACCCCCTCGTCCTGCGGACACTCCCCCTATATTCCCTTACGGCAACACAGGGGGAGAGGGCTAAAATGCATTTCGAACATCTTTAAACTCCTCCCTTGCCGTGCCCCGTAGCATTGAGGGGTGTGGCGCAGCCATAGGGGAGGTGGCACGAAGTGACGGAGGGATTGATATATAATCTTTGATTGAGGAGTTAGAGATATAAAACGGGTAATCCCCATTAATTATCGACAGAGCCCTGATTGTTTTTGATCGTTTTTTTGTGTGGATATATGCCTCTGCCCCGTATTCCACAAGAAAATGGGATACAGGGGGCTGAGATGTGTATTTGGAGAATGAAATATTTTCTTTTATTCTCGTCTGTTGCAGCCGAAAGAGGCGGCATGGAATCCGGGATTCGGTTCACCGATCGGAGTTCTTACGTAGGTTTCGCACCAGATATTGCCGGAAAGAGGCGAAAGGGGATTCGGCCGATATTCCGGTGTATCGATTTGATTCGTAAGGTTTTCTTCCCGGTTCCCGAATTCATTTTCTAATGATTCGGGGGTGTCACCGGGTTTTCTTTCGTATGAATCGGATTCTTTTTCTTCTCTGTTTTCGGGGGTTGATGCGGTTTCCGAGGCGGCTTTTTCGTTCTCCTCGTTTTTTCTTTCCTCTTGTTTCCTGAGCGCTTCGCGCCGGCAGGCTTCGAATCGTTCGCGTTCCTCCCGTTCCTCGGGTGTGTCGAATATCTCTTCGTGGTCGACGAGGTACTGTGTGGACTCGATGTCGTATAGCCCGGCTTTCCGAAAGAGCTGGTTTCTCTTTTGGTAGTGCCAAGCGAGTGTTCCATCGGCTTGCATTTTCTTCCGATCGCAGCGGGGACGTTTTCTCTCTTGGGAATGTCTTTCGAGCTTGTCGATACATCGAAGGATGGCGAGCAAGGTCAATCGGTCCTTTTTAGGATCGATTTCGAGGAGCATCTTGTAGTACTTAATCAGGGCTACTTGACGGTAGTTCTCGATTTCTCCTCTTAAATCTATGCTCGTGTCGAATCTTGTATCTATCATCGCTCGTTTGTTTTTTCGACAAAGGTATATTCTTGTTGTCGGCGGTTTATGGCATGATGATACTTTTGACAGAAAAAACGTTTTGTCAATCGTATTGAAGGCCTCTTTTTATCGCAAAGGTTAATCGACAGAGAGTCTTGTATCCCCAGTGTCGTTTTTTGAAAGGCTCTTTCTTGTTTGCAACTTGAATGCGATGGGTAGCGTATAATAGACCGATACGATCTCATCGTTCTGTTTGCCCGGAATCCATTTGGGCATACTTTTCAACAAACGGATCGCTTCCTTATCGCAGGCAGGATCCAGACTGCGTAATACAGTGATGTTTTCTATCGTTCCGGTTTCGGTAACTACAAAGCGAAGGATTACACGCCCTTGAATCCCGTATTCTTTGGCGGAGGCGGGGTATTGGATATTTTCCCGAATGAATTTCATCATTTCAGATTCGCCACCGGGAAAATAGGGCATTTGCTCTACGGCTTCGTAGGCTTTGTAAATATTGCTATTTTTTTGTATTGAGTAGGTCTCTATTTTATCTAATGTTATTCCATTTGCTTCTTCGTATGAAAATACGATGGGTAGCGTATAATAGACCGATACGATCTCATCGTTCTGTTTGCCCGGAAT